>Ga0182030_10000494_pt1 | contig 74309 bp, 62 predicted proteins | sample 812S3MmetaG_FD_121299 | JGI IMG/M metagenome (GOLD analysis project Ga0182030, IMG submission 121299) | Permafrost microbial communities from Stordalen Mire, Sweden - 812S3M metaG (Illumina Assembly) | ecosystem: Environmental > Terrestrial > Soil > Wetlands > Permafrost | place: Sweden...
CAGAAGCAAAGAGAACCTCGACCAAGCCATCACCGAAGCCCTCTCTCTCATCACTGCCGACAATGCTCAAGCATGGTTCAGACACTCCATGCAAACATTACAGGAACTATGAAAATGCTCTAAAGTGCGTCCGGAGGAGCGCAAGGAGACTTATATGGAAATCGAGAGACGATTGCCGGAAAGTTGGTGGTGGGTGTAATCTAATTTTGCTCACCTGTGAGCGGGAGTAGTTCAGCGGTAGAACGCCAGCTTCCCAAGCTGGATGTCGCCGGTTCGATCCCGGTCTCCCGCTCCATCACACACTAAGAACATAAGGCAAGAGGCTTGGCCCCGTTCCGCATGGCTGCGGGATCATGACGCCAGAATCAAATATTCCTCGAATGCGAGTCCCACTGCGCGAATATAGTCCGACCGTATTCCAAGGAGGTTTATCCGTGGAAAGAGCTTTCCCGGAATCGTAAAGCGGGCAACAACGAGCGGCGCCGGGATAGCGCCTTCCACGGTGGCGACTTTCACTGCCCGTCCTTCAACGGTTGGCTGTCCAATGCGATCCTCCCATCCGCGTTTGAGTTGCAGACCCTGGGAGAGCAGGAAGTCCAGGACGCGGCAAGCCTCCTCAAATCCCGCCAGCTCGATTGGGTTCTGCTTCGGGAGCAGACCAAGCCAATCGGTCGCCAGCCTGTAGGTGAATCCCCACAGCGGCAATCCGTTCAAATCGATTGCAGGAAACAGCGAATCGCCGGGAAGACCTGGCACCGCCGTGAGTGCGTGCCGGGCGGGGTCGCACCAGACGCTTTGCGGAAGCCACACCGCTTGCACCGCCTCCCGATGATCAACAACCGTGGGCAACTCGCCCTGTACCCCAAATACAAACGGAGCCACTAAAACGAATCGACCCGTTCTCCGTCTCGCCAGCACGGGCGGCAATACCTCTTGGCAACTCTCGCGGCCAAGGCGGACTCCGCACTCTTCTTCAAGTTCGCGGAGGGCGGTATGCAGGAGGTCGGGGTCTTCCGGGGCACGCCGCCCACCGGGGAACGACCACTGTCCCGACCAGGAATCTTTTTTTCGCTCCGAGCGCCGAATGAGCAGAATGGATTTTTTCGGGACGCTCGCCCGCACGATCGCGACCGCTGCTTCGGGTTCTGCCATGTCCATATCTTAAATCTTTGTCGCTCCGGAGCCGGACTCAGAATACGCCTGTCTCCGGAGCTTGCACATCGTGATTGATGTTGCCCTGAAAAGTAATCGGCCCTGAGGCGGTAACCTCAGGGCCGGTCCAACTGCAGAGAGGAAAACGGGGGCTGTTACGGCGCCAGAGTGTTGATCAGGCCGGTGCGATTCGGACTGCCCCAGCCGGTGACCAAGTCATAGCCTTTCTCTGTCGCATAGGTGCCATTGCTGCCGCCGGAGATGTCATGGAAGTCTGTGGCATGGCTCGACCCCAGGCCAATCGCGTAAATCTTTGGATTGAGGAAGCCGAGGGTTGACTTACCGTTGGCGACAGACTGCTGATTGACCAACGCCAGAAAGCCGGCCCACCGGGGCGCCGCAAAGCTGGTTCCTCCCCATCCTCCCTCGCAGGTGCCGTTGTAACAGATGTAATTGTCCGTGTTGGCTTCGGCGGCAACGTCGGGGGAATTCCGCAATGTTTTGGAGCCTTTGTTGGCCCTGGTGATAACTCCCGCCGTCTTCTGATAGCTGGGAATTGCGATGTTATTGGGAGAGATCCCGCCGCTGCTGTAGCTCCAGGCAGATTCCGACATCCATGAACCGCCCGCGCTAGTGGTAGTCAGGATGGTGCCACCCACCGACGTGACATAGGCATCGTCGCCGGGATAAACATTACCGGAGCCTGTGACGTAGGCGCCGCTGTCGCCCGACGCCACAAACAACGTCTGGCCCTGCGCCGCGAACTCCTTGAAGATGGGATCGTCGCTGGCTGGGTCGGCCGGACTCCACGCCCACGAGCAGCTCAATGACTTGGCGATATTTTCCGTGGCCATCTTATTGAAGATGCTGACATCGCTGACATTGGAGACGTAGACGCGCACCTGCTTCATCCCCGGCGCCATGGAGATTGCCGCTTCGATGTCCAACACCTGTTCGGTATCATCACAGCTCCCGGTGCAACTCAGGCTGGAGCCGTCGGCCGAGACGCCGTTGACCGCGACCTTGCGGGTTTGGCCGACACTGGCGAAGTACGCATCAACGTCAGCGAGGTTGTAACCTACGAATTCAAGCAGCCCAACTGACTGGCCCGCGCCGGTGAGAGCGGTTTGGCCATAGTAGGCCTCCCTCATGTCGCTGCCGGTAAAGAATCCATTGGGGCCTGAGCCGGTTGCATGGTATGTCGCCTCCGGAGCTTTGCTCAGGCTGGCCGGGTGCGGGGTCGAGAAATTATCCAGGCCGGAAACATGCCACAACTGCACCGGAAGGTCCGGCGATGGCTCCCGGTTCGGCGCGTAGAATGAACGGCCTTCCGTCGGGTGCTGATAGGAGGCCATGGTCACCTGGAACGCTTTCTCGACATTGGCGACAGACCCGGTGACGTTCAAGACCATGCGATTCGGCGAGGTGCCGGTCACCGTCAAGCCGTGCTGCTTTGCGAATCGAACCACCGCGGCGTAATCCTCCGCGGTGGGAGCAAAGCGCTCAGTGAACTCCTGCACGCTTAGAAACTGATGGAACGAAGAACTTTGGGGATCGTAGAGTTCTTGCAACAGATCGTCCAGCGCTGACTCGTTGCGCAGCGGGAGAGCGATGTCCAGGCGCAAGGACTGATTCGCGGGCAAGCGGTTCAACTGCGCCGCCTCGCCGCTGATTACCTCTTTACGCACGTGACGCGTTGGCATGGACTGCGACTGCGCCGGTGCTTCCATGAGGGATAGAAGCATGGCCGAGAACAGTGTCAAGTAAAGTGCCCGTAGAATTGCCGCTCCGTAGCTCTTTCCCGATGGATTCATCAGTGGACTCCTTTGGCTCTTGCAAACGCGAAAACTCTATCTGTGGGTCTGGCGGGATACGGGATAGAGGTGGTTGCTTAAGTGTCAGTAAGGCCCGCTGGGGACGGATCTAAGCTATTAACACGTACTAACTGTGATGCAGCTCCTGGCATTGGGAGTTGTCCAGAGCTGTGGATGGAATCGAGGTATCGCATAAAAAACTAAGGGGGTTAGGAGAGTGGCGGGCGTGGTACTAAGGAGCATTGAGTTACCATGGAATACTTATGCACCGGGAAACCTTACGCGAGACCGCAGAATTCCGACTTCAGCGTTGTGGACGCTTTCTGATCACGGAGCTACTAAAACCGCATCGTGTGCTCAGTACCTCCGCCAGGAGCGGGGGACAGTCCGAGGGCGTTCGCTACCTGGTCAATCATCAAAGCTGCGAAGCCAATGACCATCGCGAGCGTCACCTTCATATCACGCAGTTGGGAGTGGAGGCATACCACGATTCCGTCTGCGGCGAGCTTTGCCTGCCGCCCGACGAAGTTGCCCTGATGGGAACGGCGGCGAACATGAACTATGCCGGCATCGCGCAGAACCGGGCAGATGATGTCACCGTGACCGCCGTGGTCACCGCCGGCGTGCATGGCAACGCGGCTTGTGCCGGCGATCCAACCACATGGCAGGAGACCGAACACGGCTGGCAAGAGATCCCTGCCTGCGCTGGCACCATCAATACTCTGCTGCTCATCAGTCGTTCAGTGACCGAGGGCGCGCTGGCACGGGCGGTTGTCACCATGACAGAGGCGAAGAGCGCGGCGTTGCAGCGGCTGGCGATTCGCAGCCGGCATTCACGGGAGTTCGCAACTGGGACCAGTACGGATCAGTACTGCATCGCGTCTCCGTTGTCGGCGGGGTGGCCATTTAAGTCCACCAGTACAGGCGTAAAGCTCGGCGAACTGTTGGGACTGGCGGTCCGTGACGCCACGCTCGAGGCGTTGCGCTGGCAGAACGGGCTCGAAGCAAGCTATACGCGCAGTATCTTCCACGCCTTGGACCGCTTCGGGCTCAAGGAGAGCAGTTTTTGCGAAGACATCCGTCCCTATCTCCGTGAGCGCGAATTGGAGCTATTGAAGGGCAACCATAAGGCCATCGTGTATGAGCCGCTGGTTTCTGCGGCGGCCTATGCCATCGCATCGGTTCTGGATCGTCTGCGGCATGGAACGCTTCCCGAGGGCGTGGCGCGAGAGGCACTGCGCCAGCAATCTGCAACTCTTGCTGCCAGCCTCGCAGCGCGTCCGGGGGCTTGGAGCGATTTCTATCGTAGCCTGGACGTGGTTGACATGGAGCGGCCCGAGCGCGCGGTGCTGGCCGCCATCGCTCTTGGCTGGTCGGCAAAGTGGCGCTAGCGATCTTACTTCCGGAAGATATCTTGGGGCCGGACTTCCGGTTACTTGCGGTTGCGGTCGCGCTCGATTTGCTCCTCGGCGATCCGGTGTACCGATTCCATCCGGTGCGACTGATTGGGCATACCCTCTCGGGCTTCGAGCGCGCATTGCGAAAGCTGGGATGGAACGGCTACGGCGGAGGAATCGCGCTCTTTCTGCTGCTGGCTTGCCTGTGGTGTGGGGGGCTCGGTGCGCTGGTTGTGGGGCTTGCCCAATACAACAACCTCATCGCGCTCGCCGTTCATCTTTTCTTGCTTTATTCCTTTATTGCTCTGCGTGACCTTTTGCGTCATGGCTGGGCGGTGGAAGACGCGGCGCGGCGTGGCGACCTCCTGGCAGCCAGGCGGGCGGTCTCACAACTGGTGGGCCGGGACACCGACCGGATGGATCTGGCCGCGTGCCGTCGCGCCGCCATTGAGAGCCTGAGCGAAAACCTTACCGATGGATTCGTCAGCGCGCTGTTCTGGTATGTCCTGGGCGGCTTGCCTGGAATCGTACTGTTCAAGGTCGTCAGCACCATGGATTCGATGGTGGGCTATAAGACACCGCGCTATCTGCGCTTCGGCTGGTGCGGTGCGCGTCTGGATGACGCGATGAACTGGTTTCCCGCGCGCCTGACCTGGCTGCTGATCACGTGCATGGCGCTGCCGTTCGCGGGTTGTTCGGCGAAGAAGGCGTTGCAGGTGGGGTGGCGGCAGCACGCGCGGGTTCCGGGGCCAAATTCGGGATGGAGCGAGGCTGCCATCGCGGGAGCGATTCAGCGCAGGCTGGCTGGTCCTATCTGGAAGAATCAGCACTTAGTGAACGAAGTCTGGCTGGGCGATAGGAGCGATCCTCCAGCCGCGACCGGCGCGGACATGGGTCGGGCAACCGCTCTGGTAATTGCCGCCGCACTGGCTGCGGTGGCGATTGCCGTGGCGAGTTTAGTTGCATTGCGTTAATCGCATTGTATTGACGGGCATCGGGTAGGTGTTTAATCTGGTAACACCTCTGGTGCCCGCGAGGGCGTAAAAGGGAAGTCCGGTGAAACACCGGCGCGGTCCCGCCACTGTGAATGAAGGACAACAGCTGCTTCTAGGAGCCACTCTGCGGGTGCAGTGGAAGGTGAAGCGGCTGGCAGAGAAGAATCTGCCGCCTTCTGAGCCAGGAGACCTACCCGGGGATTCACGACTGACTTTCTGCGGAGATCAGGAAGGATGCGCCTCATCGCACGTCTTATCCGTTCGGAAAGATTCCGAAGCTAATCCGCAGCAAGTCCGTCTGCACAAGGACGGACACTATGAGCAGCATCGCCACAAAGAAGGGTGACGGTGGGGAAACCAGCCTCGCCGGAGGCGTGCGTGTCTCCAAATCATCGCTTCGGGTAGAGGCTTACGGGATCGTCGATGAGCTGAACTCCGCGATGGGCTTTGCCCGCTCCATCTGCGACGACAAAGACCTCTGCGAACGCACCAAACTGATCCAGCGCGAGCTTTTTCAGATCGGTGCGGCGCTGGCGACCCCTACTCAAAATACCAAAGGTCCGGCGCCGGTCACGGCTGAGATGGTCGAAGCACTCACCGCACAGGTCCACGAAATCGAGTCGCTGGAAGGAATGCTCTCCGACTGGTCGCTTCCGGGCGAACACACGGCGGGGGCTGCCTACGACGTAGCCAGGAGCGTCTGCCGCCGCGCGGAACGCTGCACCGTGAGGCTAATTGAAGCCGGTGAACCCGTTGCCCCCAACGTCGTCGCCTATATCAACCGGCTCTCGGATCTGCTCTGGCTCTTTGGACGCAAGCTGGAGCGCGACGCCGGCGTCGATGGATCGCTGCGCAAGGTCAACGAGAAGAGTGGTCCACGCTGGTCAAAAGCATGGTGAACTGCCGCAGGCTGTCGTGGGGGGTATTTCTTCGCCTGATTGCTTGTGGCGGCAACGGAAATAGAGAGCTGGTAGCATGGTAGCGCACCTACGCTTGTGGAGTTTCGTGCCACCGATTCTGCTGGCGACGTTGGTCGGAACGGTCGCGACCGCAGTCGATCGCCTGGCCTCTCCGCCAGGGGGATTGCAACTGGCTCGTGCGGCGAGCGATTACGGTTCGTCGTCGATTCGTATCAATGAAGCAGAAACAACGCCGCCCTATCCTCGCGAATCTGTGGATAGCGATGACCTTCGCGTACGGGTTTCCGGGCCGGTCAGCCGCATTGTCTCCCAGTCCCGCACCACGGATGAGTATCTGTATTCGATTGTTTCGCCGCGGACCCTCCTAGCCGTCAGCGGCAGTGCCTATCAGCAAAGCTCCAGTAATGTTTATTCCTACGTCGCCAAGTTTCATCCTGTGATTGCGAGCGACCCTGAGCGCGTCTTGCGCCTCGATCCTGACCTGATCTTCGTTTCCAGCACGGCGCGAGCCGATTTCGTCAGCCTGGTGCGCAACACCGGCGTGCCGACCTATCGGATGTTTACGATGTTCACCAACCTGGATCAGGTGGCCGAGAGCATTCGAGCCGTCGGCTACCTTACCGGTGCCGACGAGGCCGCCAGGAACGAGGAGGCTCGCTTCCGTTCCGAACTTGCCACGGCACTGGGAATGCGCACGCCTGGGCAGGCGAGGCCGCGAATTCTCGGTTTGGGCGGGAGCGCCTGCTACGGACGCGACACGTTGTTCAATGACATTGTCGAAAAGCTGGGCGGCGTCAATGTCGGTGCCGAGGGCGGCGTCAAAGGATATGAAAACGTGGGCAGCGAGATTATTCTGCGCTGGGACCCGGAGTGGATTGTCACCGCCGCCGATCCCGGAAAGAGCGAGCAGGCACGGGCGCGGCTGCTGGCGGACCCGGCGATTGCTCTTACTCAGGCAGCCAGACAGGGACACATTCTGGTCTTCGACAATCGCATTCTTTTCTCCATGTCCCCGTTTACCCTATCGCTCGTCAACGCCATGGCGAGAGAACTGTACGGCAAGCCGCATGAAGCCGCGGGAGGCGTATGAGCACTCAGGTCGATGTCCGTTCGATGTCATCGAGATCACTTCCCAGACCGCGCCTGCGGATCGGGATCTTTTATGTGACCGTGCTGCCACTGCTCGCACTCAGTGTACTTGCGGGGATTGCGATTGGCAGCACGCCGATTGGCTGGAGAACCATCCTGCGCGTGCTTGAGTTGAAAATGCTTCCATCGGGTTGGACCGATGCCGCGGGTTTGAACCAGGCAGATATTGTCATCGTCTGGTTGATTCGTGTCCCGCGTGTGGTGGTTGCGGCTTGCGTGGGCGCGGCGCTTTCAGCCGCCGGCGTCATCATGCAGGCGCTGCTGCGCAATCCTCTTGCCGAGCCCGGTCTCGTTGGGGCCGGCTCGGGTGCGGTGCTGGGCGCGGTGATTGCCTTCGTGGCCGGCTGGAGCGGGCATTCCGTCGTGCTGCTGCCGATCGCAGCCATCGTTGGCGCTTTGTTGGCTCTCATCCTGGTGTACGGCGTGGCCACCCGTGGGGGAATCACCCCGGTTGCAACGCTCCTGCTGGCCGGGATCGCCGTGGGCTCCTTGCTGACTGCGGTTTCCAGTCTCCTGCTCTCGCTCAACATCGTCGATTGGCAGATCGGGCAAGAGATTGTGTTCTGGATGATGGGCGGACTCGATGCGCGAACCTGGACTCACGTCTGGCTCTGTGCGCCCTTCGTTTTGCTGGGACTGGTGGCCGCGATGAGCCAGTCGAGGGATCTGGATCTGTTGCAGCAAGGTGAGGAAACGGCGGCTTCGCTCGGGGTCGAGATCGAAGCCTCCAAGCGCATGTTGACGTTTATCGCCGCGTTGTTGACCGGCGCCGCGGTTGCGGTGGCAGGGATGATCGGCTTTGTCGGCCTGATCGTTCCGCACGCCGTTCGGATGATGGTGGGGCCATCGAATCGCACGTTGCTTCCGGCCAGCGCCACGGCAGGCGCGGCGTTTCTGATTCTCTGCGATCTGGCGGCGCGAACCATTCATCCCCCGATCGAGATTCGCCTGGGAGTGGTGACGGCGCTCTTCGGGGGACCTTTCTTCATCGCGCTCTTACTACGGCGATCATGGGAGGCGAGCGCTCGATGAGCACCCTGGAGGCGCGACAGATTTCCGTTCACCGCGGCGGGCGCGGCATCCTGCACCAGGCCAGCGTCTCGCTGGTTCCCGGCGAACTGCGGGCCGTGGTGGGGCCGAATGGAGGCGGCAAGAGCACGCTCTTACGCGCCTTGGCTGGCATCTGGCCGGTCGCCGCCGGGGATGTATGGCTGGATGGCAAGCCGATCACGAAGTATCCACGCAAGGAACTCGCGCGCAGGATCGCCTATGTTCCGCAGGAGCAGCGCCTGGATTTTGCCTTCACTGTCGAACAAATTGTCGCCATGGGACGCTACCCTCACCGGGGAAGGTTCTCACGTGAAAGCGAGCAGGACCGCCGTGCCATTGAGCTCTCTTTAGAGCGCTGCGACATCGTTCATCTGCGCCGCAGGCCTGTCAATACTCTCTCCGGAGGCGAGCACCAACGCGTGCTGATCGCGCGCAGCCTGGCGGTCGAACCGCAATTCATCCTGCTCGACGAGCCAACCGCCAATCTGGATGTCGAACATTCGCTTGAAATACTGGAGTTGTGCCGCGTGCTTGCCTGCGGCGGCCAGTCGGTTGTACTGGCGACACACGATCTGAACGCGGTTGCGCGCTATGCGACCAGCGTGGTCTTGATGCAGGGTGGCCAACTCACCGATGGCGGAGGCGATCAGCAGCTACTGGACCCTCGCAACCTGGAAAAGGTATTCGGCATTCGCGCCGAATTGCTCTCCACCACCGACGGGCAGCCCGTGTACGTCTTCCATCGCCGCAGCGAAACGGACTCGGAAACGAAGTTCAATTAACGCAACGTGCGCCCGGCCGAGCCGCCGGACGCACCTTGCGGTTGTCCTACTTAAGCTTCCATGACTCACCGCCAAGTTCAAGCTTGATTCCCGAGCGGAAGGTTAGCGGAAGCGCGGCGAATCCGAAGGCCTCGTCGTAGTGCTGTGAGAGAACATTCTGAATCGTCGTGTAAATCTGCACCGAACGATGCAACTGATAGCTCCCGGTCATATCGATGCGTTGATACGCCGGATCGAGATTGCGATTGGGCAGAAGCAGGGTGTTTCCTCCGTACTGGTCGTAGAGGAAATCGCTGTCGTCGCGGCGGCTGACAAGGGTTCCGCTCACCGAGACGAACCAGCGCGGATGTTTGTAGCTGATCGCGAAGTATCCCGAATGAGGAGCTTGCCGGAACGGCCTTGCTCCGACCAGCGGTGAATAGACGCCGATTGGAAGGCCTGGGAACGATGGATTGGTGCTTGGTAAAAGGTTGTCGCTGGAGAACGAGCGTTGCACGACCGCGTCAAGATAGGTATATCCGCCGCGCAGGAAGAGATTCGCGCCCAGCCTGTATTCGGTCTCGATCTCAGCCCCCTGCGCTCGATATGCCAGGGAATTTACATAGGCGCCGTACTCCGTTGCCTGAGCCACGGCGGTCGGAAGCCCGAGCGCGACTAAACCTTGCGACGGAACGAACTCCACGCCGTTGCCAAACTCGTTATGAAAGTAAGTGATACTGATCCTGCCGCGCCCGTCGAACATTTGCTGATCGATACCGCCATCGTAGGTTCTTGATGTCTGAGCACCGACCGGAGCAATGCCGTACTTCGCGATGAGCTGATTTTCGTTCAGCTCCGATAGCAAGCCAACCAGTGAGTTTGCTTGCTGGTCGATGCTCGGCTCTTTGATGCCTTTCCCGAAACTGGCGCGGAGCTTGGTGCCATTCAGCAGGCGCGACTCTCTGGGACGCAACAGATAATAGGCGAGAGACGCGCGAGGCGTAGCCGCAACTCCAAACAGGGCGTTCTTCTCGATGCCGCTGCCGAGAGTGTAATACAGCCGGCCAGAGGCATCTCCCGCCAGTTGCATGGTGTAGCTGTAATTACCGCGTTGCGCTAACTCGGTGGGATAGCCGGTGTCAGCAACCTCACCGCGCTCGTCTTCGTACTTGAATCCGACCAGTCCAGTCAGATGCCGGGTGAAGTGATAATCCGACTGCGCGTACATGAAATCGCGGTTGGCGGTCTGCACGGACTGGGCAGGATAGGTTCCCGGATATTGAAAGATGGCCTGCCCACTCACCGTATAGCCATTCGCTCCATGTAGCGTAACCGGGGCGCCGATGTAGCAGGAGGTCGATCCAATGCCAAAACAATCGTAGGGAATGCCCGTCGGTGCGTAATCGGTGAAGGGCTCATCCAGGCGCACCGCGCCGTATCGCACCAGATTGTGCCAGCGGGGCGTGGTCTGGTTTTGAAAGGTCACGCCAATATAGGTATCAGTGTCCTTCCGTCCCTCGTCGTCGGGAATTCCGTATAGTTGGAGGGCATTGGATACTTCGGCGCTGGTTTCCACGCGCCGGAAGGTTAGCCGAAGGTCGGTCCCGGCCTGTGGCGTCCAGCCGAAGTTGCCGGCATAGGCCGTGCTGTGAAAGCCACTATCCGGCAGACTATTGCGGGTGTTAAGCGCCGAGAAGGCGGAGAAGTAATCTAACCGGCGGAAGGCCCCGCCGATGGTTGCCTGCTGATGATAAGTTCCGAAATTCCCCCCATCGGCCGAATAGGCTAACAGCGGCAGCGCTGTTGTGCCGCGGGTCGTCGTCATGCTCACCACGCCCGCCAGTGCATCCGAGCCGTAGAGCGCGCTATTCGGGCCGCGAAGAACTTCCATCTGTTCAATGCCGATGGTGGGCAGGGTTGCGAACTCGGTAAAGCCCCCCATGTAACTGGCTGGCAATCCGTCGATCAGAACCTTACTCGCGTCGCTATTCCCGCCACGAATGAACAGCGAACTGGTTGAGCCCTGCTGTCCAACCTGCGTGAACTGGACTCCTGGCACCAGTCGCAGGGGATCTTGAGTTTCAAGTACGTGCTGATAGGAGTCATCGGTAATGACGGTCACGGAGTAACCGATCTGCGCCCCCGGCGTCGGTGTTCCGGTCGCCGTTACCGTAATCTGCTCAGTCAGCGTGCCCGGACTGAGCGTAACGTTGACGCGCGCCTCCGAAGATGCGGAGACATATACGGCATCGACCACCGTGGTCTGGAACGACGCCGCACCGGCTCGGACCTGATACCGGCCAGCCGCCGGCGACTCCAGGCTGTAGTTGCCTTGGCCATCTGACTTGCAAGAAGTGACCGCCATCTGGTTGTGAAGCAATTCGACATTCGCTCCGGCAACCACGGCTCCCAGCGGGTCGGTCACCGTTCCTCGGATCACGCCATTTTCGGCAGCGAAAGCAGTTAGAGATAAGATAAACAACAGCCCAATAATCAAGCACGCGTTGTGCCCGCGATATTTCCTCTGCATGTTCTTCCCCTCGGAAGTTTCAAGCGGGACCGGTCTCCTGACTTATGCTTCACCGAGTTTGGGCTGTCTTCCCAGAACCAACAGGTTCCAGTGGCGTCGAACTCTTGCCCAACTCTTCGCATTCACAGTTACGGGGTAGTGACGGACTTGCACCGCCTTCCCGAGCATCCCGCCAGTTAAATGGTTATGGTTTTGGCGATGGAGTTGCTCCACCTCCAGGATGAAATTCTCCAGGATGAAATTGCCGGGCCAGGCTTTCCAATGCGTCGACCGCGATTGGACTTGGGGAATAGAGGCGGTCGTCGGCGTAAAAGACGCGGTGGTCACGGATCGCCACGATACCGCTCCATTCTGGACGTTTGGCCAAGTAGTCAAAAGACATTTTTGAGCCGCGCACGAGCAGAATCGATTCCGGAGCCTGCGCCACCAGGGATTCGAAGCTGAGGTTAGGCCATTCCTGATCGAGGTCGCTGGTAATCGATTTTCCGCCAGCCGCGGCGATGATTTCGGTGATAAATGAACGCTTGCCAATCGTCGTAATTGGCTCAGGCCAGATCAGCATGAAGACCCGGACACTCGCCTTGCCTTTGATTCGCGCCTGTACGGCTGCTACCCGGCGGCGGAGGCGCGAAACCTCTTGCTCCGCCTCTGCCTTGCGGTTGAGCGCATTTCCTAGACTTAGGACCGAGTCGTAGATCCCCTCCAAGCCATGCGGATTCATCAGGAAGACCGGAATCCCGGCTTGCTCCATTTGGCTCACGATCCCCAATCCGCCAAAGTCACTGCTCCCAATCACCAGGTCCGGGTGCAAGCCGACGATGGTCTCCCAAGAGGGACTCAGCGGCAACCCGACGCTCGGCTTCCGGCGCGCCTCCGCCGGGTACTTCGTGAAATCACTGACGGCTATCACCTCGTTGCCAGCGCCGATTGCATATACGGTGTCGGCAACGTTTGGTGCCAGGCAGATCAGGCGGTGAGGATGATCCGAAACCATGATTTCGCGTCCGAGGTCGTCGCGCACCCGGCGGCTGGCCGCGCCTGCGAGCGCCGATATCGAAACCATGAACGTCCAGATCATAAGCAGAGGCAAAACTGTGCGCCTCAACTTGCCAACTCCGCTCTCCGTACCGGCGATGACGCAGCCATTCACAATTGCGGCTCCTGCATTGCGGCTCCTGCTCCTTCGAAAATGTTTCCATTCGACGGTGCCCGGTGCCAACGGCTCCGGTGCACAAGCAAAGCACCTCTGCAAAGCGGGATGATTGAATCAGCCAGTAGTACGGTTCTGTGGAACTCAAAAGAACGCCTTCCAACTCTCCCATCGAAGTTGGAACAAGCCTGGGTTGGCGTCTGGCCGGTCTCCTGACTTACGCGTCAATGAAGCTGAGTACCTTCCCAGGGGCAAGCCCCCAGTGGCTGGAATGGATTCCGAACTCAGTTCTCAACGTTTACAGTTACGGGGTAGTGGCGGACTTTCACCGCGCTTCCCGAACACCAGACACCCCAATCTATAGCGCAAACAAAGAACCTGCGTCAATCTTTCACGTCGTTAGCACGGGGCAAAATAAAAATCTCCGCGCTTCGCCAAAAGCGAAGAGCGGAGATTTCCAACGTCACCCAATCACTGAGCCGGAGCCAGGCCCAGTTTGTCTCAACTCGGCGTGCGAACTTCAATCCGCTTTCGTGCAAACAAACTCACTGCGACCGGCGAATTAGTTCATATATTCAAACTCTTCCTTCACATGGCTGCAGGCAGGGCAGCTGTCGAAGTCAGACTTGGTAGCGATAAAGCCGCACTCCGGGCACACAAAATAGATCGCTTTCTTCGACAGCTTCTGGCACCATTCTTCCCTGCAATCCTGGATATGTTCCAGCACTGCGGTAAAGAGCCATGCGTGCTCTTTTTCGGCCTCCATGGCGCCGTTGAAGGTGCGATATGCAGCCGCGCCCATCTGCTCTCCGGCTTCGTTGATGAAATCAGGGTACATGACGTCTGATTCATAGAACTCGTGTGCAACGGCCGCTTTCAGGTTCTCCACCGTGGTCTTTACCACGGGCTGCTCCAGCGTTGCCACAGGTGCGCCACCAAGGTTCCGGAGGATCTCAGCATCGTGGGCTGCATGGATGCGCTCGGCACGCGAGGCGGCACGGAAGAGACTTCCAATCTTGAGGAAGCCTTCCTCGTCGGCTTTGACTGCAAAGGCAGCGTAGCGGGCTGAAGCATTCGACTCGTTGTTGAAAGCTGTTAGAAGGTTTTTCAGAGTTTGAGTAGAAACCGCGAATGTTGGCATGGTGACATCTCCAAGTATGAATAATTATTTATTTAAATTTATTACCGGTAACGCAATGGGACGCCTGACGAACGCAGTAGGATAGCTATTCTGTTTGCGCCCGTCAATCGCGAAAGTGTGTCTTTCGCCAAAACGGAAGAGCTGGGAATTCGGACGGCGCCATTTCTGTCGAGCCGGGGCTGGCCAGGTGGCGAGATCTTTCATTGCGAAGGGAGCGTGCCAGCCAAGCATTCGACACGCAGGCATAAGGTTACAGGGAGATGTTTGAGTGTTTGTTCATGAGTTGAAACTGCAAGTAATGTGGACGACTACATCCCATGAAGATGCAGGTATTCATCTACGGAAAGAGAAACGGCGCAGTTGTTTGGATCTCACAGAATAGCTGTTGTGTCCGCGCTCGTCAAGTACGAAGTTGTCCGTAGCCTCTTCATTCGGACCTAATACGAGTGGAGGGCGAGGAGTAGGCAATGAGAAGCCGGAGCAGCGCACGTCGATCCATCGGCCAAACAAACTACGACGTGTGCATCATCGGCGCGGGCGCCACCGGCGCGGGTTGCGCGCTGGACGCTCAACTTCGTGGACTGTCCACCGTTCTGCTCGACGCGGGAGACTTTGTCTCGCGCACCTCGTCGGCCTCTACCAAACTGGCTCACGGCGGCGTCCGCTATCTGCGGCAGGCAGTTGCGGAGTTCGATTCCGGCCAGTATGCCCTGGTGAGAAAAGCTTTGCACGAGCGCATTCACATGCTGCGGTGTGCGCCTTTCCTCGCCCATCCTTTGGAACTGCTGGTTCCATGCTTCAGTTTGTGGGAGCTTATGTACTTCACCACCGGCATGAAGGCCTACGACTGGATCGCCGGCGATGCCAGTCTGTTTCCCAGCCGGATGCTCTCCAACGCCGAGACGTTGCGGCGAATGCCATCCTTGCGCGGCGAGAAGTTGGTGGGAGCCGTCTCCTACGCCGACGGGCAATTCGACGATGCCCGCTTCGGCCTGGCCCTGGCGCAGACCTTCGCGCAGCAGGGTGGGGAACTCATCAATTACGCCGAGGCCGTCGGCTTCGGCAAAGACGCCAGCGGCAAGCTAGCCGTCTTGGAGGTGGCGGACCGGATCACCCAGGAGCCCTTCCAGATTCGCGCCAAGGTCTTCCTAAACTGTACCGGCCCCTTCGCCGATCGCCTCCGCCGCCTTGCCAATCCCGCATTGCCGGAGCGCCTGCGCGTAAGCAAAGGCGTCCACCTGCTGCTGCCGTTGGAGGCGCTCCAGAGCCAGTCCGCCCTGTTGATCCCGAATACCGAGGATAGCCGCGTGATCTTTGCCATTCCGTGGCTTGGCCGCCTGCTGGTCGGAACCACCGACGAGGAAGCCAGCCCCGCCGACGAAATGGTGGTGACACCGCAAGAAGTCAACTTCCTGCTCAAATATGTAAACCGCTACTTGAACGTAAATCTGACTCCGCAGCAGGTGTGCTCGGCATTCGCCGGAATGCGTCCGCTGCTGAAATCCAGGGAATTTAGAGACACACGGAAACTCTCTCGCGACCATGAAGTGGAGGTCGATGAAGTTAGCGGTCTCATCAGCGTTCTCGGCGGCAAGTGGACCACCTATCGCGCCATGGCAGAGGATGGCATCAACGAGGCTCAGCGGGCTCTTGGCGGCAAGCAGGCCAGGTGCAAGGCGCTCAATTACCCGCTCACCGGCGCACTGGGCTGGGCGTCGGATTACTGGAAGCAGTTGGCGGAAAACTATCCTTTGTCCCCGGAAACTGCCCGGCACCTCGCCGAGAAGTTCGGCACCGATTCCCCCAAGGTGCTGGAACCGGCAAAGCACGAAGCGCAACTGTTGCAACCGCTCTTCGAGGGCGGCGCACCTATCCTAGCGGAGGTGGTGTACGCCATCCGCGAGGAGATGGCGCAGACGATTGAGGACGTTCTCTTGCGCAGAATAGGTGTGCAATTTCATGGTTGGAAGGAAGCTGCAAAAGCCGCACCGGTCGTGGCGCAGTTGCTGGGCCAGGAATTTGGCTGGAGCCCCGAGCAGAGCAACCAGGCGCTCGGCGCTTACCTGACTTCGATCCAGCACATGCTACACAGCGCCGGGGTTGAGCCGTAGCGAAGGCAGATAGCAGATAAAGGAGGGCGGAGGTACACATGGGAGACTACATCGCAGCCATCGACCAGGGAACCACCAGCTCACGCTTTAGGTTTTCGACCGCTACGGAAGAATCGTCAGCGTTGCACAGAAGGAACATGAGCAGATCTATCCCAAGCCCGGATGGGTGGAGCATGATCCCGCCGAGATTTGGCGTCGCGTCGTCGAAGTCATCCAGGAAGCGATGGATGCCAAAGGTCTGAAGCCCGCCGACCTGTCGGGCATTGGGATCACCAACCAGCGCGAAACCACCGTGCTGTGGAATAGGAAGACGGGCAAGGCCGTCTACAACGCCATCGTCTGGCAGGACACCCGAGTTGCCGATATGGTTGCAGAGTTCATCGCCAACGGCGGCCAGGATCGCTACCGCGCCAGGACCGGTCTGCCTCTGGCCACCTACTTCAGCGGCCTGAAGATCCGCTGGATACTGAACCACGTCGCCGGAGCACGCGCGGCGGCGGAAGCGGGCGAGTTGTTGTTCGGAAACATCGATACCTTCCTGATCTGGAATCTAACCGGCGGCGTCCACGGTGGCGTCCACGTCACCGACGTGACCAACGCCAGCCGCACCCAGTTGATGGATCTGAGAACCCTCAATTGGGCCAGCGACATCCTGCAAGAGTTCGACATTCCTTCATCGCTTTTGCCCAAGATCGCATCGAGCGCAGAAATCTATGGCAAGTCCGTTCTCGGCCCGGTCAAGGACGTTGCGATTGCAGGCGATCTCGGCGATCAGCAAGCAGCTCTGTTTGGGCAGGCATGTTTCAAGCCGGGCGAAGCCAAGAACACTTACGGCACTGGCTGCTTCATGCTGATGAACACCGGCACCAAGGTCGTTCCTTCCAAGAGCGGTTTGCTGACCACGCTCGGCTACAAGATCGGCACCCAGCCCGCCGTGTACGCACTCGAGGGCAGCATTGCGATTACCGGCGCGCTGGTGCAGTGGCTCCGTGACAACTTGGGATTGATTGAGAAGAGTTCGGAGATCGAGACCCTTGCCCTCACCGTCGATGACAACGGCGGGGTTTACTTCGTCCCGGCGTTCTCCGGACTCTATGCGCCGTACTGGAAAGACAGTGCACGCGGCGTGATCGCCGGCTTGACCCGTTACGTCAACAAGGGCCACATTGCCCGCGCCGCTCTGGAGGCCACTGCATTCCAGGTTCGTGAGGTGCTGGATGCGATGGAAAAGGATTCCGGCATCGAATTGGCCAACCTGCGCAGCGACGGCGGCATGGTTCAGAACCACCTGCTGATGCAGTTCCAGTCCGACATTCTCAACAAGCCGGTGCTACGTCCGGTGATTCAGGAAACCACCGCACTGGGTGCCGCCTATGCTGCCGGTCTGGCCACTGGCTTGCTACACGACACCGAAGAACTCGCCGCCAACTGGGCGGAAGATCATCGCTGGAATCCATCGATGGACGAAGGAAGGAGAGCATCCCTGTACCACTACTGGAAGAAGGCCGTTATGCGCTCATTTGACTGGGTTGAGTACTAAGTGATAGGAGTTGTGCGTGCGGCTCCGGGTTTGGCGGGAATGCCAGGGGTTGGTTGGCGGCGCGTCGAGTGATCCACCCGAGCCCAGAAGGCGATAAAGTAATCCACCGCCGAGAGCAGCGACACGAAAAGCATGAACCAGATCGAGATGCGAGCGGTGAGTTGGACTCCGACGATGAAGCCCCAAAAGTTCCACTCATACCAGCCGTGAGCCAGAATCGCGGCTACCACGGCGACGATCTGCACCACCATCTTCAGCTTACCCACGTCGCGGGCCTGGATGGCAAAACCCTCGGTGGCGGCCACGCTGCGCAAGCTCGTAATCAGAAACTCTCGTCCCAGCACCAGAATGACGATCCAGGGAGGCATGAGATTGGGCGTGTAACGGACGAGAAGGATGAGGCCGGCGGCGACCAGGAGCTTGTCCGCCATGGGATCGAGCAGCATGCCCATGCTGCTGATCTGTCCGTGCTTGCGCGCAAGATAGCCGTCGAGTCCGTCGGTGATGGAAGCAAGAATGAAGATTCCAGCGGCCAGCAACTCCTGCTCACCTGGCGGAAAGATGCGGCTGGACAGCACCCATATAAAAAATGGGATACAGCAGATTCTGCTCAAGGTAATCGAATTTGGCAGGTTCAACAAAGCAAACCATCCGGAGTGACCGCGAGTTTCTTCGTCAAATTATGCGGGATCAATCGTCGAAAAGCAACGCATCAAGCCAATGCGCGCTCCCCGCAACGCGGAGCGCGCATTGGCGCAAAAATCCACGGTCGCAGCCAGCGAGGTGAATCCATTTGGCTTATTGCGTCTCTCCGCTTTGTGGCCGTGCGCTCTGCTGGTTATACTTCCAGCCAGCGATGTCCAACATCTTATATGGAGTCAACGGCGAAGGCGCGGGGCACTCGACCCGCTCGCGAGAGATTATTCTTCACCTGCAACGCCAGGGACACAGCGTCGTGGCCGCTTCCTTCGACCGCGGCCTGCGCAACCTCGGCGACATTTGCGAGGTGCTGGAAATTCACGGCTTTCGCTTCACCTACGTCAACAACCAAGTGCGCTACAACCGCACGCTGGCGCGCAACCTTTTCCAGGCCGGCAAGGCCGCGCGCGGCATTAGCGAACTCACCCGCCTCATCGACGAGCGCGGCATCGAACTGGTCATCACCGACTATGAGCCGCTCACCTGCCGCGCCGGGCGGCGGCGCAAGCTTCCCGTCATCTCCATCGATAATCAGCACATCCTCACCCACTTCACCGTGGCCACGCCGCGCCACTACCGCACCGACGCCACCGCCGCCAAGCTGGTGACGCGGCTGATGACGCCCTATGCAGACCACTACCTCGTGACTTCATTCTTCGATGCGCCGGGTCGCCGCCCCAACTCCGAACTGGTGCCGCCGATCCTGCGCCAGCAGATTCAGGATGCCGTGCCTAGCACCGAAGGCTCCATCCTCGTGTACGTCACCTCGCCCGCCCCCGCGCTCATCAAGGTGCTGGCCTCAGTGCGCGCGGAGTTCATCGCCTACGGCTTCGGCCGTGAGGGCCGCGAGGGAAACATTCTCTACAAAAAGCCCGGCTTTGAAACCTTCTTCGAAGACCTCGTCTGCGCCCAGGCGATCATCGCCAACGCGGGATTTTCGCTGGTCACCGAGGCGCTGCACCTCGGCAAGCCTTACCTCGCCGTGCCGGTTCGCAACCAGTTCGAGCAGATATTTAACGCCTTCTGGCTGGATCGCACTGGCTATGGCGCGTTCTGGGAGGAGTTGACCAAGGAGCGCGTCGAATCATTTCTCTTCAACCTGCCGCACTTCCGCGAGAAGCTCGCCGAGTATCCGCGAACCTCGAACCGCGAGCTGTTCGCAAAACTGGATGCGCTGATCGCGGCGAAGCTAAAGCGCAATTCCGATTTCGTCTAGCTGAAAGGACGGCGTGCTATGTGGAATTCGCGTCTATCGGAGAAGCTTAGAACAGTTTTCCTTTTGGGTATGGTTTTATTATTGTCCGCCGCGGCAATCGGCAAATGGGCTATTGGACATCGTGGTGATGCAGCGCTTTCTGTCATGCTGGCCGCTTATGCTGTTTATGGAGTCGTTCGAGTTCGTAACCGCTACGCTCCTGTCGCCAAACACGAAAATCCGAATGGAGATGTGTCGCCGGATCAGAAATAAGGCGGGTGCACATCTGGCCAGCAGATGCGGGAGCAGGGACGTTCCAGTCTGCACCTGCCCTATCTCCGCTCTCTGAAAAATGCCTGCAGGATTTCCATGCAGCGCCCGGCCAGCACGCATTCGGTGAACTCGACGCGATGGTTCAGGCGAGGATGGTTGAGGACCTCCATGATGCCTCCAACGGCTCCGGCCTTGGGATCGCGCGCGCCGAAGACCAACCGCGCGATTCGCGCATGCATGATCGCTCCGGCGCACATCGCGCAGGGCTCCAACGTAACGTAAAGCTGGCAGCCGCTGAGGCGATAGTTGCCAAGCGTGCGAGCGGCCTCGCGCAACGCCTGGATCTCGGCGTGCGCGCATGGGTCGCTGGTGGAGATCACCTGATTCCAGCCGCGCCCCACAATTCTCTGTCCCGCGATGCCGTCGTTGCAGACCACGACCGCGCCGACAGGAACCTCTCCCGAAACTTCGGCCATTCGCGCTAAGCGCAACGCCTCCTCCATCCAGCGTTCGTCGGATTCACCGGGGCTGCCGCGGATTTCGTCGTCGCTCGGCATAGGCTGGATGCCCCTTACTCTCCCACCGGTTCCTGCTGCGTCATGCAGTGAATCGCCCCAAGGCCCCAGATCAAATCGCCGCAGTAGATGGGTACGATGCTGTGCTTTGGCATCGCACGCTGGATGATATTCAGCGCTTTTAGATCGTTGGGATCGTCAAAGGTGGGCACCAAGACCGTACGGTTGGAGATATAGAAATTCGCATAGCTGGCTGGCACGCGCTGTCCCTTGAAAATAACCGGCGCAGGCATGGGCAAGGGAATTACCTCGAGCGCCTTGCCTGCCGTGTCCGTCATCTTTTTCAGGCGCTTCAAGTTTTCTTTCAGGATCGCGTGATTTTCATCCGACGGATTGGCCTCGCTTGCGGCCAACACCGTGCGCGGGCCGACGAAGCGCGCGATGTCATCGACGTGGCCGTGGGTGTCATCGCCCACGATACCGCGCGCCAGCCATAAAACCTTTTTCACTCCTAGCATCCGGCCCAGAGCGGATTCAATCTGCTCGCGCGTCATCCCCGGATTGCGCTGCTGCACCGGACTTAGCAGGCACTCTTCGGTGGTCAGCAGCAGGCCGCGGCCGTTCACGTCAATCGATCCGCCTTCGAGCACCATCTGCCGTACGCGGCCGTCAACCTCCACCGCCCCTTCGAAAACCCCGTAGCCGCGCGCCTCCGCGATCTTTTCCGGGAGCGTGTTATCGAGTTGCCAGTTCCTGTACTTGGCCCATGCATTGAATTTCCAGTTGGTCACCGCAACGCTGTCCGCTTTGTCCTTCACAAAAATGGGACCGGAGTCGCGCAGCCATCCGCGATTGGTGGGCCAGTGGTGAAAGCCGACGCGCGCCTCCAATGCAGGCAATACATTGGCATGTGTCAATATCGTGCGGGCGGCAGCTTCGGCCTTGGCGTCGTTAACGATCACTTCGACCCGTGCGGCGCTGGCCAGATGGCGCACGATCTCGGCATAGACGTAGGGAACGGGTTCAAACTTTCCCGGCCAATCGCTGCGATTATGCGGCCAGGCCAGCCAGGTCGCCCTCTGCGGCTCCCATTCGGCGGGCATGCGGTAGCCCAGCGCGGACGGCGACTCTGCTGTAATCGTGGTTATCATCTACTTTCCAAACCTCTGCGTGATCGGTCCATAGGCGTCGATGCGGCGGTCGCGCAGGAAGGGCCAGTTGCGGCGAATCTCCTCTTGCAACTTCACGTCCACAGTTCCCACCAGGATTTCTTCTTTATCGTGCGAGGCCAGGGCGATGATGCGGCCAAAGGGATCGGCCAAAAACGAGCCGCCCCAGAAGTCCAGCCCCGCGCCCTTCACCTCGTTGCCGCCGACATTACCCGTCTCATGGCCCACTCGATTGACCGCGCCGACAAACACTCCGTTGGCGATGGCGTGCGCCCGCTGCATGGTGAACCAGGCATCGTACTGCGCCGCACCCCACTCTGCCTTCTCCGCCGGATGCCAGCCGATGGCGGTGGGATAGAAGATTACGTTGGCCCCCTGCAAGGCGGTCAGCCGCGCCCCCTCCGGATACCACTGATCCCAGCACACCAGCGTCCCCACCGAGCCCTCTTCCAACTCAAAACTCTTGAAGCCCAGGTCGCCGGGGGTGAAGTAGTACTTCTCGTAGTAGAGCGGATCGTCAGGAATGTGCATCTTGCGGTAGATGCCGCGGATTTCGCCATCGCTGCCGATTACCACCGCGGTGTTGTGGTAGAGCCCCGGAGCGCGCCTCTCGAACAAGGAAACTTCGATGGCGACCTTCAACTCGCGGGCCAGGGCGCAGAAGCGCGCCGTGCTCGGCCCCGGAATCGACTCGGCCAGGTCGAACAGCGAGGTGTCCTCGCGCTGGCAGAAGTACTGGGTCAAAAACAGCTCTGGCAGGCAGATCACCTGCGCCCCGCGCCGCGCCGCCTCGCGCACGTGTGCCACCGCGCGCTCCAGGTTGTCCTGCGGCTCCGGCGAACAGTACATCTGGATCAGGCCCACCTCGAATTTTCCGCTCGCCACTTGCTCCTCCCGCTCATTCAGAGTCAGTGCTTAGAATATCAAAGCATACAGCCCGTCCAATGGTATGCTTTTCCCTAAGGCTGGATACCATTGGCTGGATACCTATGACCAACCTGACCAAAAGCGTTGACGACCGGACCCGGCTCTCGGATGAATCCATCCGCGAGGCCGAGGAGAGTTTCAATAGCCACCTGAAGCGAGTCGGGCTGAAGCACACTGGACAGCGCGATGCCATTCTGCGCACCTTCTTGGAGACTCACGAGCATCTCTCCACCGAAGAGCTTCACCACCTGGTCCAGCGAAGCGATCCCCGGATCGGCTTCACAACCGTCTACCGCACACTGAAACTGTTGGCCGAGTGCGGCTTGGCCAGCGAGGTGGAGTTCCACGACGGCGTCACCCGTTACGAGCGCCAGTACAACCGGCGCAGCCATCACCACATGGTCTGCACCGAGTGCGGCAGTTCGGTCGAGTTCTTTTCGCCCGAGATCGAGAAGGTGGAAAAAGAGATCGGGCGCAAACACCGCTACCTGACCACCCGCCATACCTTCCAGGTCTACGGCGTCTGCGGTGAATGCCAGAAGAAAAGCCCACTCCGGCGGCGGTAGTCAGACCGTGCCACCCGCCCACTTAGGTTTCGATGAAATTCTGCCTACCGTTTATTGTCTGTACTAACCATGGAGTTCAAATGGCTTTTCCCATCAAAGTCTGCATCGTTTGCAATGAAGAGTTCGAACTGAAACCGGATAAACCTGGCTTCGCCAACCGCTGCCCAGAGTGCAGCTCACCCGAAGCAACCGATCCCGTAACTGAGCGCCCGATGGATGCCGACGAACGCAAGTCGGTGGCGGAGGCGAACGAGGCTCGGAGGCAAGCAATTCGCGATCTCCTCTATAGCCGTAAGTAGACAAGCGGATAGCACAGGGGGGGTGCGGCGTATGGTTCAAAAGATCCAGGGAATCGTGAAGCGTGCGTTACGACTAGAATCTTTCTGAATTGCAGAGGACTTCAAGACGGTCGAGTCGGCGACGGGCTAGAATCCTTGCATGCTGATATCCGAGACCGACGGGCAGGGCGTCAAGCAGTTTGTGGAACTTGGCACTGCGTTTCTGCTCTCTGCGGCCATTGGGCTTGAACGTGAATTCCGTCACAAAAGTGCAGGACTCCGTACCTATACGATTGTCGGCACACGGCGGCCCTTTTTCTGCTGATCTCGAAGTACGGCTTCACGGATGTTCTTGCTGACGGACGTATTGTTCTTGACCCGTCGCGTGTTGCTGCGCAGATTGTTTCCGGCATAGGCTTCATCGGCGCCGGCCTCATCTTTGTGCGGGTAGACAAGGTGCAAGGGCTTACGACCGCTGCCACCGTCTGGCTCGTTACAGGCGTGGGCATGGCCTGCGGAGCTGGGCTGCCGTTGCTCGCACTTTTTGTCACTTTCGCTTACTTTATCGTGGCGTTTATATTTCCTCGAATCATGCGCCTCCTCCCGGGCTCGCATATTCCCACCGAACAGGCCACGGATACAGAGCACGACTAGCGAATAGGCAGGTGGCTCAGGCTAAATATCCAGGGAATCGCGAAGCTGGAAGCTGAGCAGCCCGACGGGGTACCCCGTCGATAGTAGAGGGACAGAACGGGTAGACCGGGCCACCGCCGAGTTCAGCCGAGAGTTACTTGGTTTCGACCGGACGTTTTGCTTCGGTACATCAACTCATCTGCTCTCTTGATTGCGGACTGCTCTGAATCCCCGGCTTTCATGAGTGTGGCTCCCAACGAAACCGTAAGACGCAGGCGCTCGTTGCCCACTGGAATCGCCGACTCTGCAATTAGCATCCGGCACCTCTCGGCAAATGCACCCAGAGCGCTGAGAGTGACATCCGCGTTTACGATGAGAAATTCTTCGCCGCCCCAGCGTCCCACGGTGTCGCCCAAGCGCAGATTGCTGGTGAGGGTCTTACACACTGCACGGAGTGCATCATCACCGATTTCATGTCCGTACTTATCGTTCACCTCTTTGAAGTGGTCAACATCAATCATCAGCAGACCAATGTTTCGGCCAAACTGCTCGACTTCTTGAATTGCCTGTCTGACCTTCAGTTCAACGTAGTGACGATTCGGCACTCCGGTTAGAGCATCGCGGTATGCAAGGTTCTCCAGCTCCCCAACCCTTCTCTCTATATTCTTTTTCGCAGTCACGTCGCTGAATATCTCGACGGCCCCGATGATGCACCCGGCACTGTCCGTGATGGGCGCCACACGTACGACAACTGGTACGCGGTGCCCGAGTTTGTGTCGAAGATACATCTCGGATTCGCGGCGTTGGCCATCGACGATGGTGCTGGCGAGTGCGCACCCCGTCAGACAAAGAGCGCACCCCTTCTCATCTACGTGCATCAAGAGATTGTCGGAGCAGAGCATTCCAACCACCTCACTGGCAGGGTATCCGGTCAGGTGTTCGGCGCCTTTGTTCCAGTACGTAATTCTTCGTTCTAGATCGACGAAGTACACCCCATCGTACAAGCTATCAAGGAGCCGTTCGTGGAAAGAGGGAACGGATTCGCTGGAAGAAGCTGCTCCCGGGAAAAGCAGTTTTGAAGCTGCGAATTCGGAAATAGAGACCTCCAAGTCCAAAACGAGAGATGCAACAATACCATCTTTACTAGGTTATACGATGATCAAGTCTACATGGAGCCTTTCGTAATACCGTCGGGTGCTGTGAGAGAATCGGCGGGCGTCCAGTGTAGCGCCGCAACCCGAAAAGCTTCACTGGAGCTGGCATCCTTGACATCGGCTGCTCAAAGCGTTTATTTGTTAAGGCTTTCTTTCCACTCGTGCGGCGCGGCAGGCCGCGCATGGTGACTCGCGAGTTTTTGAAAGGGAACCATTGATCATCAAGGTTTTTTATCACGACAAATGTTTTGACGGAGCCTGCTCGGCCTCGCTGTTTACGCGCTTCTACCGCGAGCGCATCCGCCGCCACGCGGAATTTCAATACCAGGGGCTGCTGCATCGAGCCGGAGCGCTCTTCAATCTTGACGACTTCAGCGGCGACGAGAACGCCATCGTCGATTTCAAGTACCTCGCCTCAGACAAGCTGACCTGGTGGTTCGACCATCACCAGAGCGCGTTCCTTACCGAAGAGGATCAGGAACACTTCGAGCGCCAGCAGAGCAACACCAAGTTCTTCGATCCCGATTTCAAGTCCTGCACCAAGTTTCTGGCGACGGTTGCGCAGAGCCGCTTTGGATTTGACACCGCGCCTGTAGCCGAGCTGGTGGAGTGGGCGGACATCGTGGACGGAGCCTCGTATGAGAGCGCCGAAGTCGCGGTGGGGATGAAGGAAGCGGCGATGCGCATCGCCATGGCTCTGGAAGCTAACCAGGATCCGGCGTTCATTCCGCGGCTGATCGAGCTACTCGCCTATCGTCCGCTAGAGGAGATCGTCGCGACACCGTTTGTCGCCGCCCAGATTCCGCCGCTGCTGGAGCGGCACCAGCGCTCCATCGAGATCATCCGCGAACACAGCGAGTGCGTCGACCAGACGATCTATTTCGACGTGACCGGATACGACCTGGAAGGCTACAACAAGTTCATTCCCTACTATCTCTATCCGCAGAGCGTGTACAGCGTGGGCTTGAGCAAGAGCAGCTTTCGGGTGAAGATCTCGGTGGGTTCGAACCCTTGGACGGATGCGGCGAACATGACGAACCTGGCAAAAATCTGCGATCGCTACGGCGGCGGCGGACACGCGCGGGTGGGAGCCATCAGCTTCCCTCCGGGCGACTTCAAGCGCGCCAACCAAGCCGCGGAAGAGATCGTGCGGGAGTTGCGCGCTCACGCCAGCAGGCACCATGCGGTGTAGGCGTCAGCCTTGGGACGGCCAACGATTGCTTCCATCGGCAATGGTTAGAAGGCGGAAGTGTATCTTTATAGTTAATCTTTGCTGAAAGCGTTGAGGGTTAACCACCTAGTTATACCCGTGCCGCAATGCTATTTGCACAAAGAGCATTGGATTGTCTCGCAATCGTTCCGCTCTCCCTGGGCGCGGCTGTCTTGGGAGTCCGCCGCTACATCGACGAGCCGTCAGGCGGAGTGAGAGAGGACATCGAAGGCCAGACGACGTGCCCTGTCAAGAGACTCCGGACGGCGGAGTTGCTGGCGTGGGCAGGCGCCGACTCAAGCAATCTTTTCAAGACGGGCGGACGTACTGGCGGTTGCACCAGCGGCGGCGGCGGCAGCCAGCGGCCTTGCTTCCGCTGGGACAGATACTACCTTCATCTGTTCCCAGTCATACGGAAACTCCTTCCCACAGTCGAGGCAGACTACGTAGGTTCCCGTGAGGTCGGCGGCTTGGGAGCAATTGCTGTTTGCTTTCTTGGCGGTGGTGATGGGGAAACTATAGTTCCTGTGCCAACAGCCGAAGAGCATGTCGAAGACATTTGCAAACATCTATATACCTCCTGATCGCGCGTTCGGTTCCAGTGCAGGGTACTAAGGCCACTCGTACTTAGATTCGCGGCAGGGCGGAAAGGTTCGACAGAGGTCGCAACTGCATTTGCCGCGAAATGTGCAGGTTAGGTATTTTCCGGCAATTCCTTTCAGCTCTGGGCAGCGCCGAAAGAGCGTTTGGCGCAGGCGGGCGGGCGCTGTTTGGACAGCGAGGCCAGAGCTGGCCCCGGTTTTCCTCCACCTCGCCTTGGGCTGCGGGTTACAATCGGCGTTAGAGCAGTTGTAGGGGCCGGTGCATCCTGCCCTCCTACCTTAGCCGCAAAAGCGGCGGCGAAGGTGGGGCACCCGCAAGTTACATATTCCTTGGAAGTGTCCTAACCATGTCTTCTGATTTTGTCCATCTGCATCTTCATACCGACTACTCCATGCTGGACGGCGCCTGCGATACCAAGGTGCTGTGCAAGCGCGCCAAGGAATTGAATATGCCGGCCGTCGCGATGACGGACCACGGCAACATCTTCGGCGCGGTGCACTTTTTCAACGACGCCAAGGCCGCAGGGATTAAGCCGATTCTGGGCTGCGAACTTTATGTGTGCAAGAAGGAAGACCATCGCGCGGAGCCGCAAGGCGATAGCTACAACCACCTGATCGTGCTGGCCGAGAACGAGGCGGGCTACAAGAACCTGACCAAGATCTGTTCAGAAGCCTCTCTGCACGGCTTTTATTACAAGCCACGGGTGAGCAAGCGCTATCTGGCTGAACATTCCGAAGGACTGATTGGATTGTCGGCGTGCCTGAAGGGCGAGGTGGCCGAGCGGTTGACCGAAGGCAAGTACGAGGCCGCACGTACGGCGGCAAAGACGCTGGAAGACATCTTCGGGCGCGGGAACTTTTTTCTGGAGATACAGGACCAGGGACTGCCCGAGGAGAAGCGGATTCAGCAGGACCTGCTCCGCCTGGAGAAGGACCTCGACATTCCGATGGTCGCCACCAACGATAGCCACTACATCTGCGAGGACGATTCGCTGGCGCAGGACGCGATGATCTGCATTCAGACGGGCAAGTCGATTGCCGATCCGAACCGCATGAAGTTTCAGACCAACCAGTTCTATGTGAAGAGCGCCGAGGAGATGGGCAAGGTCTTTCTGGGCTACGAGCAATTCTTGAGCCGCACGGTGGGAATTGCCGAGCGCTGCAACCTGAAGCTGGCGAAGGTGGAGAATCCGTTTCCGAAGTTCGACGTGCCGGAGGGCGAGACGATCGACAGCTACTTCGAGCGGATTGCGCGCGAGGGCATGGCGAAGCGCATGAACCTGCTGCGCGAGTTGCAGAACCGGGGCAAGCTGAAGCACGGCTTCGGCGACTATGAAGAGCGTTTGAGCCGCGAGATCGGCATTATCAAGCAGATGAAGTTTCCCGGCTATTTTTTGATTGTTTGGGACTTTATCCGCTATGCGAAGGACAACGGGATTCCGGTGGGGCCGGGGCGCGGATCGGCGGCAGGCTCGCTGATTGCCTATGCAATGGGGATTACCGACATCGATCCGATTCAGAATGAGTTGCTGTTTGAGCGCTTCCTGAATCCTGAGCGCGTCTCCATGCCCGATATCGACGTGGACTTCTGCATGAACCGGCGCGGCGAGGTCATCCACTATGTGACCGAAAAGTATGGACGCGAGCAGGTGGCGCAGATCATCACCTTTGGAACGATGGCCGCCAAGGCTGCGATCAAGGACACCGGGCGCGTGCTCGACATGCCGTACAACGAAGTGGACCGGATCGCCAAGATGATTCCCGGCACGCCGGGGATGACCATCGACAAGGCGATGGCCGACGTTGCGGCGTTCAGCGACGCGTACACCAACGATCCGGCGATTCGCAACCTGGTGGACACGGCAAAGAAGCTGGAGGGCATGGTGCGCAACTCAGGCGTACACGCCAGCGCCGTGGTGATTGCACCAGTACCGCTGGATGAGCTGGTGCCGCTCTACAAAACGAAGAACGACGAAATCGTGACCGCCTATGACATGACAGCGGTGGAGAAGATGGGCCTGCTGAAGATGGACTTCCTCGGGCTCACGACGCTGACGATTATCGACGACTGCCTGAAGCTGATCCAGAAGACACGCGGCGAAACGGTGGTGATGGAGACGATTCCGCTGGAGGACGTTGAGACTTACGAGAAGGTCTTCCATAAGGGGCAGACCTCGGGGGTCTTCCAGTTTGAATCCGACGGGATGCGTGACGTGCTGCGCCGCTACCAGCCGACGACGGTGGAAGACCTGACGGCGTTGAACGCGCTGTATCGGCCGGGGCCAATCCAGGGCGGGATGATCGACGACTTCATCGACCGCAAGTGGGGACGCAAGAAGGTCGATTACATGCTGCCGGAGTTGGAGCGGCTGCTGAAGGAGACGCTCGGGGTCATCGTGTATCAGGAACAGGTGATGCAGATCGCCAACGTCATCGCCGGCTACTCACTGGGCGAAGCCGACTTGCTGCGCCGCGCCATGGGTAAGAAGAACGAGGAAGAGATGGGCAAGCAGCGCGAGCGCTTTATGCAGGGAGCGGCGGAGCGCAAGTTCTCGACGGACAAGGCGGGGCACATCTTTGACCTGATGGCTCAGTTCGCCGGATACGGCTTCAACAAATCGCACTCGGCGGCCTACGCGCTGGTGGCCTATCATACGGCGTATTTGAAGACCCACTATCCGGTGGAGTTCATGGCGGCGCTGCTGACCTCGGTGACGGGCAAGACCGAGGACGTGGTGAAGTACATCGCGGAGTCGCGCGAGATGGGGATCGAGGTGCTGGCGCCCGACGTTCACGAGTCGGCCTCGAACTTCACGCCGATCATCACGCCGGAGGGATATAAGATCCGCTTCGGCCTCTCGGCGGTGAAGAATGTGGGCGGCAACGCGATCGGCTCGATTATCGAGGCGCGAAAGGACGGACATTTCAAGGGGATCTTCGACCTCTGCGAGAAGGTTGATTTAAGGCTGCTCAACAAGCGAGTGGTGGAGTCGCTAATCAAGAGCGGGGCGATGGATTCGCTGGGACGGCGCGCGCAGTTGATGGCGGTGCTGGACAAGGCGATGGAAGAGGCGCAGAAGACGGCGCGGGATCGCGACGCGGGACAGCACGGACTGTTCGGAATCTTTGAAGAAGCCAGCCCGGCTGCAGGTGCGGCCGACCGGCTGCCGAATGTACCTGACTGGGAAGAGTCGGTACGGTTGGCGAACGAGAAGGAGATACTCGGCTTCTGGATCAGCGGACATCCGCTGGAAAAATACCAGGAGAAGATCGAGGACCTGCACGCGATCAGGACCAGCGACGTGCTGGCGATGAAGAATTCGACGCCGAAGAACGAGGACATCTCGGTGGGTGGACTGATCACGGGGGTGCGCATCGCCAAGACTCGGAAGGGCGATCTGATGGCCGGATTGGTGATTGAAGACATGCATGGGCGAGTGGAAGCAGCCGTCTTTCCGGAGGCTTACAAGCGGTTGCAGGAGAAGGTGAAGCTGGAGATTCCGGTGCTGGTGAGGGCTGCGGTGCGGGTGGAGGAAGATGCCGCGCCCAAGCTGTTCATCAACGAGATCACACCGCTGGACGAAGCCAAGGTGAAGCTGCCGCGCTCGCTGCGGATTGCGCTCCAGTTGGCGGAGGCGATGCCGGAGACGGTGGATGCGCTGCACGGGATCTTCACGCGCTCGAAAGGTGATGCTAAAGTATTGTTCGACCTGATGCGACCGGGGGAATACGTCGTGGTGATGGAGGCCGAAGGCTATAATGTTTGTGCTGACCGGGGCTTCATTAAAAGCGTAGAAGAGCTGTGTGGTCCAGACTCAATCAAGATTATCGACTAGGACGAGAAGGCAAGCATGAAAGTTGGAAGCAAGGCAGAGCAGGAACTGGAAAAAATTGAGCGCCAGATCGCACAATTGGAATTAATTACCGGCCGCCAGCCGGATGCGCAGAAGCAGATCCGGGCGCTACAAGAGCGGGTGTTAGGACTGCGCAAACAGGTGAAGCCGGGCTTTGAGGCATGGCAGCGCACGCAATTGGCGCGTCATCCGCAGCGTCCCTACTTTATGGATTACATCGAGCACCTGTTCACGGACTTCTCCGAGATTCATGGCGACCGCGCCTTTTCCGACGATGCGGCGATGATCTGCGGGATGGCACGCTTCCACGGCGAAGAAGTGCTGGTGCTGGGCACGCAAAAAGGACGCGACACCAAGCAGAAGGTTTACCGCAACTTCGGGATGCCGAATCCGGATGGCTACCGCAAGGCGATTCGCGCCATGCAACTGGCGGAGAAGTTCGGGCGGCCAATCTTTTCGTTTGTCGATACGCCGGGAGCTTTCCCTGGACTGGGCGCCGAGGAGCGCGGACAGGGCGAGGCGATTGCGTATAACCTGCGCGAGATGTCGCGGCTGAAGGTTCCCATCGTGGTAACGGTGACGGGCGAGGGCGGCTCGGGCGGAGCACTGGCGATCGCCGTGGGCGACCGGATTTTGATGCTGGAAAACAGCATCTACTCGGTGATTTCGCCGGAGGGTTGCGCCTCGATCATGTGGCGCGACGCCACGAAACGCGAGCTGGCCGCCGAGGCCATGCACATCACCGCACAGGACCTGATCGGCTTCGGCATCATTGACGAGATCGTTCCCGAACCTGGGGAGGGCGCGCACTCGGATTACGTGCAGATGGCGGAGAATCTCGACAAGGTGCTGGCGGAAAACCTGGCGTCGTTGAAGAAGCTCAGCACCACAGAGTTACTGGACGGGCGCTACGGGAAGTTTAGAAAGATGGCACAGTTCTTTAAGGAAGAGTAAAGCGGAAACGCTGTATTCGTGAATGCCCCGTCCTGAGAGGATGGGGCATTTTTATTGGCGCCTAGGCGTGGATGAGTTCGGCGGGAACCTCCTCGGCCTGTCGGGCGGCGTCGGGGGCGGGCGATGCGGGGTGTTTTTTGGGGTCTTTGAGTAGGAGGACGAGGGGGACCATGAGGAGGAAGACCATGCCCATGATCTTGAAGGCCTCGACGAAGGAGAGCATGGCGGCCTGCTGCTGCACTTGCATGAACAGGGCGGTGTAGGCCTGACGCGAGGCAGTTACCGGGTCCGAGCCCTTGAGCACGAAGAAGCGGGTGAACTGGTGCAGCAAGGCCCAGACGTGAGGCTGGCCGGGCCGAATGTGTTCGACCAGGCGGCTCTGGTGGAACTGCTGGCGGCGGGCCAGTACGGTGGTCATCACGGCGATGCCGACGCTGCCGCCGATATTGCGCATGAGGTTGAAGATGCTGGTGGCGTTGCCCATCTTTTCGCGCGCGACATGAGACATGGCCGCGGCGGAGAGCGGAATGAAGATGCAGGCCATGGCTCCGCCCTGGATCACCTGCGGCCAGAAGATATCCCAGTAACCAGCGTTCAAGTTGAGGCCGGAGAGCATGAACATGGTCGCGGCACCGACGAGAAATCCGGCGATGAGCAGTTTGCGCACGTCCACGTGGGCGGCAATCGCGCCTACAACGAAAGTTAGCGCAAGCGAACCGAGGCCACGCGGGGAGAGCGCGAGTCCGGCCTGCATGGCGGGATAGTTGAGCAGGGTCTCAAGGTACTGCGGCAGCAGAACCAGGCTGGCGTAGAGGCAGAAGCCTACCAGCGACATGAGGAGGACTCCGACGGCGAAGGAGCGATCCTTGAGCGCGCGCAGATCGACCACGGGATGCTCGACGGTCATCTCGCGAATCACGAAGGCGATGAGGCCGGCGATGCAGCAGAATGCCTCGATGCGAATATCGCGCGAACCCAGCCAATCCTTGCGCTGGCCGGTGTCGAGAAGGATCTGGAGCGAGCCCAGGCCGAGGGCGAGCAGGGCAATGCCCCAGAGGTCCACGGTGGCATCGCGCTTACGCTGGATGTAGGAAGGATCGTGAATGAAGCGCGCCATCATCATGAGCGAGAAAATGCCCACGGGAATATTGAGGTAAAAAATCCAGCGCCAGGTGTAGTTGTCGGTGATCCAGCCGCCGAGGGTTGGGCCGACGATGGGGGCGACGATGATGCCGAGGGCGTAGGCCGCCATCGCCTGACCGTGTTTCTCCTTGGGAAAGGTCTCGAAGAGGATTGCCTGGGCGAGGGGTTGCAGTCCGCCTCCGGCCAAGCCCTGGAGTACGCGAAAGACGATCAACTGCGTGAGGGTGGTGGCCATGCCGCAGAGCAGGGAAGCAAGGGAAAAGCCGGCAACACAGGCCAGCAGCATGCGGCGGCGTCCGAAGTAGTTGGCCATCCAGCCGGCCATGGGCAGGATGATGGCGTTGGCAACCAGATAAGAGGTGACTACCCAGGTTCCTTCTTCATAGGTGGCGCTGAGGCTGCCGGCGATGTGGGGAATGGAGACATTCACCACCGTGGTGTCGAGGACTTCCATGAAGGTGGCGAGCATGACCGAGATGGCCACGATCCACGGATTGACCAGCGGGCGGGACTCTGCTGTGCTCATGCGCGTTTCCTGGAACATCGCAGATTATGCTTCTCGGGGGCGCGGGTCTGTGATGCAGAGCACCACAGTTTGATTTATTTAGCACTCCGGAGGATGACGTTGGAGGCTCGGGGCAGAATTGACGCCAGCCGTATAATACTTAGAGGGTGGTAGGACGGAATTAAGTGAATTGCGTGCTGCTCGAAGGATGGATTCTCAATGGTAAGTAGCGGCATTGCCGTGGGTCAGGGTGCCGACAGCAGCCATGATCGCGAGCCCGTTGTAAATAATTTCAGCATTCAGGTCGCCACGGTGAACGGTTCCGGCTCACAGTCGGCAAATTCCGTTCTGATGCGCGCCATCTTTCGGATGGGCGTTCCAGTGAGCGGCAAAAACCTGTTTCCTTCCAACATTGCCGGGCTTCCGACTTGGTTCACGATTCGCGTCAGCAAGGATGGATATGTGGCCCGCAAGCGCGTCTCGGAGTTACTGATTGCGATGAATCCGGAGTCTGCCGCCGAAGATGTTCACGCACTGAAGGCGGGGGCGGTGGTGGTGTTTGACGAGCCACTCAAACTGGAGAGCCTGCGCGATGATCTAGTTTTCTACTCGGTTCCTTTCGACAAGCTGGTGGGGCCGCTGGCTCCGGAGCCGAAGCTGAAGAAGCTGCTGCGCAACATGATCTATGTAGGCGTGATGGCGCATCTGCTCTCGCTGGAGATGGCGGAGGTGGAGGCGGCGATCGGCAAGCAGTTCAGCGGCAAGAAGCGCGCGACCGAGGTCAATGTGGCTGCAGCGCGCGCCGGATACGAGTTCGCCGCCGCCAATCTCTCGCGCTCACGCTTTCGGGTGGAGCGCATGAATGAGAACGCGAACAAGATCATCATCGACGGCAACGCGGCAGGTGCGCTGGGCGCGCTCTTCGCCGGAGTCACGGTGGTGTCCTGGTATCCGATTACGCCATCGTCTTCGCTGATCGAGAGCTTGATAGAGTATCTGAAGAAGTACCGCGTGGATGCCGACGGCAGGGCTAGCTTTGCCGTGGTGCAGGCAGAGGATGAGATGGCGGCGGTTGGAATGGTGCTGGGCGCTTCGTGGGCGGGAGCGCGGGCGATGACTTCCACCTCGGGGCCGGGGATCTCTTTGATGGCCGAGATGGCGGGGCTGGGCTACTATGCCGAGATTCCAGCCGTGATCTGGGATGTGCAGAGGGCCGGACCTTCGACTGGTTTGCCGACACGCACGGCGCAGGGCGATCTGCTCTCGACGGCGTTTCTTTCGCACGGAGATACCAGGCATCCGATGCTGCTTCCGGCGTCGGTGGAAGAGTGCTTTGAGTTTGGCATGGCGGCCTTCGACTTGGCCGAGCGGTTGCAGACCCCTGTGTTCGTGCTCAGCGATCTGGATATTGGCATGAACCACTGGGTCAGCGATCCATTTCAGTATCCGGCGGCGGCGCTGGATCGGGGCAAGGTTTTGAGCAAGCAGGATCTGGAACGGGCGGGCAGCTTTATGCGTAGCTTTGCTCGTTATGCGGACGTGGACGGCGATGGCATCGGCTATCGCACGCTGCCCGGCAACGGGCATCCGAATGCGGCGTGGTTTGCGCGCGGCAGCGGACACAATGAGAAGGCGCAGTACTCGGAGCGTCCGGAGGATTACGTCAACAACCTGGACCGGCTGAAGCGCAAGTGGGAGACGGCGCGCGGACTCGTACCGGCTCCGGTTGCCGAGCGCAAGACGCCGGGTGCAAAGATCGGCATCATCGCCTATGGCTCGTCGCACTGGGCGGTGGTGGAGAGCCTGGACCAGTTGGACGTGGGGCAAATCAGCGCGGATTATCTGCGGTTGCGCGCCTATCCGTTCAGCGCGGCAGTCAACGATTTCGTCGCCGCGCACGAGCGGGTGTACGTGATCGACCAGAACCGCGACGCGCAGATGATGCAGTTGATCAAGTTGGATATTGCGGCGGCAGAGGTGGTGAAGCTGCGTAGCGTTTGTTACTACACGGGGCATCCGCTGGACGCTCGTTTCGTGACCGAGAGCATCGTTTCGCAGGAGCAGAAGTAATGGCTACGACACCGAATCCCCCGATTAAAACCAACCGCATCGGACTGGCCGTGATTGATTATCGCGGCGGCAAGTCTACGCTTTGCGCCGGGTGCGGACATAACGCGATCTCGGAGCGCATCATCGACGCGTTTTATGAAATGGGCATCGAGCCCGAGCAGGTCGCCAAACTGAGCGGCATCGGCTGCTCGTCGAAGAGCCCGGCTTATTTTTTGGGGCGCTCGCACAGCTTTAACAGCGTGCATGGACGGATGCCTTCGATTGCCACGGGCGCGGCGGTCGCGAATCACAAGATGCTGCACATCGGGGTGAGCGGCGACGGCGACACGGCCTCGATTGGCATGGGGCAGTTCGCACACCTGATGCGCCGCAATCTTCCGATGATTTACATCATCGAAGACAACGGCGTGTATGGATTGACCAAGGGGCAGTTCTCGGCGACCGCCGATGTGGGCTCGAAGCTGAGGAGCGGAATCGTCAACGAATTGCCGGCCATCGACACTTGCGCGCTCGCCATCGAACTGGGTGCGACCTTTGTTGCGCGCAGCTTCTCCGGCGATAAAAAGCAGTTGCTGACGCTGCTGAAGGCGGCGATTGCGCACAACGGAACGGTGCTGCTGGACGTGATCTCGCCGTGCGTGACCTTCAACGATCACGAGGGTTCGACGAAGAGCTACAAGTTTACGAAGGATCACGAGGAAATGCTGCAGGAGATTAGCTTCGTGCCGGCGTTCGAGGAGATCGACGTGGAGTACGAGCCGGGAAGCGGGATTGAAATCACGCTGCATGATGGATCGAAGATGCGGCTGAGCAAGCTGGAAGAAGACTACGATCCGACGCACAGGATCACGGCGCTGAAGCGGCTTGCCGAGGCTCGCGAGAAGAGCGAGGTGCTGACTGGACTGTTTTACGTGGACCCGGAGCGGCCGAGCTTTACCGATCTGCTGAACCTGGTGGAGCAACCGCTGGCGGCGCTGCCGCAGGAGACTACGCGGCCAGCGAAGAGCGTGCTCGATGAGGTGATGGAGGAGTACCGGTAGGGCAGGGAATTGGCGGGCACTGGAAGGCGCGGAGCGATCCGCGCTTTTTGCGTTATATAGCGCAAGAGACCGATGGGCGGAGTTGGTTGCCTCCCACCTGGGCCGCGGTTGGAACCGGTTCGCGAATCCATTGCATTGGGCGGGCTTCGGCTGGAGCCCACAATGAAGTAGTGGTTTCGCCCGATTACTATCTTCTCTTCCTCCGTAACTCGCGCTCCAGCCAAGCCTGCTCTATGCTAAGAGCCAGAGTTTCCCCCCTGAAAATTGATTTCACAGATTTGAGAGTCCTCTTTCAGTGCACGCCAAGGATCACCCTATGGATCGCATCGCCAGTCTGCCGCGGAATTCTCGCGGCTTCAGCATCCTCGCTGTAGCCTTCTTCGTCACCCTTCTCGCTTTGCAGCCGGGCTTCTGCGAGCAGGACAGCGCTTTGCCGGATACAGCCGCCCTCGAGGCCTGGGGAATTCCCGTCACCCCGATTGGTCCCATTCGTCCCTTCTCAAAGGTCGCCATCGGCGTCACCTTCGGTCTGCTTGGCCCCGGAGTGGAGCTTGCAACCCCGCTGTCAACCCGCACCAACCTGCGCGTTGACAGCTCCTTCTTCAGCGGCAGTCTTCCCATCATTACCCGGGAGGGCTTCAACGTCGGCGTTAATCTCAAGGTTCGCGACATCCGCGCCAGCTATGATTTCTTTCCCTTTTACGGCAACTTCCGTCTCAGCGCCGGCGTAGAGCTCTATAACCGGTTCAACGCGACGGCTGGGATCTCGGCGGATCCTGGCGCCGATTTCGGCCTGGGCAACGACGATTACTACAGCAGCGCAAAGAATCCTTTGGCCGGTACTGCCTCCCTTGTCTACCCAACTAAGGTTGCGCCCACCCTCACCTTTGGCTGGGGTAACGCTATTCCGCGCAGTGGCCGTCACGTCGCCTTCCCCGTGGAAATCGGCGCCGCCTATACCGGCACTCCCAAATTCAACCTTGCAATGAATCCCAACAGCAGTGTCTGTGGCGCAAATGGAAAAAACTGCCAGATCGTTGCAAACGACCCACAATTCAAGGCCGAAGTGACCGCTGTGAGCAACGAGGTCGTTAACGACATCAAGCCGGCGCGCTTTTACCCCATCCTCAACGTTGGCATCACCTACAAATTCTAGCGTCACTGGCGTTCCCATTCCGAAGCGCTCGCCTAGGCAGCGACTTGATTTTCCTTTCGATTTCTCGGTTAAGGCTGGTGTGCCTGAAGCGTTCATTGACGAGCTAGGAGCCGCGCTGACTTCGCTGATTTCGTTTTCAGGTGGCGGAAAGCGACCAAGTATTCCGATTGCCACAATTCAATCCGGTGAGGCTGCAAACATCATAGAGACCCTTTTCAGCATTGCGCTCAAATCGTCGAAGAAATAAGGCCGAGGAGTCTTCCTACACCCTCGACGGCGTCCAGCCCGCCGCCAGCCACGTCACTAGAAGCCAGAATCCAAATTAGGCACTACCAACGCCTTCGTTCGAGGGCCACCGTCGCTTCCCTTTATAATCACTTGTTCTGTCTTTTATTCGTGAGGAGTCCTCGTGGCCTATAACGATTTGCGTGAATGGATAGCAGCGCTGGAGAAAGCCGGCGAACTTAAGCGCATTAAAGCCGAAGTCGATCCTGTGCTGGAAGTCACCGAGATTACCGACCGCGTTTCCAAGTGGGGCGCGAAGAACGGCAAGGGGCCGGGCGGCCCGGCGCTGCTGTTTGAGAATGTGAAAGGGCATCCGGGGCACAAGATATTTATCAATCAGTTCGGCTCGGAGCGGCGGATGAATCTGGCGCTGGGGTCGAACTCGCTGGACGAGATTGCGGAGCGGATTCATCAGATGATGGACGTGAAGACGCCGCAAGGGTTACTGGAAAAGATCAAGATGCTGCCGATGCTGGCGGACCTTGGAAATCTGTTTCCGAAGCGAGTGAAGACGGGGCCGTGCAAGGAAGTGATCAAGCGCGGCAACTTCTCGCTGCTGGATTTTCCGATTCTGCAATGCTGGCCTCAGGACGGAGGACGCTTCATTACTCTGCCGTGCGTTATGACGCGCGATCCGCGCACGGGCAAGCGCAATATCGGGATGTATCGGATGCACGTTTACGACGAGACGACGACGGGGATGCACTGGCAGAGGCACAAGAACGCCGCCGAACATCAGCGCGAGTTGATGCGCGCGGCGGTGTCGAATGGACCCACGCTGGGCAAGACCTCTTCGGTGGACATCATGGCGCGCAGCGGCGGCGGGAGCATCGCCATTCAGGGCAAGCCGGTGCAGGGGAGGATGGACGTCGCGGTGGCGATCGGGACCGATCCGGCGCTGACGTTTTCGGCCATCGTTCCGGCGCCACCGGAGATCGAGGAGTACATGATCGCCGGGTTCCTGCGCGGCAAACCGGTGGAAGTGGTGAAGTGCGAGACCAGCGATCTGGAGGTTCCGGCAAATGCGGAGATCGTGTTCGAGGGATATGTGGAGATCGGCGAAATGAAGGTGGAGGGGCCGTTCGGCGATCACACCGGATTTTATTCGCTGGAGGATCTGTACCCGGTGTTTCATGTGGAGTGCGTTACACATCGCAAGAATCCGATTTACGCGGCGACGATTGTGGGCAAGCCTCCGCAGGAGGACGCGTGGATGGCGCTGGCGGTGGAGCGCATCTTTCTTCCGGCGGCCAAGATGATGATTCCGGAGCTGGTGGACTTTCATCTGCCGCCCGAAGGGGTGGCCCATAACCTGATGATCATTTCGATTCGCAAGTCTTATCCGGGGCAGGCGCGCAAGGTGATGAATGCGATCTGGTCGCTGGGGCAGGCGATGTTTACGAAGTGCATTGTGGTGGTGGACGAGGATTGCGACGTGAAGGATCTGCGCGAGGTGACATTGCGCGCGTTTAACAACATTGATCCGGAGCGCGATATTCAATTCATGCTGGGGCCGGTGGATTCGCTGGACCACGCCTCGCGGCTGCCGAATTTCGGCAGTAAGATGGGCGTCGATGCGACTCGGAAGTGGTCCACCGAAGGCTTTGATCGTCCGTGGCCGGATGAGGTTGAGATGTCGGACGAGGTGAAGCAGCGGATCACAAAGCGGTGGAAGGAATTTGGGCTGGAGTAGGGGGCGGGAGTAAGTACGAATACAGAGGCAAAGACCGGCGCGAGAGCAAGGTCAACTACTCCACTCAAGCCAAAGGAAGGCTTGAATGGGCCACCCGCCGGCTGCGCGTCGCTTATGGTGCAAAGTTTGTGTTGTGGGAGAGGGCGAAGCGGATTCGCTGCGCGATGGGTGGGTGCGAGTAGCTCCAGAAGACGAGGACGGGCGAGGGATTGGGGTAGGAATAGGAGTTCTGGCCGAGGAGTTGAAAGGCTTGGGCCGCAACCTGGCCGTAGTCCTTGGTAACCGGCCTGGTGACGGTCAAACCGTAGACGTCGGCTTGATGCTCCTCCCAACGGCTGAAGGTGTTGGCCAGCGGTTCGCCAAAAAATGAGAGCAGGGAGGCAACCGCGATCAGCAACGGGAGCGAGGACCAGTCGCCGAGGGAGCGAATCTGCCATTGCTGCCCGAAGCGGGCGAGCGCGGCTTCGGCCAGGCGCTGGGTCAGCCAGAGGCCTGCAAAGAGCAGCAGCGCGCTATATGCGAGGCCGAGATAGATGTGATGGAGGACGTAGTGCCCCATCTCGTGGCCGAAGATGAAGAGGGTTTGCGGGCGGGTGAGGTCTCGGGCGGTGGTGTCCCATACCACGATGCGCTTGGTGGCACCGAAGCCGGTGACGTAGGCGTTGTAGGTGGTCACCTTGTCGCTGGCGTGCATGAGGAAGATGCGGGAGTCGGGAATTTCCAGTCCGGCGGAGTGGGCCAGGCCGCGGAGCTGGGCGGCCAGCTCGGGATTGGTCTTGGAGAGCGGCTCGAAGCGATTGAAGAGCGGGTCGATGAGGACGGGCGCGGCAAAGACCATGGCTGCCATGATGGGCAGGCTGACGAGCCATACGTAAAACCACCAACGTTTGGGGAAACGGCGGATGCCGGCGTAGAGTCCCCATAGCATCAGGGCGGCGAAGACCACGGTGATCGACTCGACTTTGAGCCAGTCGGCCAGCCATGAAGCCCAGCCTTGCACGCTTAGTCCGTAGGCGAGTGAGATGTGGTGGCCGTAGATTCGCAGCGGTAGATCGAAGCAGGCGAGCGTGAGCAGCAGGGCGGGAACGAATACGAGCGCCTGAACGAGCCGGTTCTTAGAGGTGGACCCAGGGATGGATTCCACTACGCGCTGGAGCTTGGGCCCGAAGCGCACGGCGATGAGCACAGCCAGCACGGCCAGGCCGAAGAGGGTCGATGTCAGTGAGAGCACCACGTCGGTGCGGTGCAGGCCCTCAGAGTTGCGAAGCTGCTCGGGGGTGAGGGTGTAGGCGGTGATGGTGCGGCGTGCGACGGCTTCTCCGGGTGAGAGCGTGGTTGCGGGAGTTGCTGCGGAGCTAGCGGTGGCAGCCATAGGTAGGTCCAAATCCGATTGACGAGGCGGTGATTACCGCTAAATGCTCATACATTGCGGTTCCCTGTGGAAAAGCGCATCATAACCCGCATTGCACGCCATTCGATTGCCGGGTTGCCCCACATACTACAACAAGTTTGCCAAAGCAGGGCTGCAGGAGAGAGCATAAGTTGTTTGCGGTATTAGCGTTGACTCTCTAAGGAAGCGGTTCATACATTGATGGCGACAGGGCAGAAGAATACTCCCACGGAAATTGCAGCAGCCAAAGGAAAGCTTGGAATATTGATCGTCGGACTGGGCGCGGTGGCTACGACGTTCGTGGCCGGCGTGGAGGCGGTACGCAAGGGAATCGCCGTCCCAATCGGTTCGTTGACGCAGATGGGGACCATCCGCCTCGGCAAGCGTACGGATGGACGCACTCCGCTGATTAAGGATTTCGTTCCTCTGGCCGGGCTCGACGACCTCGTCTTTGGCGGCTGGGACATTTTTACCGACAGCGCCTATGAAGCGGCTGCCAACGCCAAGGTTTTGGAAAAGGATTTACTGCTCCAACTCAAGCCGTTTTTGGATACCATCAAGCCGATGCCTGCGGTATTCGATCACGAATACGTCAAGCTGCTGGACGGGCCAAACGTAAAGAAGGGCAAGAACAAACGGGACTTGGCCGAGCAACTCCGCGTCGATATCCGAAACTTCAAGAAGGAACATGGCTGCGATCGGCTGGTGATGATCTGGTGCGCCTCGACGGAGAGCTTCCAGACCGCCAGCGAAGTTCACGCCTCGGTTGCAGCCTTTGAAAAGGGGATGGAGGCAAACGACGCGAACATCTCGCCCTCGCAGATCTATGCCTACGCGGCGCTGCAGGAGAGCGTGCCTTACGCCAACGGCGCGCCCAACCTTACGGTCGATCTGCCGGTGATGCAGGAGCTTTCGCGCAAGCACAACGCGCCGATCGCGGGCAAGGATTTCAAGACCGGGCAGACGCTGATGAAGACCATTCTTGCGCCCGGCTTCAAGGCCCGGATGCTGGGAGTGGCCGGTTGGTTCTCGACCAACATCCTGGGCAACCGCGACGGTGAAGTGCTGGAAGATCCGGGGTCGTTCAAGACCAAGGAAGAGTCCAAGCTGAGCGTGCTGGATGAGATTTTGCAGCCTAAGCTGTATCCGGAGCTGTACGGCAATATCTTCCACAAGGTACGTATCAACTATTACCCGCCGCGCGGCGACAACAAGGAAGGCTGGGACAATATCGACATCTTCGGGTGGCTGGGCTATCCGATGCAGATCAAGGTCGATTTCCTCTGCCGCGACTCGATCCTAGCGGCACCGCTGGCGCTGGATATCGTTCTCTTGCTCGACTTGGCAGCGCGTTGCAGCGAGCTAAAAGGAATCGGCATTCAGGAGTGGATGAGCTTCTACTTCAAGTCTCCGATGACGGCGCCGGGACTTTATCCCGAACACGATTTGTTCATTCAGATGATGAAGATGAAGAACACCTTGCGCCATATCAAGGGCGAGGAGCTGATCACCCACCTCGGACTGGAGTACTACGACTAAGTTTCGCGGTTTTTGCGTGGAAGGGCAGGAGCTTCGGCTCCTGCTTTTTTATGGGCGGAGAGCCGAAAAAGGAAGCAGCAACTCAGAATTTTGCCTCGCTCCGGCACCCGTACCCGAAAAGTGAGCATCGTAATACACATGAAACGGCTGGGGTTGCACTCGCTGATCGTGGTATTGCTGCTGGCCTCGGGATTATGGGCCGAAACGCAAGGAACCTTTCGTGGCGAAGTGGTGAGCCCGCCACGCGGAGAGTGGTCGTCCGGCCTGCTCTACCTGATGGGGCGCGACGGCAATGTGCGCCGGGTGGTAGTGGCGCAGGCCGCGATCGTGTATGACGCAGCAGTGCCAAAGGGTGACCGCCGGCAGCCGGTGGGGAGAGCCCTGGTTCCCGGCACCGAGGTCCGCGTCACCGCCCTGGTGGACGCCTCCAGCGGTGAGTGGACCGCCTCACGCGTGGAGGTCATCGCCAACCACGCCGGCGAATTCGAGGACGACTACGGCGAGGACGGCACTGGGCCGAACCAAGTCACCGCTCCAGGGGAGACGACGGTCGACTTGCGCACGATCTGAGCCCTCGCAGGCGCGCTGCCAAGCTGGGCGACAGATGAATCTTAGTTGGACTTGTGTACCCCTTTGTGGCGTACGGTCCTGTGCAACTTCTTGTGAGCGCCCCTCGTTTTCAACGCGACGCGCGGAATCGCCTTCACCTTGTTCTCGTTCACGACCTTAGTATCCTCGGCTGCGAAGGTGGCGGCCGCGGGAAGAATCCAGAGCTCGGTTTTCTGGCCGTCAGCGCTCCCGGTACGGGGCTCGATGCGAGCCGGATCGATACCCTTATCCTTGGCTACGTAGTCTTTGGTGTTTACGGCGCGTTGGCTGGCAACGCCGAGAACGTATTTGCTGTCTTTGCCATCCTTGGCTCCGGCATATCCAACCACAACGCCGGTGGCGTCTGGCGTCATGGCCAGGGCATCGGCATAACGGTCGAGTTCGCCTTTGGCTTCGTTGTCAACCCGGGTTGGGCGCTTGAGGTCGCGCTCGAACTGAACGATGCCGAACCTCGATGGCTTCGGAGTGTCCTTCGCCGACGTCTGTGCCGTGTCCGTGGTCGCCGAAGCATCACCGTGCTTCGGTGAATCCTTATCAGCCGCGACGGGTGAGGGCGGCGTCTGCTTCGGCTGTTCAGCCGCGACGAGGGGCGGTGTCTGCTTGGTTTGTTCAGATGCGACGGGGGGAGGCGGTTGCGGCGGTTGTTCAGCAGCGACGAGGGGTGGCGGCGTCTGCTTCGCGTTCACCGTGAATTGTGTCTTGCAACTTGCCGTCTGCTGGCGCGTGCCCTTGCTTTTGTCCGCGACCTTGGCGGTGACCGTATAGGTGCCCGGCCCAACCCCTGTGGTATCGACCGATTCCGTCGCCGTGCTTCCGGAGATGGCGCCGCCGGTGGTCGCGTATGAGTAGCTCAGCGTTCGCTTGGGCAGGAAGCCCTTGGGAGTCACGCCTATCTTGACCTTGACGCCGGGACCGACAGCCGGGGGTTCCGCGCTGCAGGATGCGAGGACTTCACGTTCCGACAATACCACTCTGCCTTCCGACGACGACACTCCGCCTTCCGGCGAGGACACTCTACCTTCCGGCGAGGACACTCTACCTTTCGACGAGAACCATTTGAGGTTGTAGGTCAAACCGGCCTGGACGCGAAAACCACTGAAATAGTTTTGCTGCACAGAGGTGAGTACAGCTGTGGGGCCAGCGGAATAGCAGGTGCCTATGTAAGAGAGCTGGAAGGGGCGAATTGAAAGCGCCGAATTAACCTTGACATCCATCCCGACGCCACCAATGTACGTCGGCGAGTTCTGACTGGGAAGGCCTTTCGAAGCGAAATGCTGGACCCCTATTAAAATCTCCACGAACGGGTTGAAGCGCCACAAGGGCCGCTGGAAGCGCGGGCCAATCGCGAAGTCGTGGGCGCTCGCGGATTCATTGTAGTGGCCGCTTACATCCACTACTACTGCCATATTAGGGGCCGCATTGACGATAAACTGGCTGGCCCAGCCAAATCTAAAGTCCGGCACCTTGACACCGTCGAGGTTGCCACCGAATCGATATCCCGAGTATCCGCCAAACACTTGGACGATGGGTTCGGCTGGCTTCTCCGCAGGTGCCGGTTCACGCAATTCCACTGCGGACACCGGCGACGGTGCGCAAAGGGCAAACACAGAAAGCAGCAGAACTGACGCAAAGTGACGCAAAGACACAGGATGATCCTCCAAAAACTCACCAGGACGGCTCAGTTGGCAAGTAGCTTCCCGCTCTGAGATGGAACTTCGATGCTCTGCTGCATCGCCACTCCCTAAGATCAAGAAAGCTAGAGTTTTACGCCAATTGTCGGCGGGAATAATCATAGGATGATTAAGGTCATTTCGAAAGGAAAATCTAGTATCCGAGGAGGGTAGTTGCCAAGCCAAAGGGTCATGAGCGCTCGCGGGGGCGTTCTTTTCCAGTTTCCCGTGCGGAGCGCGTCCCCTAGAGTAGAGACATGCGAGTTTTGATTGCGACCTCGAACCAAGGTAAGCTACGCGACTTTGCTGGGGCGGCGGCCATTTATGGGATTACGGTGGACGGGCTGGCGGATTTTGCAAGGCTGCCGGAGGCGATTGAGGACGGCGCAACCTTTGAAGAAAATGCACGCAAGAAGGCAGAGCACTACAGCCACTTTGCCGCCGGTGAGCTGGTGCTGGCCGATGATTCCGGCCTCTGGGTGGATGCGCTGGGGGGCGCGCCGGGGGTGCGCTCGGCCCGATATGCTGCCGGGGATGAGGGCGTTGATGCGATGAGCGCTGATGCGGCAAACAATGCAAAGCTGCTGCGCGAGTTGGAGGCGGTTGGCGAAGCGCAGGCCACGGCGCGCTTTATCTGCGTGATCTTGGCAGCACGGGATGGATGCGAGGTGGCGCACTTTCGTGGTGAGGCAGCGGGAGTGATTCTGCGCGAAGCTCGCGGCAGCATGGGCTTCGGCTATGACCCGCTGTTTTACTTTCCTTCGCTGGGCAAGAGCTTTGCCGAACTTACGCCGGAGGAGAAGGCCGGGGTGAGCCATCGTGGCGAGGCTCTGCGGAAGTTCCTGGAGTGGGCACGGGGCGGCGAATGCTTTCAGGGGTCATCGTGTTCGAAATGACAGCCTGAGCAAAAATAAATACAAGGACAATGGCAGGAGCAAGAGCTGATTCAACTACCCCACTCTAGATTCGCAAAGGGCGCGAGGTTAGGATGGGGTACCCGGTGGGCCGGCTTGGCGGCGTTCGTTTTCGAGCTCGCGGGCGAACATTTTTTCCGCGTCAATGACGAGGAATTTTCCCCGGCTGCGGGCGAGCACGTCTCCGGTTGCGTTGCGCAGTTCGGCGCAGTTGTAGAGCACTCGGCCCTTCATCCTGCTGACGCGGCCTTGGGCCACAAGGGGCTGGCCGAGCGGCACGGGACGCAGGTACTCGATCTGGAGGCTGCGGGTGAGCGCGGCTTTGCTTTTCAACTCGTTGGCCTTGAGCTTACTTGCCTTGCTCATGGCTTCATCGAGAATGGTGGCGATAATGCCTCCGTGGGCGTGGCCGGGCGGGCCGACGAAGCGTCCGGCAAGCGAGAATTCGCAGACGTAACTCTTGCCGTCCTGGCTGAGAGAAAACTTCAACTGCAGCCCGCTGGAATTTGCAGGACCGCATCCAAAGCAAATGTCGCGTTGCCAGGTAGGCGAGGGTACGTCGTGATCAGGGGCGAGCTTCCGGGTCATCTTCCGTGCCATGGAATTACGGCTCCGTAAATCGAAGTTCACTGCAATGCTTCGATTCAGATTAGCCGACTTCGATTCAGCGCGCCGCAGCCGGGGCGAAGCTTGCTGGAAATGAAAATTAATTTCAGCGGCGAAGCGGTTTTTCAACATCGTTTTCAGCATCTAGGCAGGGATATGCTTTCGCACTCCCCCAGCAAGCCCGTTCTGGGCGGCGGCAACCGCGGAACCTACCCCCCCGAAGCGTTTGGCGGCGGTGGTGGCGGAGGCGGACGCGGTGGACGCGGTGACGGCGATGGACTGCACGACTTCCGGCAACAATTGAAACGCTACCGGTTGGGCTTGCTGTTTACGATCGCCTCGATCGTGATGCTGTTTGTTTCGTTCACCACTTTGTTTGTGGCGCGCCGGGGGGCGGGCAAGTACGATCCGTTGACCGGCGAGTTCCAAAGCGACTGGATTGCCGTGCCGCTGCCGATGAAGATTCTGCTGATCAACACCGGAGTGCTGATCGTAAGTTGCATTTTGGTTGAGGTTGCGAGGCGTGCGGCGCGATGGGAAGCAATCTTGCTGCCGATGGGCGACATTGCGGGGGTACGTCCGATTCGCCAGACTTCTCTGCATTGGGTGTGGGCGACGGCGGCGGCGGGCGGCGGCTTTCTTTATGGACAGTGCCGCGCGTGGCAACAGTTAAACCTCCACGGTGCATTTGTAAATAGCGGTCCTGCCAGCACGTTTTTCTTTTTGCTGACGGGAACCCATGCGCTGCATCTGGCGGCGGGTATGGCGGTGCTGCTGTATGCGTGCCTGGCGGCAGGGCCACGAGCCTCGTTGGAGCGGCGTTGCATTACGCTGGATGTGACGGCTTGGTACTGGCACTTTATGGCCGTGATGTGGGTTTATGTCCTGCTGGTGGTGAAGGTACTGGACTAGGCACGCGGGCGGTAGATGTGCCCGGCTTGGCAGAGAAGAGCAACAGCAACTACGAAGGCTTGCAGAGGCGCGGGTTTCTGCTTCCCACCTTAGCCGCGCAAAAGGCCGCGCGTCGAAGGTGGGCACCCGACGTTTCTTCTTCGTTCGGTGGGCGAACTATAATGGTGAGATTCGGTAGGCGGCGGATTGCGGTCATAGTGGTGGACGCCGCGATCGGGTTGGCTGGCCGTTCTCAATATGTCCAAGGAAGCAATCGTAGTTCGCGGCGCGCGCGTTCATAACCTGAAGAACATCGATTTCGAAATTCCACACAATCGCCTGACGGTGGTGACGGGAGTGTCTGGAAGCGGAAAGTCTTCGCTGGCCTTTGACACCGTCTACGCCGAGGGGCAGCGCCGATATGTCGAGTCGCTTTCGGCCTATGCACGCCAATTTCTGGAGCGCATTGAGAAGCCGGATGTTGACCTGATCGACGGCATTGCCCCGGCGGTGGCCATCCGGCAGAAGAACCAGACGCGCAACCCACGCTCGACGGTGGCCACGGCTACGGAGATTTACGACTACCTGCGCCTGCTCTTCGCGCGCGTTGGACGCAGCTATTGCCCGCAGTGCGGTGAGCAGGTCAGGAACGACACGGTGGACGAGGTGGCCCAGCGCATCCTTGCCCTGGAGGATGGGACGCGGGTGCAGGCGCTGTTTCCGCTGCTGCACCCGGAGGCTGCGGCATTGCCGGAAGCGGCGAAGTCGGAAGCCAAGAAGCTGCGCCCACGCAAGAAGAAGCAGCCGGAAGTCGATCACGAAGCTGCTCATAATGCAGCATTGCGGGAGCGCCTCTTCGAACTGCGCAAGCGCGGCTTTAACCGATTGTTCCAGGATGGCGAGGTGTTCGAGTTCTCGACTCCGGAGTCGCTGCTGGGAATCGATTTCAGCAAGGCGGTGTTCATTCTGCTGGATCGCATTGTGGTGGACGCGGAGTCGCGTTCACGCATCGTGGAGGCGATTGAGAGCGGCTACCGTGAGGCGGGCGAGGTGGTATTTGAGACTGCGCCGCGTGAGGGTGGCCCGCTGCGGCTGCGCTTTTCTCAACGTTTCGAGTGCAAGCATTGCAATCTGAAATTCGAGCAGCCCGAGCCGAGGCTGTTTTCCTTCAACAATCCGTATGGCGCCTGCCCGCGCTGCCAGGGCTTCGGGAACACGATCGACTTCGATATGGATCTGGTGATTCCGGACAAGTCGAAGACGCTGGCCGAAGGGGCGGTGGAGCCTTGGACGAAGCCGAAGTACAAGCCGCTTGGTACGGAGATGCGGAGGGTAGCGCGGCTGGCTGGAATCCCCCTGGATGTGCCCTGGGCGAAGCTGAAGAGCTCACAGCAGCGGGTCATTTTGGAAGGTGGGCTGGAAGGCGGGTTGGGAGTTGAAAAATGGTTTGGAGTACGCGGGTTCTTCGAACAACTAGAGAAGAAGAAGTACAAGCTGCATGTGCGGGTCTTCCTGAGCCGCTATCGCGGCTATTCGCTGTGCGGTGCCTGCGGCGGCGCGAGGCTGCGCAACGAAGCGCGCCAGGTGAAGATCGCCGGACTGGATATCTGCCAGGTTTGCTGCAAAACCGTAGAGGAGGCGGAGCGGTTCTTTAAGGCATTGACGCTTACGAAGGAGGAGGCGGGCATCGGCGGCAAACTTCTGGAGGAGATTTGCGACCGCCTGCGCTTCATGAACGAAGTGGGGCTGGAGTACCTGACGCTGGACCGGCTCTCTTCGACGTTGAGCGGCGGCGAAGCACAGCGGATTCAACTCGCGACATCGCTGGGGTCGCGGCTGGTGGGCACTTTGTATGTATTGGATGAGCCGTCGATTGGGCTGCACAGCCGCGATACGGCGCGGCTGATTCACATTCTGCAAAGCCTGCGCGATCTGGGGAATACGATTCTGGTGGTGGAGCACGATTCCGAGGTGATGGCCGCAGCCGACGAGATTCTGGACCTTGGGCCGGGGGCCGGCGAGCACGGCGGCAAACTGGTGGCGCATGGCAGCTACGAGGAGATCCTCGGGAACCATCAATCCCTGACCGGGCGCTACCTGAGCGGAGACTTGCAGATTCAAATTCCGCCGCAGCGGCGTACTCCTGGCAAGCAGGTGCTGCGGTTGCGCGATGCCTGCGGACATAATCTGAAAAACGTGAACGTCACGATTCCTCTCGGAATACTGGTGGCTGTTACGGGCGTCTCAGGCTCGGGTAAAAGTACGCTGGTGCACGACGTGCTCTACCAGCGGCTGGCGGCGATCAAGCGGCAGAGTACGGGAGCAATCAGCGAGAGCGTGGGCGCAATTGAGGGCGGACTGGAGGGCGAGCAATGGCTCGATGGGGTCGAACTGGTGGATCAGTCGCCGATCGGACGGACTCCGCGCTCGAATCCGGTGACCTACATCAAGGCGTTCGATCCGATTCGCGAGGTTTTTGCTTCGCTACCTGAATCCAAGAAGCATGGCCATACCGCAGGACACTTTTCGTTCAACATCCCTGGCGGGCGCTGCGAAACCTGCTCGGGCGACGGCACGGTGACGGTGGAAATGCAATTCCTGGCCGACGTGGAGCTGATCTGCGAGGATTGCAAAGGCACACGCTACAAGCCGGAGATTCTTGCGGTGCGCTATCACGGAAAGAACATTCATGACGTGTTGAACATGACCGTGAAGGAGGCGCTGGGATTCTTTACCGGCGTACCGAAGCTGGTGGACAAGCTGCGGGTGCTGGAAGAGGTCGGACTTGGATATCTGCGGCTTGGACAATCGGCAACGACGCTGAGCGGGGGCGAGGCGCAACGCATGAAGCTGGCCGCGCACCTGCAACCGAAGGGACACGACAGGCTGCACAAGAATCCGGATGGGACGCCGCTGAAGCGCAGATCGCATACGCTGTATCTATTCGACGAACCGACTACAGGCTTGCACGTTGACGATGTGAGCAAGCTGCTGGCGGCGTTCAAGAAACTGATCGATGCGGGCGGCTCGATCGTGGTGATCGAGCATAATCTGGACGTGATCAAGGTCGCTGACTGGGTGATCGACCTTGGGCCCGAAGGCGGCGAACGCGGCGGGGAAGTGGTAGCCGTAGGCACACCCGAGGAGATTGCGGCGAACGAGCGCTCCTACACCGGACAATGGCTACGCAAGGTACTGCCGTTGCAGGCGGTGGTGCAGTGAGGCTTGGCAGGGCAAGGGCAAAGTCAACGGAGAGGTCAACGACCCGGCCTAAGCAAAGGAGGCTTGAACGGGGTACCCTGATGCTGCTGCTTGCCTCGGTGCTTTTGGCTTACATCCTGTTTGCGCAAGTGGTTGCTGCGCAGAGTTCACCCGGCGGGGAAGCGATTGTCCGCGCCGAGAGCGCGATGGACCGGCAGCAGTGGTTAGAGGCGGAGACGATTCTGCGCCAACTGGTGGCGGCCGAGGCGAAGGATGCGCGGGCATGGTTCGACCTGGGGTACGTAATGCACGCCAAGGAGAACTATGCAGAGGCAATTGTGGCATACCGGGGCGCGGTGGCGGCCGAGCCTGATAGTTTTGAATGTAATTTGAACCTTGGCTTGATGCTGGCGCATGAGAATTATGCCGAGGCATCCAAGTACCTGGAGAAGGCGACTCAATTGAAACCGACGGGCGAAGATCCGCAGGCGGCGCTGGCTCGCGCATGGGCCTCATTGGCGCTGGAGCAGGACTTACGTAACCCAAAGAGCGCGGTGGAATCCTGGTCGCACGCGCTGGAGCTTGCGCCCGGTAATCCCGTGCACCGGTTTGGATTGGGCGAGGCACTGGAACGCGCCGGAGACACAACCGGGGCGGAGAGAGAATTTCGCAAGGCCAACGAGCTTGAGCCAAACTCGACGTTTGCGCTGACCGCGCTGGCGAACTTTTTTGTGCGCGCCAAGCGCCTGCCCGAAGCCGAAGAGACGCTGCGGCGGCTGGCGAGCTTAGCGCCAAAGGATGAGAACGAACATCTACAGCTTGGGCGTGTGTTGAGCGCGGAGAAGAGGGACGCCGAGGCCGCGGCGGAGTTGAGGATAGCGCTGGACTTGAGGGCAGATGACTGGGATGCGCTGCGCGAACTCGCCTTTGTGCAGCAACGCAGCAAGGATTATGCGGCGGCGGAAAACAGCTATCGAACCTTGCTGACTCAATTTGCCAAGGATGCGGAATTGTACGAGGGGCTGGGCTCGGCGCTTCTGTCGCAGCTTAAATATGCAGAGGCGAAGAATAAATTTATGGTCTGTATCCGCCTGAAGCCGGAGTGGGGCGAAGCGTATGGGCAGTTGGCGCTGGCTGCGGCAGGCAACAAAGAATACGAGGTTGCCATCAAGGCACTGGATGAGCGAAAGGAGCGGCTGGCGGAAACGGCGAGCAGCTACTTTCTGCGCGCGACTTGCTACGATCATCTGCGCCAGTTTGGAAAAGCGGAGGACAATTACAAGGCTTTTCTGGCGGCGTCCCATGGGCAGTTTCCCGATGATGAGTGGAAGGCGCGGCACCGGTTATTGGCAATTGAGCCCGAGGTGAGGGGAAAGAAATGAATGCGCGGTTGAGATTGCTGATCGGTGTGTTGCTGACAACTTGCGGCGCGGCTTTTTGCGCAGCCCCCTTGGTCGGCCAGGACGCCTCGGCGGAGTTGCAACGACGGGCAGATCAGGCAAGCGGGGGCGACTGTGCGCGCTTAAGTATGCAAGCCGCGCACCATGCAGCCGAGGATGCGAAGCGCTTTTTCGGTAGCGGCGAGGTGAAGGCAGCCCACAATGCAATTGATGTTGCGCTCGGTGACGTGCGGCGCGCGGTGGATTGTTCGTTACAGGCGCACAAGAACGAAAAAAACACTGAGATCGACCTTCGCAGGCTGATCGGGCGAATGAACGAAGTTTTGCATACGCTTGATACGGAGGACCGGCCGCGGCTTTCGGAGTCGGTGGTGGAGTTGGAAGAGCAGCGCGACAGACTGCTGCACGCGCTATTTGGCGATGCCGCGGGAGGCGGCGTAGCGGAGAAGAAGCCGTGACGTTCCCTCGTATTGGCCTACTGATTGGCGTTCTGGTTGTGCTCTGCTCTGGCGCTGGGGCACAGGTGCGTCATGATCCGCTGAACCCTCGCGAGGTGGATCAGTTGCGCGAAAGCGCACAACTGCCGAAGAAGCGCATTGACCTGCTCGTTTCTTTTGCGCGGGAGCGCATGCTGGCGATCGAGCGGCTGCGGAGCGCGGCTAAAAGTGGCGCAACTCAGCCAGGCGTGGACGATTCCAGCAAAATCGCGGATCTGCTGGGCGATCTGGCGGCTGTTATCGATGAACTGGACGACAACCTGGCAATGTACAGCCGACACAGTGAAGACCTTCGCCGTCCGCTGCATCATGTGCTGGACGCGGAAGCGGAGTTCCTGTCGAAGTTAGAAGCGCTCAATGAGAGTGCAACTCCTTTGCAGAAGCGGCACCTGGCGGCGGCGCTGGAGGACGCTTTAGATTCTGTGAAAAGCAGCAGAGAAAGCGCGCGCGATATGCTGGCCGGGCAGATTGAGAAGAAAGGTGAAGAGAAGGACAAGCTGGATCGCCGGGAAGCCAGACAGACGCCGGGCACGCACGACTCTGACGCGGACCGTCAGTGACGGTATTGGAACCTATTGATTGGCAAGCCGGTGAGCTGCGCTTCTGGTAATCTGGAATCACTTTGAAGGATTCGTTGCTGCCACTGCTGCATGAGGTGTACCGGGAACTTCGGCCACGCGCGCCGATTCCGGAGATCGATCTACAGTTCTATCCCTTCGCCAACATCAACAACACCATTCGTCTGTCGGAAGGCCGCATGAAGCTGCGCCTCTCCGACCTGCTGGAGGGCGCCCCCGAGCCCGTGTTGAGAGCCATCGTACACATCCTGCTGGCCAAGATTTACCGCAAGCCGATCGATGCCCGGCACAGCTCGCGCTATCGGCGCTACGTGGCCACGCGCGACATGATGGAAAAAGCGCAGCAGGTGCGGCAGATACGCGGACGCAAGCGCCTGGAATCGGCGCAGGGATGTTTCTATGACCTGGACGAAGTGTTTGAGACGCTGAATACGCGCTTCTTCCACGGACTGCTGGGACGGCCGCAGATGAGTTGGAGCGCCGAGCGCTCGCGCCATCTGCTGGGGCACTATGATCCGGCGCACAACGCCATCATCATCAGCAAAGTGTTCGACCAGGCACGCGTGCCGCGCCTGGCCATGGAGTACATCATGTATCACGAGATGCTTCACCTGAAACATCCGGTGAAGATGCGCGGCAGCCGCCGCTCGGTTCACGGCAAGGAATTTCGCGAGGAAGAAAAAGACTTTCCTCAATTCGAAGAGGCAAGGCTGTTTTTGAAAACTCTGTAGGCGGAGTCGAAGCGATTCAGCGGGCGATGTAGCTTTCACGGAAAGAGCAACAGCGAATACTGGCGGTGCGGAGGCTATTGCTTCCCGGGTTATCGCCGAAAAGCTCGGCGATAACCCGGGGCACCCGGCGTTTCTAATAATTTGCCTAAAACTGGTCAGGAACGATAGCGTCCGAGATCGTCGTCGCTTAATCCCTCCAGCCAGCGCCGCAGGTCATCTCCCGTAATGCGCCCGCCGGCGCCGGCGGCGATGCGGGAAGTTTTCAGCACTTCCTCGTCGACAAAGATCGGGGAGTCGGTACGCATTGCCAGCGCAATGGCATCGGAGGGGCGCGCGTCAATCACGATGGGCTCGCCGTTGCGCGTCGCCCAGATGGCGGCCATGAAAGTGTCATTGCGCAACTCGGTGACCACCACGCGCTCCACCGTGGCGCCCAGTCCAACGATTACGTTCTTGAGCAGGTCATGGGTCATGGGGCGCGGCGGCGAGACTTTTTCAATCTCCAGCGCAATCGCGTTTGCCTCGAATACTCCGACCCATATCGGCAATACGGAATCGCTGTTTACGTCCTTTAGAACGATGATGGGCATGTTGGTGGTTGGGTCCAACATCAGTCCACGAATTCGCATTTCGACTTCCACGCAAACCTCCGCTGCCTTCCGTCAGATAACAGTGTAGGCTTCCGGCGCGCACTGCGCCTGGCTGGCGCAAACCATTTCTCCGACCAGACTGTTGGGATGCGCACGCACTACGCGAACTTGCGCGTAGCTGCCCACCTCGGGCACGGGGCTGCCCAAGGGAACCGTGAAATTCAAGGTCTTGTTCTGCGATGTGCGGCCGGTAATCTGATCGCGCGCCGATTGATAACCTTCGACCATCGCCTCCAGCACTTGGCCGACGTGACGCACGTAGTTCACGCGCTGAATCTCGCGCTGGCGGTCGTTGAGAATCGCCAGGCGACGCACTTTCTCTTCCTCTGGAATCGCATTCTCCATGGCCATGGCCGGGGTGTTGGGGCGCGGCGAATACTTGAAGCTGAAGACGGCGTCGAACTGCACTTCCTCCAGCAGCGTCATCGTCTGCTCGAACTCGGACTCGGTTTCGCCCGGGAATCCGACGATGATATCGGTGGTCATTGAGATCGACTTATGCTTCGATGTGCGAATCCATGCGACGCGCTCCAGATACTGCTCGCGAGTGTATTCGCGCGCCATGGCGGCCAGCACGCGCGAGGAGCCGCTCTGCACGGGAAGATGCACGTGGTCGCAAAGAGTGGGGACGGAGTCGATGGCTTCGACGATTTCGCGGGTGAAGTGGCGCGGATGCGAGGTGGTAAATCGTACGCGGCGAATCCCGGGCAGTTGGCCGACCTCGGCGAGCAATTCGGCAAAACTGCGCCGACCGAGTGGGTCGCAATAGGAATTCACATTTTGCCCGAGCAATTGAATTTCCGTCAATCCGCTATCGACGATGCGGCGGGCCTCCTCGATGACGGACTCGGAGGTGCGGCTGCGCTCGCGACCACGGGTGTAGGGCACCACGCAATAGGCGCAGAACTTGTCGCAGCCTTCGATGATGGTGATGTATCCGCGATGTGGGTTGGTGCGCGCGGTGAACTCGGTCTCAAAGGTGTCTTCGGTGTTGCGGTCGTCCAATCCGGTGGCGCGCTCTCCGCGCTCGATCCGCACCAGCATCTCGGGCAGATTGCGATAGCTTGCGGAACCGGCTACCAGCGAGACGTGGGGGGCGCGCTCGAAGATGCGCTCGCCCTCCTGCTGGGCGACGCAGCCAATGACGGCGAACTTCTTTCCCTGCTTCCGCAGGCGCTTGAACTCGGCAAGACGGTGGAAGACCTTCTGCTCGGCTTTGTCGCGGATCGAACAGGTGTTGTAGAAAATCAGGTCCGCATCCTCGACGGACTGCACCTGGCGATAACCCTGCGATACCAGAGATCCGGCAACCTTCTCCGAGTCGTGGAAGTTCATCTGGCATCCGAAGGTTTCGATGAAGAATGTTTTTTGCGGCTCGAAACTCAATACACGAATCCTTGCTGGTCCGCTTCGACGGACCCGCGCGAGCGATGTGCGCAGGAGGAAACTTCCTTACCCCACGGTGGTTCACCGATCGCCGCCCCTCTTTCCGTCATTATCGCAGATTCCATGGCCAGTCACTCTGAAGGTTTGCGGCTGGCTGGATCGCGAGAGCTGGAAATTGTGAAACGGGAGGTGTGGAACCGGGAGCTGTGGATAAGCCAAGTTGACGAAATATCTTCAAGCACTTATGATCAAACCGTCGCAGTCAGCATAATCAGCGGCGCAGCGCATGCTGCCCCCTCGTTCAACGGTAGGACACCTGCCTCTGGAGCAGGGTATCGGGGTTCGAATCCCTGGGGGGCAGCCAAGAGTTCAGATTCGCCCCCTCATTCCTTTTCCGAATTGACGATCCGAGCAGGTGCTCGCCTATTGGAGCGGCTGCTCCTTTTGCCGAATAAGGCCACGGACACGAGTTTGCAAAATAAGAAAACGGCCAGCCGGTTGTAAACTCCGGCTGGCCGCTTCGGCAATCTATTCGAGGCTAGAGTTATGCCTTTGCTGCGGTGGCCTTGACGGTCTTGGTGGCGGTATTCAGGATCTCTTTCTGGGCGGCGAGCATGGTGTCAACGCCGCGCTGAACTGAGTCCGTGACCGTCTCTACGGGCGAGCCGGTAACGCCAGGCTGCTGCTTCACGGCATCGCTGACGGCCTTGGTCTGCTTGGCGGCGAGGTTCAGAACCAGATTCTGGGCGGCGAAGGTGCGATCCACCGACTGCTGAACCAAGTTGTTGATTCCCGTCTTCACGCTGACGGCATCAAAGCTATGCTGCTGGGCTGCTTCGAGCACGGACTTGTTCTGCTCGACGGCCAGATCCAGAAGGCTCTTCTGAAGGGAGACAAAGCCCTCAAAGGCCGAGCCGGCCAGATCGAACAGGAAAAGACCGGGCAGCGGCGTGGATTTCAGAGCCTTCTTGTAGGAGGCCAAGATCTCGTTGTTCTGCTCGACGGCGAAGTCCAGGGAGGTCTTGCTCAGTTCGACAGCCTTTTCCAATCCCTTGTTGATCAGGGTGGCACCAGTGTTGTACGCGCAGTTGATTTCGGCTTCAGGCTTGTTTGACATATTCCCCTCCTTGATGGGGCTACTCTACGTACTAGATCTTATGTTGCAAAGTTTGCTGCAATGCAGCATGAAGCGATTATGCTCGCCTGCCGCCCGCATGTCAAGCCGAGAATTCGATCCAGCGCGAAGAAATAAATACGCCATTCCGGGTGCCTAGAGGTACGGGCCGGAATGGCGCATGGGGCTTGGTGCGCGGTCTGCTTCGGGAGGCTTACTCGCCGATGTTGAGGGCGCGTTTGAAGGAGCCACGCTCGTTCTGTATCTTCTCCTGCAGCATGGTGATGGCGTAGATGAGCTGCTCGGGGCGGGGCGGGCATCCGGGTACATAGACGTCGACGGGAAGCCACTGGTTGACACCCTGCACGACGGCGTAATTGTTGAAGACTCCGCCCGAGGTGGCGCAGGCGCCCATGGAGATGACCCACTTGGGTTCGGGTATCTGCATATAGAGGTTTCGAATTACGGGAGCCATCTTCTGCGAGACACGGCCGGCGATGATCATGAGATCGGACTGGCGCGGCGATGGGCGAAAGACCTCGGCGCCGAAGCGGGCAATATCAAAACGGGATGCGCCCATCGCCATCATTTCGATGGCGCAGCAGGCAAGGCCGAAGGTCATGGGCCAGAGTGAATTCTTGCGCACCCAGTTTACGGCCGAGTCGAGCGTGGTAAGGATAACGCCTTCCATCTCATGGCTGCCGCCGTAGGTGACCTGCGCGATGCGGGCCGGACTCTGAGGATCGCCAGCCAGAGCCTGGAAGCGTTCGGTTCCGCTTACGTTGTTTTCCATAAGCCGACATTGTAACCCCTGGCGCGCCAGGATTCCACTGCGAAAACAGCATGAAAGGGAGGAATACTGGCGAGGAGGCGCGGCTCCTGCTACCTTAGGCGTATGCACAGTCCCGGCGTTTGCGGAGTGATCCTGGCGGCTGGCTCGCAGGTGGGAGCCGGAGATGCACCGCGGAAGAACAAGGCTGAAGGTTTGACCGAGCTGATTGAAGCGCTCAACGCGGATACGGAGATGGTGCTGGTGGCGGTGGGCGCAGACTCCGAAGCGCTGACTCCGGTGGTGTGGGCGAAGGCGGCCTACATGGTGCAACTGCCGGCGACAGCGAGCGACGCGGATGCGCTGCGGGTGATGCTGCAAGAGGTGCTGAATCGCGGGCGGGACGCGGCACTGGTGGCCGCGTTGGACGGCCATGGTCTGACGGCGGAGACGGTGCACAGCATGGTGGCCGCCTACTGCGCGGCGGGCGACGAGATCTGGGCGGTGGTTCCGGAGACCGAGATGCAGCAGGGGCATCCTGTGCTGATGGGACGCAGGATGATCGAATTGTTTCTTCGCGGGCAGAAATGGAACGCGGCCGATGAGATTTTGTCGGCGAACCTTGAACATGTGCGCACGGTGAAGGCCGCCGATCCGGCGAGGCCGGTTGCGCCGGGGGCGGCGTGGAAAGCGCCCTGGGATTAGCAACGGATAAGATTAGAAAGTGTAAGAACGCTACACTGTTTCGATTTCCTTGTTTTGATTTCGTTATATTGTGAAAACAGGAGCCATCGTTTTGAGCCTTATATCTCTGGACCTCGCGGCACTTCAGTTTGTTCAACAGGTCGTTTCGACCCGTCCGGCGATCGCGGTGTTTGATTGCGACGGCACATTGTGGTGGGGCGATGCCGGCGCGGATTTTTTCTACTGGGAGATCGAAAAAGGGTTCATCGCACCCGAGATTGTTCCGGCGATCCGGCATCGCTATGACGAGTACCTGGCGGGGCGGGTGGATGAGCTGGCGATCTGCGGAGAGATGATTCAGATCAACAAGGGCGTGCCGGTGGTGCGGCTGCGCGCAGCCGCAAGCGAGTTTTTCGACGAGGTTGTGGCGCCCAGGATCTTCTTGGAGATGCTGGAGCTGACGCGGCAACTGGCGGCGCAGGGCTGCGAAGTCTGGGCGGTCTCAAGCACAAACGACTGGGTGGTGCAGGCGGGCGCGGCGGCGTTTGGGATTCCCGCCGAGCGGGTGCTAGCGGCTACGCTGGCAGTGGAAGACGGCTTGGTGACCGACCGGCTGATGCGCGTGCCTACCGATGAACTGAAGCAGACGGCGATCGAAGAGGTGATTGCGCGTCCGGTGGACGCGGTTTTCGGAAACTCGATCCACGACTTTGCGATGATGGAAAAGGCAAGGGACGCGTACGCGATTAACCCGAATCCGGAGCTTTGGTCGAAGGCGACGACGCTGGGATGGAACGTGTATTGGCCGGAGATCGATTAGGAGCCGCGGAGCCGAGCGCAAAGTTTCGGGCGTCTTCGTAAGCCGCCGGTGCTTGTTCATCGAAACGGACGTTGATGCAAGATGCATTCAAGATACAGGGGCCGCTCGGGGGCGGCCTTTCACTATGCGCATTGTTTCGTTGCAACCAAGCATTACGGTGACGCTGGCGGAGCTGGGAGCGCTGGACCAGGTGGTGGCGTGTACCCGCTACTGCAAGGATGTTTGTCCGGAGGTCGCGCAGGGCGGGAGGGCGATCATCGAGGATTCGTGGTCGGCCAATGGCGAGCAGCTTCTGGCGGCGCGCCCGGAGTTGGTGATCGCGTCGGCACCCTACCGGCTGGAGTCGCTGGCGGCAATTCTGCGCGCGGGAGTGCGGGTGCTGGCGCTGGCTCCGAAGTCGCTGGCAGACGTGTATGGCGACATTCGCACGCTGGCGGCGTTGGTGGATCAACACGCGGCGGGGGAAAAACTGGTGAGCGGACTGCGGGATGAGATCGCAGAGACACGAGAGTTGACCGCTAGATACAAGGCGCAGCGCGTCTTCTGCGAGGCGTGGGGCAAGCCGCTGATCGCCTCGCAAGGCTGGGTGGCCGAGTTGGTGGAAGTCTCTGGCGGAGTCGCGGTGGGAGCGCCGGGCGAGCAGACCACGGCTGAGGTCGTAGCGAATGCGAACCCCGAGGTGATCCTGGCAGCGTGGTGCGGCGCGGGCGATCGCGTACCCCTGCAGAAGCTGGCAGAGCGCGAGGGATGGGCAGGAACGGCGGCGGTGCGCGAGCAGCGGTTGTACTGCGTGGCGGACGAACTGTTCAACACTCCGGCACATACCCTGGTGGGCGGACTGCGAGCGATTCGCTGGGCACTGCATCCGGAGCTGTTTGGGCGACCAGCGGGGATACGCGGGATTGGCGAAGAGGGAAATACAGGGGAAGACATTGACTGAGGCGCTCCGGTTGACGGAGGTGGTGGCGGCAGTGATGGTGCGCGGGAGTCGCGTGCTGATCTGCCAGCGAACGGAGCAGCAAGCTTTCGCGCTGCAATGGGAGTTTCCGGGCGGAAAAGTCGAGGCGGGCGAAGAATTGCCGGCCGCGCTGGTGCGCGAGTTGGGCGAGGAGTTGGGGATCTCCGCGGTGATTGGGCGGGAGATTGCCGTGGTGCGGCACCAGTACGCCGAAGGGCTGGGCGTGGAACTGCACTTCTTCCTGGTGCGGGAGTTTGAAGGAGAGATCGAGAACCGGATCTTTCGCGAAGTGCGATGGGAAGAGCGCGAGAAGCTGGATGCAGAGAGCTTTCTGGAGGCCGACCAGGAAGTGGTGCAGGGGATCAGGAGCGGGGAGCTGGGGTAGGCAACAGCCGAGATACTCAAAAACAAAATCGGAGCAAGAACAAGGTCAAGTACCCCACATCTGTCAACCACGGGCGGATACGGGGCACCAGCAGGTAAGTCATGACGCGGTCTTCGCTGCGTTTGTTCAGGTTCACCGTGCTATTCTGCGGGCAAGAATTACTGAGGCGATTGCGTGACTCGGGCGGATGAACATTTGCGCGGAGGTGCGGTTGCATTCTCCTTTACGGAGAAGGGCTCGACGGCGCGTTATGCGAAGATCCGGCAATTGCTTTCTGCCCGGGCGGCGTCGGAGTTGCCTCAGTTCATTGCGGGGGCGGGCAACCGGGATCAGGCAGTGCTGCAATTAGAAGTGCTGTTGCAGCAGCATTCCGCCGAGGCTGTAGCTGCATTTGATACAAGTTCGCAGGCGCTCCGCTCTTGCGTGGCTTTGTTCGGCTCCAGTCAGTGGCTGGGGCAAACCCTTCTGCAAAATCCCGACCTGTTGCAACTTTTTGCGCGTCCCATGGGACTGGTACATCCACGCGAAGCCGAGGGTTTCCGGGAGCAGTTTGCTCGCTTCCGTCTGCGCTTGCATGAAACGCCGCTGGCCGTGCTGCTGGCGCGCTTCAAGCGGCGCGAATACGTGAGGATATTTATCCGCGAGTTGCTTGGGTTGGCGTCGCTGGCCGAAATCACGGAGGAAATTTCAGCTCTTTCGGACGTTCTGATTGATGAGGCGGTGTTGCATTGCGAGAGTGAACTGCGTCGGCGCTACCATGGCTGGCCGCAACTCCGGTCTAGCCAGGAACGCGTATATCCGGCGCGTTTTTCGGTATTGGCGCTGGGAAAGCTGGGCGGCAACGAGTTGAACTACAGCTCGGATGTTGATTTGCTCTATCTTTGCGACGACGCAGACGATGCCGGAACACTTTCGATCTCCGCACGGGAGTTCTTCACGCGGCTGGCGCAGGAGTTAACCGCCGTTCTCTCCAACGTGAGCGTAGACGGCCAGGTTTTCCGGGTCGATCTGCGCCTCCGTCCGCAGGGAACAAGCGGAGAGATGGTGGCCGGCTGCGGACAGGCATTGCGCTACTACGCCGACGTTGCTCAAGACTGGGAATTGCAGGCGTTGCTGAAGCTGCGCCCGAGTGCCGGCGACCGGACGCTGGCGCGAGAGTTCGTGGAGCAGGTGCAGGAGCTGATATATCGCAAGCAGCTCAGCCTGTCGGCCATCCAGACCGCGGCGCACTCGCTGGAGCGAATCCGGCGCGGCAATGTGCGGCAGGGCGGGGTGCGGCAGGGCGCGCAAGAGTTCGATGTAAAAAATGGGGCGGGCGGCATTCGAGAGATTGAATTCGTGGCCCAGTGTTTGCAACGGGTTCACGGCGGAGGTGAGCCATGGCTGCGTTCCAGTGGAACTCTACTTGCGCTGCAGAAGCTTCACGATAAGGGACACATCGGCGATGCGGAGTGTCGGGAATTGTGTGCGACCTACGGCTTGCTGCGCGGCATCGAGCACCGCCTGCAATGCCGTCAGGGCGTGCAGTTGCATCGCGTGCCGGAGGCGCCTGCCGAGCAGTCCGTGCTTTTCCGCTCAATGGGAGAAGGAAGCGTTCGGAGCGCGCAGGAGTTGAGGCGGATCATGAAGTCAGCCAACAATCTGTGCGCGCGGGTGCTTCGGCTGGGCTTAGGGGAAGCCGCGGGAGAGGCGACGGCGCTGACGGTGAGTTTGGGCGCGCCAGGAGCGGCGCAACTGAGGCGCGAACTGGCGGCGCGCTCACCAGGGTTGGCCAGCGCGCTGGCCGCAGAGGTTGGCGATCCCACGCTGCTCAACCTGCAACGCTTTCTGAGCGCAGCCTCCACCGGAGAGGAGCGCATCCATACGGCCATTGAAAACGTGGAGTGGATTGAACGCGCGCTGCCGGTGTTTGCGCGGAGCGCGCTGGCTACGAATTTTCTTGCGCGGCATCCGAGGGACATTGTTGCGCTCTTCCGCCGGTGTGAGCGGGAGGCGGGGAGATCGGTCTGGGATCAACTGCGTATCGAGTCGCGCCGGTGCATGCTGCGCTCCGTGGGACAGACGCTGTTGGAGGAGAGGCCGGTGTGGGAAATTCTGCGTGAATATTCGGAGAATTTCGACCTGATCCTGCAGCAAGCCCTGGAGGCGGCGGATGCGCCCGCCGGCTTTGCAGTGCTGGCCGTTGGACGGCTGGCGACCAGCGAACTGGACGTGCTGTCGGATGCGGATCTAATGTTTTTGCGGAGCGCGGAATGCGATTCGGAAAAGGCGGAGCGGTGTGCGCTTTCGTTGGTTGCGATGTTGTCTGGGTACACCCGGGAAGGGTCGGTGATTACGGTGGACGCCCGGCTGCGGCCCCATGGGAAGGAAGGCGAACTGGTGATTTCCTCACGGCAGCTTGCGCTGTATTTTGAGGGCGAGGCAAAAGCGTGGGAGACCCTAGCATTCGGCAAGCTGCGGCTGATTGCCGGAGCGGAGCGCGTGGCAGAGGATGCGGCGGAGTCGCTCGGGGGGCTGCGAAAACGCAGCGCCGCCTCGCCTCAGTTCGTCCCGGAACTGCGCTCGATGCGCAAGCGGATTGCGGATTCGGGAGGAGCGGAGAGCTTCAAGACGGGCCCGGGAGGTGTCTACGATCTGGATTACCTGGTGGGAATGCTGGAGGCACGCGCGGCGCTGCCAGCCGCCGGAAGGCAGCTTTGGCAGCGGCTGGAGGCGCTGCTGGAAAGGGAATTGCTTAGCCCAGCGCAGGCCCGGGATCTGCTGCATGCAGCCGGGCTGTTCCGTCGCGTGGATCACGGCATCCGGGTGGTGGAGGGGCGCTCCAGGAAATGGCTGCCGGAAAGCGATGTTTTGAGGGCGAGCGTTGAGCATGTGGTCCAGTGTTCCGGCCTAGCCTCGGTTTTGCGTGCGGAGATGCGGATTGTGCGGGCTATTTTCGATTTCTTTTTCCGTGATTGATGAGCGGCATTTCTACTGGTAAACTCGATTGTTCGTAAACACCCGGAAGAAAGTACGGACTAGTTCACTGGCGTAGCGATGTGGGGAGTTGCCATTAGAACCCGCGTGGCAATTGCGGCAAGCGCAGCTGCGAGTCCGGGGCCATCCCCACTTTTATTTCACAGGAGGATAGTATGACGGCTTCTTACAATGGACTTCCGCTTCCGGCCAAAGGCCGGGCGGTTCAGTTTTTAAACGGTAAGTTTGTAATTCCCGATAACCCGATCATTCCGTTCATCGAAGGCGATGGCACGGGCCGCGATATCTGGAAGGCGTCGGTGCGGGTTATAGACGCAGCCGTAGAGCGCGCATACGACGGCAAGCGTCGTATCGAGTGGTTCGAGGTCTTTGCCGGCGAGAAGGCGAAGGAACAGTTCGGCTCCTGGCTTCCGGACCAGACCGTGGATGCCTTCCGCGATCTGCACATCGGCATCAAGGGACCGCTCACCACGCCGATCGGCGGGGGTATCCGGTCACTGAATGTGGCACTCCGCCAGCTTCTGGATCTGTACGCCTGCGTGCGTCCGGTGAAGTACTACGCCGGCATTCCTTCCCCGGTAAAGCGCCCCGATCGCATGAACATCGTGATCTACCGCGAAAACACCGAAGACGTGTACGCCGGAATCGAGTGGAAAGAAGGCACTGCAGAGTGCAAGAAGCTCATCGACTTCCTCAACAATGACATGCTGGCCGGCACCAAGAAGAAGATTCGCGCTGACTCGGGCATTGGCATCAAGCCGATCTCGATTACGGGAACCAAGCGCCTGGTTAAGATGGCCATTGAGTATGCGTTGTTGCACAAGAAGCCTAGCGTGACCCTGGTGCACAAGGGAAACATCCAGAAGTTTACCGAGGGTGCGTTCCGCGAGTGGGGATACGAGGTTGCCACCCAGGAGTTCCGTGAGCAAACCGTGACCGAGCGCGAGAGCTGGATTCTGGGCAACGTGGACAGCAATCCTAAGATTACTGTGGAAGAAAATGCGGCCTTGGTTGAGCCCGGCATGGAGTTCGCGCCGGAGGATTTCCGGCAGGGCATTTACGCCGAAGTGCGCAGCGTTCTGGCTGCGATCTCTGCGACCCACGGCAATGGCCAGTGGAAGAAGAAGCTGTTGATCAACGACCGCATTGCCGATTCGATCTTCCAGCAGGTTGTGACCCGCGCCGACGAGTATTCGGTGCTTGCCACGCCGAACCTGAATGGAGACTACATCTCCGACGCATGCGCGGCGCAGGTGGGTGGACTGGGAATTGCGCCAGGAGCCAATATCGGAGCGCAACACGCCATTTTTGAAGCTACCCACGGCACCGCTCCGAAGTATGCGGACAAGGACGTAATCAATCCTGGTTCGGTAATTCTGTCGGCCGTCATGATGCTGGAATTCATGGGCTGGACGGAAGCGGCGAAACTGATTGAAAACGGCATGGAGCGCACCATCGAACAGAAGAAAGTGACGTACGATTTCGCACGCATGATGGAAGGCGCAACCAAGCTGGGTACCAGTGAATTTGCTAACGCGGTTATCGAGAATATGGCGAACGCACCGGTTGCACGATAATTCGAACGCTGGCTGAATCGCTCAATGCGATTCAGCGCTAAGTTTTTTCTGTACTTGTAACTCAATGCCCCAAAGGGGCTTGAAAGGGAAAAAATGCGCAAGAAGATCACAGTCGTTGGAGCAGGAAATGTGGGCGCAACCGCAGCCCATTGGCTCGCCGCGAAGGAACTAGGCGATGTAGTTCTTATCGACATCATGGAGGGCATTCCGCAAGGAAAGGCTCTCGATCTGCTGCAGGCTATGCCGGTGGAAAAGCGCGACAGCACAATCACCGGCACGAATGACTATGCCGATACGGCAAATTCCGACATCGTTATCATCACCGCGGGAATTCCGCGCAAGCCCGGCATGAGCCGCGACGACCTGCTCAACACCAACTACAAGATCATGCAGGACGTGGTGGGCAAGGTAATCAAGTACTCGCCTAACTGCATCATCATCGTGGTCAGCAATCCTCTGGACGCAATGGCGCAGGCCGCTTTCAAGTTGAGCGGATTCTGCCGCAATCGCGTGCTCGGCATGGCTGGCATCCTGGATTCGGCCCGCTTCCGCACGTTCATCGCGCAGGAGCTCAACGTCAGTGTGGAGAACGTTACCGCATTCGTGCTCGGCGGCCACGGCGATACGATGGTTCCGCTACCGCGCTACTCCACGGTCGCCGGAATTCCCATCACGGAATTGATCGAACCGACGAAGTTGCAAGCCATCGTCCAGCGTACCCGCGATGGCGGCGCTGAAATCGTAAAGCACCTGAAGACCGGCAGCGCCTACTATGCTCCTTCCGCCGCGGCGGTGGAGATGGTGGAAGCGATCCTGAAGGACAAGAAGAAGATCGTGCCTTGCGCAGTGCACCTGGAAGGCGAGTACGGGATCAGCGGCCTGTTTGTCGGTGTGCCCGTGAAACTGGGGGCCAACGGTATGGAAGAGATCATCCAGATCAAGCTGACGGCAGAGGAACAGGCTGCGCTGAACAAGAGCGCTGCTTCGGTGAAAGAGTTGATCACCGTAATCGGTCTGTAGTCCTAATTCGTAAGCACAAATTTGTAAATGCAAACCCCGAGGCCTCGGCCCCGGGGTTTGTTTTTGCCGTTTTCAGGCTCCGCGCAGAACTAGACGCGCTCGATGATGACGCTCTCCAACACAACTTCGGTCTTCGGGCGGTCCTGCTGATTGCGGGGAAGGGCGCTGATTTTGTCAGTGACATCCAGCCCCTCGATGACCTCACCGAAGATGGTGTGATTGCCGGTAAGCCAGGGCGTGGCGGCAGTCGTGATGAAGAACTGCGAGCCATTCGTATTCGGTCCGGCGTTGGCCATTGCAAGCTTGCCAGGCACATCGAACTTGAAAGGCGAGCCCTTGGTCTCATCCTCAAACTTGTAACCCGGTCCGCCCATGCCGGTGCCGCTGGGATCTCCGCCCTGAATCATGAAGTTCGGAATGACGCGGTGGAAGACCGTTCCGTTGTAAAGGGGACCGGGGCCCTTCTTGCCGCTCACGCTGTCCTTCCATTCGCGCTTGCCCTCGGCAAGCTCCACGAAATTTGCAATCGTCTTCGGTGCTTCCTTCTCGAAGAGACGGCAGACGATGGTGCCCTGATTTGTGACAAACGTGGCGTATAAACCTGGTGTACGTTCGGCCATGCTGGCTCCTTGCTGGGAATTGCTGACTAGTCAGACTAACAGAGTTTGCATTACTGCTTCGAGGGCGGTTTGATATCCGCGTCCCTGCTTATTGGGCGGAAGGCGCTGGCTTCTTCGCGGAAGTTTTCGCCGTGGAGCCCTCATCAATCTTGATGTGTTTAATGACGATGTCGGCATTGGGTTTATCGTTTGCATTACGCGGCTTACGGGCGATCTTCTTGACCAGCCCCACGCTCGCATCGTCGCATTGGCCGAAGATGGTGTAGTTGCCGTCCAAGAACGGCGCCGCCACCTCTGTGATGAAGAACTGCGAGCCGTTGGTGTCTTTGCCGGCATTGGCGTAGGCGAGCCGGCCGGGGCGATCGAACTTGAGGTCGGGCCACGTCTCATTCTTGAACTGAAAACCAACGTCGCCGGCACCGGTTCCGGCGGGATCACCGCCCTGAATCATGAACTCGGGAATCACGCGGTGAAACGTGGTGTTGTCATAGAGCGGAACGCCGTGCTTGTTCTGCCCTGTCTTGGGGTACTTCCAGTCCTTTGTACCCTTGGCCAGACCGATGAAGCTTGCGGTGCCGATGGGCGCGGCCTTGGGGAAGAGAACGCAATTCAGATTGCCCATGCTGGTCTCGATGACAGCTACGGGCTGCTCCTTTGTGCCCTGCGGCGTGGAAGTCTGTGCGTTTGCGCCCAAGACCAGCATCAGCAGTCCGGCGACAAGCAATAGTTTGCGCATATATCAGGTTTCCTCCAAGTACATGTCATGAGTTCGTCGATAATCTTTGGAAGATCGTAAGGCACGAGAAGTCACTAGCTCTCGTTTTGTCTTCGTCGCAGAATCCACATTATACCGAAGCGCGGGCTGGCGCCACGCGACAAGCAATCGAAAACATCCGCGTTGTGAGGCCAGGAGCTTGCGGATAAGTGCGGCTGGAACTAGTGAGTGGTGCTGAATTCCGCAGGAGAGTCGCGATACTGGTCATAACGCTCGCTAACCATGATGTGGTAGCAAGCCTGACGTCGTTCCTCGGCGGCTTCCACCAGTCCGAGTTGCTGCAATCTGAGCACGTACTGGTCGATCCAGGCACGCTGCCTTCCGGACATGGGACGCTTGCCGAGATCGACGCTGAGTCCAGCCAGATGGGAGGAGGCGGTATCGCCGTCAATGGGCGCGGCATTGTGATTCCATCGCTGCAGACGGGCCTGCTGATCCACGGTGCGGACCGCCGAAGTGACCTGAATGGGCTGATGAAATTGCGCGTAGAAGGCCTGGCTCAGATCCTCCAGAAAGGCGCGGGTCCAGGGACGGCAGAAGCGCCGATTGAGATCGAGATTGGAGGCAATCTGCATCGCCTTTGAATCGTGCAGACTTACTAGCTCACCGCGCAGTTCAAGTTCCTCAAGTTGCTGGTCATCGCTGATACGGGTGAGCCTGAGGCGGTCGATCTCCTCGTTTTGCCGGAGCAAGGAGTCATGCGAGCCGCGCAGGACTGGATTCCAGCGAACAACGCGGACGTGGACGTGGCGAAGCGGACGCCTGGATGAGCGATAGCGAGAATGTAGGGCGAAAGCAGAGGCGCAGGGTACGGTAAGAAAAAAGACGAAGATGAGGGCGGACGAAATTCGGCGCTTCATTAGGGAACAGTGCAACTCCTACCGAGTATGATGACGTTAATACGTCCAGTGTAACCCAGTATGGCTGTTTTTCTGCTCAGGTAAAATACCCGATTGCGTGCAAAACGGGAGTACGGTGCTTCTAGGGACGAATGCGCGTGAGGCAAAACCTCACGCGCATTCATCTATCTCGCTGATAACGGACTAGGTGCGGAAGAAGTCGAGGATCGCCTTCTTCATCACATCGCCGCCCACATCACTGATCGACCTAGTGAGCGGAATATCCTTGGGGCAGGCTTCGACGCAGTTCTGTGCGTAGCCGCATTCCTGAATTCCGCCGTCGCCCATCAGGGCCTTCAAACGCTCTTCCTTCAATACTTTGCCGGTTGGGTGCATGTTGAACAGACGTGCCTGGGCAATGGTCGCCGCGCCGACGAATCCAGTGCTCTCGTTGAACTGGGGACAGGACTCCATGCAGCAACAGCAACTCATGCACTGCGAGAGTTGGTATGCCTCCGCCTGCACCTGGGGGACGATCCTCGGGCCATCGCCGAGGGCGTAAGTTCCGTCGATGGGAACCCAGGCTTTGACGGCCTTCAGGTTCTCGAAGAGTACCGAGCGATCCACCTGGAGGTCGCGAATGACCGGGAACTTGGAAAACGGCTCAATCGTAAGTGGCTGCTCCAGATTGTCCACCAAGGCCGAGCAGGCCATGCGCGCCTTGCCGTTGATGATCGCGGCGCAGGAGCCGCAAACTTCCTCGAGACAATTGGAGTCGTAGTTGATGGGAGTCGTTGGCTTGCCATCGCGCGTCACTGGATTGATTGCGATCTCCATGAACAACGAGATTACGTTCAAGCCAGGCTTCCATGCCAGTTCGAATTCCTCCCAGTAGGGTTCGCTGGTAGGAGTTGCCTGGCGTTTGATCTTGAAAAGTACGCTCTTATTCGCCATGAGTTTATAAACCTTTTTCGCCTTCCGCCTCCGTGAAGCGGAAGGCCGGGATCTCGTTTCTACTTGACGTCAATATTTGCGTGGACGCGGTTGGATGAGCGAAGTGTCCACAGGTTCCCACTCGAAGCGCGGCTCGTCGGCATCGGGAGCAAAAAACGCCTTGGTGGTCTTGAGGAAGTTCACGTCGTCGCGCTCGGGGAAGTCCGGTTTATAGTGCGAACCGCGTGACTCGTTGCGCAGGAATGCACCTTGCGTAATGACACGCGCAAGCTGCAGCATGTTGTAGAGCTGCCGGGTAAAGAGGAAAGACTGATTGGACCACATCGACTTGTCACTCAGATTGACGTTGCGATAGCGTTCCAGCAGTTCTACCAACTTGACGTCGGTCTCCTGAAGCTTGTCGTTGTAGCGCGTCACGGTCACGTTGCGCGACATTGTCTCGCCCAATTCACGCCAGAGCTTGAATGGATTCTCTGTACCCTGGTTATTGAGCAGCCGGTTGTTGGCCTCAATCTGCCGCTTCTTCTCGTTTTCGAAAGATGAGGCAAGATTTTCCGGAGCCGCCGCGAGGCCACCGGCGTACTTCACCGAGTTCGGACCGGCGGTGAGTCCCGCGTATATGCAGCTCAGCAGGGAATTGGCGCCCAGGCGATTGGCGCCGTGGATCGAGTAGTCGCACTCGCCTATGGCGTAGAGTCCCTGGATGTTGGTCATCTGATCGTCTTTGACCCAGAGTCCACCCATGGTGTAGTGCACCCCCGGGAAGATCTTCATGGGAACGTCGTGCGGATCCTCGCCGGCAAACTTCTCGTAAATATCCAGAATGCCGCCCAGCTTGCGATCCAGCGTGGCGCGGTCAATATGGGTGAGATCGAGATAGACCATCGGCTGTCCCTGAATGCCGAGGCCGTGCTCGTGAACTACCTTGTGGATGGCGCGGGTTGCGATGTCGCGCGGCACCAGGTTTCCGTACTTGGGATACCACTCCTCAAGGAAGTACCAGCGATCACCCTCTGGCACCTGCCTTCCGGGGCGGGTCTCGTTCGCATTCCTGGGAACCCAGACACGACCGCCTTCGCCGCGGGCCGATTCGGACATCAGGCGGAGCTTGTCTTCGCCGGGGATGCAGGTGGGGTGCACCTGAATCATTTCGCCATTGCCGTAGGCTGCTCCCTGCTGATAGACCGAACTCTGCGCGGAGCCGGTACAAACCACGGAATTGGTGGACTTGCCGTATATTGAGCCCACGCCGCCGGTGGCCAAGAGGACGGCGTCGGCCGGGAAGGTGGTCACTTCCATCGAGCGCAGATCCATGGCGCAGATGCCGCGGCATACGCCCTGCGAATCGAGCACGGCGGAGAGAAATTCCCAGTACTCGTGCTTGGTAACCTTGCCTTCGGATTCGTAGCGACGCACCTGTTCGTCCAGCGCATAGAGAAGTTGCTGGCCGGTGGTAGCTCCGGCAAAGGCGGTACGGCAGAAGAGCGTGCCACCGAAGCGGCGAAAATCGAGCAGCCCTTCTTCGGTGCGGCTGAAGGGAACGCCCATGCGATCGAGCAGGTCGATGATTCCGGGGCCCATCTCGCACATCTGTTTGACCGACGCTTGGTTAGCTAGAAAGTCGCCGCCATACACCGTGTCATCGAAGTGCTTCCAGGTTGTATCGCCCTCGCCCTTAAGGTTCTTGGCTGCGTTGATGCCGCCCTGCGCGCACACCGAGTGCGAGCGCTTGACCGGTACCAGAGAAAATAGATCTACGTGCGCGCCCGATTCCGCAACTTTGATTGCGGCGGAAAGGCCCGCGAGTCCACCGCCGACGATTATGATTCTTGGAATTGTTGCCATAAATTCTCTTTCGGCCTGGCCTATTTCGCCTGGCTGCTGGGAATATTTTGAGGAATCATTCGGCTCTGTTCCGCAGGGATTGCACTCTCCGTAGGCTGATCCCATTCCGGATTACGCTGCTGGGTAGGCTTGGTGACGAAGGCGTAGATCGTAATGAGTCCGACGAGCGCGAGCAGGCATGAAAGAGCAATTCCGGCCGTTTGGGCGCGCTTGCGAGCCTTGGTGCCGGTCACAATGCCCCACTTGGCGACAAACAGGAAGAGTCCGTAACCGAAGTGCCATGAAGCGGCAACGACGCCGACCACGTAGACGGCTAACAACAGCGGATGCGCGAGCTCGTTCTGCACCTTCCAGAACGCCGCGCCATAATGATCCACTAGGTGTACGCCGGCGAAACGCATAAACCAGATGTGATAAGTCACATAGAAGAAGACGAGAATTCCAGAATAACGCTGGAGGGTGTAATACCAATTGCCTGCCCAAGGATAGTCAACGACGTTATTTTCCCCACGCCACCAGATGTAGATTCCATAGAGAGCATGGAAGGCCAGAGGAATAAAAATGCCGAACACTTCCATGCCGAGGCGGAAGGGAAGACCTGTTAGAAATTTGACCTGCGCGTTGTAGGCGGCAGCGCCGTTCATGGCCTCTGCATTGGAGATGAAATGCTCCAACAGAAACAACCCGACCGGAACGATGCCAGTCAGCGAATGGAGACGGCGCCACAGGAAAGAGCTTCCCGTGCCCGCACGCAGGGGCGCGACTCCCTTGGGAATAGTAGTCGAGTGAGCGATAGAGGCCACAATGTCTCCTTAAAGCCGGAAAGGTGACGAGATCTTGCAACTGACAAATACGTGTAACGGTTTATTCACTTTGAAATGGAGCCAACAAGGTAACAGAAACACTGGCTGAGCCAACAGAAAAGTTTCACAAAATGGTGCAAAACCTTCCGCACACGCATTATCGCCCGAGTTTCAGTCCGGTAAGCCAAACTGGCCGCGGCGAGAAGGACGATGGAAGATCGAGCGTCACATATTTTCCCATAGCCTGGATTTTCCCGCAGCCCCGGCGCCGGTAGACGATTCAGTGAAGCCGGACGTATCGCGCGCTATGAAAATCGAGCGTTTCAATTTGCTCAGAACAGCTTCGCCAGAACGCGCTAAAATGAATGTTCACTCACAGGCTCCGCGCGCGCCTGGTTTGCCCGCGTTGCTCTGTTCTGTGATCAAGCTCAATTTATTGTTTTTCAGGGAGATATCAGCATGTCGGACACCAATGGCAACGGACTACGCCTGAAGATAGGCCTCGCGGAGATGCTCAAGGGCGGCGTCATCATGGACGTTATGAGCGCGGAGCAGGCGGAGATTGCCGAGAAGGCCGGCGCGTGCGCCGTGATGGCTCTGGAGCGCGTCCCCGCCATGATCCGGGCCGAGGGCGGCGTGGCCCGCATGGCCTCGCCCAAGGTCATCAAGGAAGTGATGAGCACGGTGAATATACCGGTGATGGCCAAGGCGCGCATAGGCCACTTCGCGGAGGCGCAGATTCTGCAGGAACTCGGCGTCGATTACATCGACGAGTCCGAGGTGCTTACGCCAGCCGACGAGGAACATCACATCGATAAGCACGCCTTCAAGACTCCATTCGTCTGCGGAGCCCGGAACCTGGGCGAGGCGCTCCGGCGCATTGCCGAAGGCGCTTGCATGATCCGCACTAAGGGCGAAGCGGGGACGGGCGACGTGATTCACGCCGTGAAGCACATGCGCCAGATCGTGAAAGAGATGCTGCAACTGACGGTGATGAGCGATCAGGAGCTCTACTTGGCGGCCAAGACGCATCAGGCTCCCTACGAGTTGGTTCGCATGGTGGCCAAGGCGGGCAAGCTGCCGGTGCCGAATTTCAGCGCGGGCGGAATCGCTACCCCGGCCGACGCGTCGCTGGTGATGCAACTTGGCGCCGAGGCTGTGTTCGTCGGCAGCGGCATTTTCATGAAGGGCGGAGCAACTCCCCTGGATCTGAGCATCCCCAAGGAGCGCGAAGAGGCAGAGTCGCGCGCCAGGGCGATCGTGATCGCGACCACCCACTACAAAGACCCGAAGGTTCTGGCCGAGGTCAGCGAGCAGATGACCGGCTCCATGAAGGGGCTGGCCATATCAGGGATCGCCGAGGCGGATTTGTTACAGACACGGGGCTGGTAGATCGTTTTGCGTAAGAGCGGCGCGGCTGGCCAGCCGCGCCGCTTTTACGTGCCCGCTTTGAGCCCATACGGGTGCGGTAGCTTCCCCAAAACCTTGCCGATACAGCCTGACCGGCCACACCCTGATAAATTAAATAGTGATGATGAAGATAGGAATTCTCGCCTTGCAGGGCGACTTCGACGCACATAGCAGACGCTTGGCCCAACTGGGAGCCGAAGCAGTGCTGGTGCGTAAACCAGAGCAGCTAGACAAAATCGACGGGCTTATTATTCCCGGGGGCGAATCTTCCGTCTTTCTGCGATTGCTCGGCGAGCAGGGTCTCAAGAAGCTGTCGGAATTTGTTCTCTCCAAACCGACCTTTGGGACGTGCGCGGGCTGCATTTTGCTGGCGCGCGAGATCGAGAACCCTGCGCAAAAAGGTATTGGCGCGCTGGACATCACGGTGCGGCGCAACGCGTACGGGCGGCAGATCGACTCGGCAATCCTGGAGGGGGCGACCAAACTCGCAGGTGGCGCGCTGGAACAGGTGTACATTCGCGCACCGCGAATCGAGCGCGTCGGCCCGGAGGTCGAGGTGCTGGCCGAGCGTGACGGCTATCCCGTGCTCATCCGCCAGGGCAAGCTGCTGGCCGCGACCTTTCATCCCGAACTGAGCGAGGACAGGCGGGTGCATGCGGAGTTTCTGCGGCTGGTGGCGAAGGACAAGATATAGGGGCGGTTTGGGCGCGGTTGCCAGGCACAGGAGCTTTGCCTCGGGGATAGTGGTGATACCGGACGGACACATATTGCGGATGAACAAGGCAGGGTACACAAGATAGCGGGCTCGGAGCGCGTAATGCCCCTGCAACTTGTACCAGTCTTTGCAGATGTTTGCCAAACATGATAATTTGAAATGGTTACAACATCGATAAAGTAGAAGCAGGAGCGCGTCAGTTCCCAGTGTTAGCACGAGAGCAGAAAAACAATATCATCGAGAAGTACAAGACCCACACCTCCGACACCGGCAGCCCTGAAGTACAGATTGCCCTTCTCAGCGAGCGCATCGGCCAGTTGACCGAGCACTTCCGTACGCATAAGAAGGACCA
>Ga0182030_10000495_pt1 | contig 74290 bp, 62 predicted proteins | sample 812S3MmetaG_FD_121299 | JGI IMG/M metagenome (GOLD analysis project Ga0182030, IMG submission 121299) | Permafrost microbial communities from Stordalen Mire, Sweden - 812S3M metaG (Illumina Assembly) | ecosystem: Environmental > Terrestrial > Soil > Wetlands > Permafrost | place: Sweden...
AGCCGGGCAGCGAAGTCCGCAACAGTTCGCACGAACCCTCGCAGACACGCGGGAGTTCAAGAAAAACGCCCAACTGCATATGCAGTTGAGCATTGATATTGGTGGAGGCGAGGGGAGTTGAACCCCTGTCCGAAAGCGCTGAAAGCGAGGAGACTACATGCTTGTCCAATTCAAGCCGTGGTCATTAACCACAACGTTCACCAACCATGCTAAGAATCGGCAAGAAACCTGGGTGGCTAGCCTGTTTGTCTCGCTCTGACCCCCAGACGTAGGGTGCAAAGCCAGCCTACTGTGCGACGTTCTGACCGCAGCCCGTAGGCGAAGCCGCGGAGAACGGCAACTTAATTAATTAAGCTGCGTAAGCCAGTTCAGTGTTGGCAACTGTGTTTGTTTCAAGCGATTAAGGGTGCCTGAACCCCTGCATGCCTCCTGGCCGCAACCGTTTCCGTCGAAGCCGTGACGCCCCCAAATTCTGTACCCAGCCGAGACCCCTGTTTTTGAGTCTCGGTCGGGCTCCGCGTCACGCACGCCAGTTTTGATCGGCGGTTCGCGGAGAACTTTGCGTCTTGGCAACTCCGCGCCGAATTCATTCGGGAGAGTCGCCAGCTTAGCCCGCCGCAGTTTTGCTGCGAGCCTGAAAGGTGTTGACCTTTTCAAAGAGCTGCTTCCACTCTACACCATTTGTGTCTCAGCAGAAGCTTCTAACGTTCAAGCTTACTTAACCCTTTGATGCAGGTCATCCCGAAAAAGATTCACCGTACCTGCCCAACTTCCAGAAATTCCAGCTCCGGAGCCGCCGCTATCACGCCGCACTCCGCCGCCAGCTTGAAGTACAGCGCCAGCCCTTTCCTGCACTCCGCGTCCAGCGTGTAATGAATGTTCTCCTCGAAGTAGCTCACAATCTCCGCCTCGCTCAAGCCCATCTTCGGAGCCCATTCCCTGGCAATCGCCCGCACGTTTTCCGGCCGTAACCCATGGTCGCGCGAGCGCCTGAAGATTCCACCCAGGTCCAATCCTTCGCGCATCTCCCGCAGCGCGGCCTTGCGCACCGTCCACACCGCAAACACGAATGGCAGCCCAGTCTTCGCTCGCCAAACCTCGGCCAGATCGTACGCATACAGTCCGTCGGTCTTCACCATCATCGCCGGATCGCCAATCAGCAGTCCCGCGTCGCACTTCTCCAGCATCGGCCCCAGCACCGGAGCCATCGGCGTCAGCTCGCGATGCCCGCCGAAGAACTTCGTCAGCAGTACCTGCGTCAGCCCCACAGAAGTCCGCGATGACGTGTCCACGGCCACCGTGCGAATCTCCGCCATCGGCACCTTGCTGATCAGTTGGATCGAACGCACCTTGTTCAGCGACGCAATCGCCACATCCGGCAGCACCACCAGCCCCGGAATCGTCGCCGTCGTGATCACCGGAATGATCCCGATATCCGTCTCGCCATCGCGCAGTTTCTGGGCGCACTGCGAAGGCAAGTCGTACTCAATCTCAAAATTCTCGCGAATTTCACGCGAGGGCTCATGTTCAAAGTCCCACATCAGCGGAACCGTATTCAAGAATGAGATAGCTGAAATCTTCAATGCGCGCATAAATGACCGTGCCTACGATACAGATCGTACTCCCCCCGCGCAAGTACCTGGTGGCCCACAACCGCCCGTAGTTGGCGATTGTGGGGTGCCGAGATATCCATGCCAGTTTTCCCGTGACTCTCCTTGCCGTCCTCCGTTACACTCGCCGAATCATGCCGGAAGCAATCGTTTCAGCCGTCTCTGCCAGCGACCGGCAGATGCTTGCCCTTGCGCTCACTCCGCAGCTCGGTCCCACCCGTGTCCGCCGCCTTTTTGAGCGCATCCCGCGTGTAGAAGACATCTTCCGCGCCACCCTCACCGAACTCGAAGCCACCGGACTCCCAGCGGCCTCTGCCCAATCCATCGCCCTCGGAGACTCGCTCCGCCTCGCCGACGAGGAGTTGAAGAAGCTCGCCAAAGTCCCCGGAGTCACCCTGGTCGCCATGGGTTCAGACCTCTACCCCGAGCACCTCGCCCAGATCTATGACCCGCCGCTCGTCCTCTACGTTCGCGGCAACCCGCGCATCCTTCTCGAGCCCGGCATCGCCGTTATCGGCACCCGCCACCCCACCCCTTACGGACTCGGCATGGCTGAGCGCCTCGCGCAAGATCTCGCCAACTGCGGACTCGTCATCATCAGCGGCATGGCACGCGGCATCGATTCCGTTGCCCACAAGGGAGCCGTGCAGGCCCGTGGCCGAACCATCGCCGTCTTCGGAACCGGGGTTGACGTCATCTACCCGCGCGAGAACCGCAAGCTCTCCGAACAGATCCTCGAATTCGGCGGAGCGCTCGTCAGCGAGTTTCCCCTAGCCACCTCACCCGCGCCCCACAATTTCCCGCTGCGCAACCGCATTATCAGCGGACTTTCCCGTGGCGTCCTGGTCGTGGAGGCCGGCGAATTCAGTGGCACCCGCATCACCTCCCGTTGCGCCCTTGAGCAGTGCAGGGAAGTCTTCGCCGTTCCCGGAAACGTCACCAACAAACTCGCATGGACGCCCAACACTCTCATCAAGCAGGGAGCCAAACTCGTCGCCACCTGGGAAGATGTCTTCGAGGAGCTTCCCACCGAAATCCGCGTCCAGCTTCAAGAGCGCCAGTCCACCGTCGCCGAGCCGCGCGCCGCATCCTTATTTGATCCGCCGCCTGCCGCCGAACTTCCCGCCGAACAGCAAAAGGTCTTCTCCGCCATCAAAGCCGATGAGTCGATCCATATCGATGAACTGATCGAAAAGTTCGACTCCGTCCTCTCCAGCTCAGAAATCTTCTCCGCCCTCTTCGAACTCGAAATGAACAACAAAATCCGCCAGCTCCCCGGCAAAAACTACGTCCGCGTCTTCTAGCATCTCGCAAATTGAAGGGTCATCCTGAGTGCAGCGAAGGCCCCCCGTACCGCTCAAGTCTTCCGCTAATCCGCAAGCTTCTCTGCCGTAACTTCCACCCCATCTCCCGAACAAAAGTAATGCTTCCCTAAAACTCCAAGAGTTTCAATAACTTAGCCTCGCTCCACACCCTCTTCCACAGATTCCCGATTTTGCCATGCACCTTCCTTCGTGCTAGCGTACGTTCCAGTTTCCCTACATTCCCAAGAGGTTTTCAGTTGCCCAAAGGTTTAGTCATTGTCGAGTCGCCAGCCAAAGCCAAGACCATCCAAAAGTATCTTGGTGCAGGGTACGACGTCGAAGCTTCGCTCGGTCATATTAAGGATCTGCCCAAGAAGGGCCTCGGTGTCGACGTCGACAATGATTTCTCCACCGAGTATGAGGTCATCCCCGGTAAGGAAAAGGTTGTCGCTCATCTCCGCAAGCTGGCTCGTTCGGCCAACGCCATCTATCTGGCGCCCGATCCTGATCGCGAAGGCGAAGCCATCGCCGCCCATCTTGCCGAAGAGCTCGGCTCGCAGACCGACGGCGGACGCAGCCACAAAGCGCAGGCCAAGCCCGTCTACCGCGTCACCTTCAACGAAATCACCAAGAAGGCCGTGCAGGAGGCCTTTGCCCACCCTCGCGAGATCGACTGGAACCTCGTCGATGCCCAGCAGACCCGCCGCATCCTTGACCGTCTTGTCGGCTTCCAGGTCTCGCCCCTGCTGTGGGATAAAGTCCGCCGTGGTCTCTCCGCCGGACGCGTCCAAACCGTAGCTCTCCGCCTCATCGTTGAGCGTGAGCGCGAGATCCAGAAGTTCGAGACCAGGGAGTACTGGACCCTCGACGCCCATCTCCACGCCTCCAAGGCTCCAGCCTTTGACGCCCGATTCCTCGGCGTCAACGGTGAAAAGCAGGAGATCAACAACGAGGAAGAATCCAAACGCGTCGTGGAAGCTCTTGAAGCTGCCGCCTGGGCCGTCTCTACCGTCAAGCGCGCCGAGCGCCGCCGCAACCCAACGCCGCCCTTCACAACCTCCAAGTTCCAGCAGGACGCATCGCGCAAGCTCGGCATGACCGTCAAGCGCGCCATGATGGTTGCCCAGCGTCTCTATGAAGGCGTCGAACTCGGCACTGAAGGCACCGTCGGTCTCATCACCTACATGCGTACCGACTCCACCCGCGTCTCTGCCGATGCGCTCACAGAAGTGCGCGAACTCATCGGCCGTGACTACGGCAAGGCCTTCATGCCTGAGCAGCCCAACGTCTACAAGACCAAGGCTGCCAACGCGCAGGAAGCTCACGAAGCCATCCGTCCCAGCTCCGCCCTGCGTACGCCTGATGACGTGCGCCCCTATCTGCCGGATGACGAGTTCAAGGTATACAAACTCATCTGGCAGCGCATGGTCGCCTCGCAAATGTCGGCTGCCATCTTCGACCAGACCACCGTCGATATCGACGCGACCTCCAAATCCAATGCCAATCGCTATAACTTCCGCGTCACCGGATCGGTCCTGAAATTTGAAGGCTTCCTCAAGGTTTATGAAGAAGCCAAAGACGCCAAGGATGAGGAAGACGAGTCCCTCAAGCACAAGCTGCCGCCGCTCGAAGAAGGCCAGGCTCTCAAGCTGGAAGCTCTCAAGCCTGAGCAGCATTTCACCGAGCCGCCGCCACGCTTCAATGAAGCCTCGCTGGTCAAGGAGCTCGAAGAACGCGGTATCGGACGCCCATCTACCTACGCCGCCATCATCACCACCATCGTTGATCGCGGCTACGTGCAGAAAACCGCCGGACGTGGAGGGAAATTCTTCCCCACCGAAATCGGCTTCGTCGTCACCGAGCTGCTCGTCGCCAATCTCAAGGACATCTTCGATTACGAGTTCACCGCCCGCATGGAGCTCGATCTCGACCAGATCGAAGACGGCTCCATCAAGTGGACCACCGCGCTCCACGAGTTCTACGACAAGTTCGAAGAAGATCTCGAATACGCCGGCGAGCACATGGAAAACATCAAGCGCATGGAGAAGGCTACTGACCAGAAGTGCGAGCGCTGCGGCTCTCCGCTGGTCCTCAAGTGGGGCAAGCACGGCTCGTTCTTCGCCTGCTCAACGTTTGACAAGAAGGACCCCAACTCCTGCACCTCCACCAAGGAAAATCCCATCAATCTCACCGACCTTGGTGACGCGGAAATTTCCTCCAACAATGAAGAGGAGTTCTGCGAAAACTGCGGCAAGCCCATGGTCCTGAAGCGCGGACGCTTCGGCACCTTCATGGCCTGCACCGGATATCCCGAGTGCAAAACCACCCGCCGTCTTGACTCCGTGCAGAAAAAGCCCGACACGCCGCTCGAAGAGAAGTGCCCCGACTGCGGGCGCAATCTTCTGCTCCGCAACGGACGCTTCGGCGAGTTCATCTCCTGCTCCGGCTACCCCGAGTGCAAGTACATCAAGCAGAACTTCATCGGCGTAAAGTGCCCGCTCTGCAAAACCGGAGAGATTGTCGAGAAGAAAGCCCGCCGCGGAAACTTCTTCTACGGCTGCGCCAACTATCCCAAGTGCGACTTCACGGCCGCCACCAAGCCCGTCGCCGAAACTTGCCCTGACTGCGGCAGCCCCTACCTGCTGGAAAAGGTGACCAAGGAAGGAACTTTCCTCATCTGCCCCAACAGTAAGCCGCCCGCCAAGTCCCGGACCGCCGCGAAAACCGCCAAAACCAGGGCCGCGACGAAGTCCGCGAAGAAGTCAGCATTGAAGACCGTTGCCGAAGCCGCCGTCCCCGAAGTCGAACCCGGCTCCTGCACCTTTTCAAAGAAGATAGCCGAACCCCAACCCGAGGCCGAACCCACCGTAGCCTGATGAGAGTGGAAGAAATCCAGAGGTGCCCCATCCTAACCGCGTTTTTCGGTTAAGGTGGGGCTTTTGACTTTGTTCTGCCTTTTTTGGCTTGACCCCGCTAAACTCCAACCGGAAACGGCTTGATATGCTCTTCTGAACTGCTCACGCCTCTGCCGCCAAACATTTCGAAGCGTCCCTGCAGCAGAGACATCAATCCCGTGTACCAGTAGCCATACACAAACAAAATAAGGAAGGGAACTGTGATGTAATTTTCGTTGCTGATCGCGTACCACACCGTCATCGCAAAGTACGTTCCCACCGCAAGTTCAAGCCACGGAATCATGCCCAGACGCTTGCGATACTTTCTCGCCGCCTGCACCGCCGCGCTCTTCTGTCCCTTGCCCTGCACACTGTACTTCGGAGTGCGCGCGAACGCCGACTGCTTGCCGATCAGTGCCTCGATCACGCCCTTCGAGTTCGTAATCGTCAGCCCAATTCCCAGCGCCATCAGGAATGGCAGATAGAAGAATGTCCGCCACCAGCGCTTCGGAAACAACTCCTTCTGCGAAACCAGGTAGAAGCTCGAAATCGAAAACGTTGACGCCAGAAACAGCGGCACGTCGATGTACATCATCTGGAACCAGCCCTGGTAAAAGCGAATCACCATCGCGGGCAGCAGCAGCACGCTCAACATGATCATCAGCGGATAGCTCAGGTTTGCCGTCAGGTGATACCACGCTTCAATCTTTTCCCGCTTGCTCACATTCGCCTTCATCACCTGCGGCAAGTCTTTGATCGAGCACTGAATCAGTCCCTTCGCCCAGCGTACCTGCTGCGTCTTGAAGGCCGTCATCTCAATCGGCAGCTCTGCCGGACACTCCACGTCCTGCAGATAAAGGAAGCGCCATCCTTTCAACTGGCAGCGATAGCTCAGGTCCGTGTCTTCGGTCAGCGTGTCATGCTGCCAGCCGCCTGCCTCTTCAATCGCCCGGATGCGCCACATTCCCGCCGTGCCGTTGAAGTTGAAGAACACGCCCGCCCGTGAGCGTCCACCGTGCTCCAGCACAAAATGCCCATCCAGTAGAATCGCCTCAACCTCGGTCAAGAAGGAGTAGTGCCGGTTGATGTGCGTCCAGCGTGTCTGCACCATGCCGATGCCGGGCTCGGCAAAGTGGTGAATCACCTTCATGATCCAGTCCGTGGGAGGCGTGAAGTCCGCGTCGAAGATCGCCACGTACTCGCCCTTCGCCGTCTGCAATCCGTGTTCCAGCGCGCCCGCCTTGTAACCGCTGCGGTCGGTGCGGTGGATGTGAACAATGTCATGGCCAAGCGCGCGGTAGCGCTCCACCACCTCGGCCGCAACCGTCACCGTCTCATCGGTCGAATCGTCCAGCAGTTGAATATCCAGTAGCTCGCGAGGATACTCCAGCTTGCAGATCGATTCCACCAGCCGGTCCACCACAAACTGCTCGTTGAAAATCGGCAGTTGGATGGTCACTCGCGGCAAACTGGCGAACGTCGATTTTGGCGTTGTCGTCTTGTTCTTGCGGTACTTGTAATACATCCAAACAAGCTGGTACCTGTGGAAGCCGTATGAAGCCAGGATGATCAGCACAATGAAATATGGGATCAGCAGCATCAGGTCGAACCCGTTGGCGTGGTACAGTCACTTGAATGTAGGGTTGGTCTGCTTCTGCAGAAACGTCACCACCGGATTCGGCCGGGGCACAAGCGCGATCATGGTCGCAAAATGAGTGATCAAGGCGGATCCCAAACAACTGGATTAGGCCGGATGCAAATGATTCCCGGAAAACTCGATTGTACCCGAAGCCGCCTACGCCGCCGCAACCTCTCGGCCAGCATAATATTGTTGGTAATCTTTCTCTGGATTCTCACAACAGGACTCCAGGCTCAGTCCTCCGCCACACCCGAACACGCTCCACAACAATCCGCGCCGCCTCAATATCCTGAAGTCGCATGGCTCGGTCCTTCCAGCTACTGCAATCCTTTCTTCGGATTCCGCCTCGCTCTGCCCTCTGAATTCAAGTCCGACAAAATTTATCTCCCCGTGCAGCAGCCGCAGGGCGGCCACGTCCTTCTCGCCCTGTATCTTCAGCGTCTCGGACGCTCCGCTCAACTTTTTGTCTCGGCCTTTCAAGACAGCTCAGAAAATCCCGCCCACCTCGCCGCCAAAGCCCGCGTCAAACAGGCGCAACACGCAGGACTCAATGCCAGCGGTCCCCGTGAAGTCTCCATTCACGAGCATAAGTTTTCTCGCCTTGACATTATCGGAGACCCGCAAGGCATCGGCGTCGAAAGGAGCTTTTACTTCGCAGCCCACGGCTACGTGATTCATTTCGCCATCTTTTCGCACCAGCAGGAATTGGCCGGAGCCGTCGAGTCCGCCATCCTCCAGCGCATCCAGTTCGCGGACTCCGCCGCCGACTCCTGCGCCGCCACCCCGGCCCTCGCGTCTTCGCCCGCTGCTGTCGCCGCAGACCTGTCCTCCGCGCCCACCGCCTCCGTGCCCAATGCCGCCGCCGATCCTCACACCTTCTACGGTCCTGCGTTGCCCACCGCTCTTGTGGATGAAACCTTGCGTCAATCGCCCGGCCTCTCAATTCCATCCGGCGAGTTTTCGAACAGTGCCTTCACCGACCCCGCGCTCGGAGTCCGCTTCGAACTTCTGCCGCGCTGGCAGCCGCTGCCCGCCGCCGAGGCTTATCGCGTCCTCGAACTCATGCGCGACCCACAGGACGATCCCGCAAGCTCGGACCGCCGCCGCGCTCTTTTTCGCGCCTGCTCCCGCGTGCTCTTCGCCGCCGCTGATCCCAGCATAGAGATTACGGCTGAGGTGCATCCCGGCCTTGCCATCGTCGCCATGCCCCTGGGATGCGTGCCGGACATGATGCTGCCCACCGCAGACGATCACGCCGGGGCCGAAGATTTCGCCACCATCATGGCCCGCTCGTTGGGCCTCACCCTGCTCGCTCACGGCCACGTCCGCGCCAACCCCCAGGGACGCCTCGTCTTCCACCTCGACGGAACCTTGCCCTACCGGATTCCCGGCGAGAAACTCTCCCGCAGGCTCAGTCTGCGCGTCTCCGCGGTCTCCAGTGGCAACTGGCTCCTCTTCGTCTATACGGTCGCGCCCACCCCCGCCGCTGAGCGCGAATTTGAATCCCGCGTCGCCATCGCCAGTCCCGCAAAATAAAAGAAGGCGCCGCCAGGACGCCTTCCTCTTCCTGCGTAATGCCTTCAACCCTACTTATCTGCCAGTGCCTCGCCGCTTGTTCCCGCCTTTTCTGCCACAAACGTGTCCGTCGTCCCGCGTCGGGTGTCTTCGCTCACCATCGTCAGCGACTTTCCATCCGGCGCAAGCGTAATGCGTGACGAGCCGACCACTTCTCCGTTGCGCTTGTACGTCTCCTGGAACGTGTGGTCGTCGATCTTCTTCAGCACCACCGCGGTCATGCCCGGGTCGCCGTGGAAGGGATAGTCCTTGCCGTCGAACTTCGCGCTGTAGTTCTCGCCCGTGCTTGCCTTGTAAGTAACGCCATCCCCGTTCATGGAGTAGCGGAAGGTCAGCGCGTTGTCAGAGACAGACTCCCATTTGTCCTGCCTCCATGATCCCGTCAGCGCGTGCGCGCCCGTCTGTGCCGCTCCAACCCGCGATGACACTCCCGTCGCCATCACCGCCTGGTCGCTGCCCGCCCGATGCTCTTCGTACTTCTGCGTCAGCGTCTGGCCATCGGCAGATATGGTCAGCGTGTCTTTGAAGATGACCTTGCCGTCCTTCGTCCCAACCCGCTCCACCGTGTTGTCGTTCACCTGCGTAATCTTCTCGCTGTCCACGTAAGGCGAGCCCGCAATCCTGTGCTCCTGTCCGTCGGCCTTGATGTTCACCTTCGGATTGCAAGTGGAGCAGCTATACATGCCATCCTTCAACTCATAAACCATCGGCTTTGAATCGATCTTGGCCTGGCCCAGGTCAATCTTCCATGTACCATCAACTCCGCTCTGCGCAAGCGCTCCCAGCGGCAGCATCAACAGCATGAGCCCTAGAATTTTTCTCATCGTCCATTCTCTCCCAACGTGCGTTCAGACGTGTTAAAACGGGAGAGAGCGAAAGCCCTTTGGCTTCCGCTCCCTTTTTTGTGTGCCGTGAGTTCCGCCCGTTTACTTCTCTGCCTCCTGTTTCTCCTGCCGTTCCGCAACAAACGTGTCGCTTGTACCGCGGTGCATGTCCTGGCTCACCATGGTCAAAGCCGTGCCATCTTGTGAAAGCGAAATTTTCGATACGGACACCACTTCGCCATTGCGCTTGTCGGTCTCTTCAAACGTGTGATCGTCGATCTTCTTCAGCGAAACCGAAGTCGTTCCAGGATCGCCGTGATAGGGATAGTCCTTGCCGTCGAACTTGGCGCTGTAGCTTTCTCCGGTGCTTGCCTTGTAGTTCACGCCGTCTCCCGTCGAGGCGAGGGTAAAGGTCAGCCAGTTGCCGGAAGCCGATTCCAGCTTGTCCACCTTCCATGAGCCGGAAATCGCAGCGGCTCCCGTTTCCGGCTCTCCAATCCGCGTCAACATGGAGGTAATGCTCACCTCCTGCGCGCTTCCTTCCGGATGCCCCTCGTAATGACGCGTCATCGTTTTGCCGTCGGCAGAAATCGTCATCGTGGCGCGGTATGCAAGTTTGCCGTCCTTTGTCGCAACTACTTCAACCTTGTGGTCATCCACCACCATGACCTTCTCGCTGTCCGCGTAAGGAGATCCCGTGATCTTGTGCTCCTGTCCGTCGGCCTTGATGTTGATCTTCGGATCGCATGTGGAGCAGCTGAACATGCCATTTTTTAACTCAAAAACTCTCGGCTTCGTGTCCATCTGTGCCTTGTTAAGGTCGATCTTCCACGTACCGTCCATTCCGTTTTGCGCAAACACGGCCATCGGAAGCATCAGCAGCAGCATCCCTAAAACTTTTCTCATCGTTATCCTCCAGAACTGTTGGTGTGAAAGGGGTCGGTATACAAGTGGTAGTGGAAGGGGCCGAAGACTCACCTTTGGCCCCAGATGCAAGCTTGCGTTGTGGGCTGCTACTTTTCCGCTTCTGCCGTTTCCTGCTTGTCGGCAACAAACGTATTGGTTCGGCCCGCGCGTTTGTCCTGGCCTACCTGCGTGAGTGACTTGCCGTCGGGTGAAACTGAAAGCCGCGAGACGTACAGCACCGTGCCGTCACCTGCCTTGTAGCTCTCTTCGATCGTGTTGGCGTCGATCCTCTTCACCGAAACCACGGCTGTTCCCGCTCCTCCTTTGAACGGATAGTCCTTGCCGTCGAACTTGATGTTGTAGGCTTCGCCATCGCTTCCCGTAAACTTCAACCCGTCGCCGGTGGAGACAAAGGTTAAGGTCATCGGATCGGATGCACCCGTCTTCTGGGGTATCCACGAGCCTGAAATCGCATGGGCTCCCGTCTCCGCTTCTCCGCTGCGCGCCAGCTCAGTCGAGAAAGACGACTTCGTTCCATCCGTCGTGTATCCATCTACGTGGCGTTCCAGCATCTTTCCATCCGATGACACCTTCGCCATCGCCTGGAAAGTGACCCTGCCATCCTTTTTCGCGATCACTTCAATAGTGTTCGGGTCCACTATCTTGACGCTTTCGGTGTCAATTTCAGGATTCCCCGTCAGCTTCTGGTCCGTTCCGTCGGCCTTGACTGAAACCTTCGGAACGCAGCTCAAACAACTGAACATGCCATCCTTCAGCTCATAAACATCCGGCTTTGTGTCCAATTGCCATTTGTCGTCATTGATTCGCCATATCCCGTTGAATGCGCTCTGCGCAAACAACGACATCGGAATCGTCAGCAGCAACATCCCTAGAACTTTTCTCATCGTCATCCTTCTTCGAAGTGGCGGGTCAAAGAGGTGATTGTGAGGAGCCGGATTTGCACCGGCAGGCTATGGCAAGCGGAGATAAGCATCCTTGCCGTGCAGATGGATGCTGGCTCTTCCCGGTGAGATGTGGCAGTTCCGCAAGAATCGAGGGCTGCCCAGAGCAGCGTGCCAGAGCTGCGGGTGGGCCATTCAAGCCCAAGCGCCCGCAGCCGGAGCGGCGCTGTTGCCGCGTACCCGGCTGCCGCCCTCCTTCGGATTGAGTGGGCCCGTTGACTTTCTCTTGCGACCGACTTTCCCCTTTCGCCCTCACCAAAATTCCCACTCTGGATTTTCAGAGGTTCTCACTCCCGATTGTGAGTTAAATCACTGTCATTCGGGTCGTCTCGTAGTGCAATGTTGACTGGGAATCAAGCCACACACAAAACAGAGCTGTTGTCCGGCGCTCGTTCCGGCAGCCCGTCTTAACTATGTGTTCTCGCACAAAGTCCTTGGAGGACCAGTTCATGAGTCGAATCAAAGTGACTGTTGACGGCAATGAAGCCGCAGCTTACGTCGCGCACAAAACAAACGAAGTTATCGCCATTTACCCCATTACTCCCTCTTCGCCCATGGGCGAATTCAGCGATCAGTGGACCTCCGAAGGGAAGCCCAATATATGGGGTTCGGTCCCGCACGTGATGGAGATGCAGAGCGAAGGCGGAGCCGTGGCGGCTCTCCACGGCGCGCTCCAGGGCGGCAGCCTGGGTACCACCTTTACCTCGTCGCAGGGCTTGCTGCTGATGATTCCGAATATGTACAAGATCGCCGGCGAACTCTCGCCCTGCGTCATTCACGTCGCGGCCCGCGCCATCGCCGCCCAGGGTCTCTCCATCTTCGGAGATCACCAGGACGTGATGGCCGTTCGCCAGACCGGATGGGCGCTGCTGGCCTCCAACAATGTTCAGGAGGTCATGGACACCGCCCTCATCGCGCAGGCCGCAACCCTTGAATCGCGCATACCCTTCGTGCATTTCTTTGACGGATTCCGCACCTCGCATGAAGTCGGCAAGGTCGAGCAACTCACCGTGGAAGATATGCGCGCCATGATCCCCGAGGAGTTTGTCCGCCAGCACCGCGCCCGCTCGCTCTCGCCTGACCGTCCCGTGCTTCGTGGAACCGCCCAGAATCCTGACGTCTACTTCCAGGCCCGTGAGACTGTCAATCCCTTCTACACCGCTGTCCCGGCCATCCTTGAGAAGGCCATGAACCGGTTCGCCCAGATCACCGGGCGTCAGTACAAACTGTTTGACTACGTCGGCGCTCCGGATGCCGAACGCGTCATCATCCTCATGGGCTCGGGCTGCGATGTCGCCGAAGAGACCGTGAACCAGTTGGTTGCCCAGGGCGCCAGGATCGGCGTGCTGAAGGTTCGCCTGTTCCGGCCCTTCTCCGCCGAGCATTTCCTCGCCGCGCTGCCCTCCACCGTCCGCTCCATCTCCGTGCTTGACCGCACCAAGGAGCCCGGCTCCGTCGGCGAACCGCTCTACCAGGAGATTCTGACTTCGCTGGCTGAGAGCTTCGCCTCCGGCAAAATCGCTTCCATGCCGAGAGTCGTCGGCGGCCGTTACGGTCTATCCTCCAAGGAATTCACGCCCGCAATGGCCAAAGCCGTCTTTGACGACCTCGCCGAAATCGTGCCCCACAATCACTTCACCGTCGGAATCAACGATGACGTGACCCACAATTCGCTGCCGTACGATCCCAAGTTCTCCACCGAAGATCCGCGCACCGTACGCGCTCTCTTCTTCGGACTTGGCGCGGATGGCACGGTAGGCGCCAACAAGAACTCCATCAAAATCATCGGCGAAGACACCGAAAACTATGCCCAGGGCTACTTCGTCTATGACTCGAAGAAGTCCGGCTCCATTACCACCTCTCACCTCCGTTTCGGCCCCAAGCCCATCCGCTCCAGCTACCTGATTTCGCGCGCCAACTTTGTCGCCTGTCACCAGTTCGGCTTCCTTGAGCGTATTGACGTGCTCAAACTCGCCGATGAAGGTGCGGTCTTCCTGCTCAACAGCCAGTTCAGCAAGGAAGAAGTATGGGATCAGCTCCCCCGCCCGGTGCAGCAGCAAATCATTACCAAGAAGCTCCAGTTCTACGTGATCGATGGTTACAGCGTGGCCAAGGAAACCGGTATGGGCCAGCGCATCAACACCATCATGCAGACCTGCTTCTTCGCCATCAGCGGCGTGCTGCCTCGTGATGAAGCCATTGCCGCCATCAAGAAGGCCATCAAGAAGACCTATGGCCGTCGTGGTGAAGCCGTTGTCAACCAGAACTTCGCTGCCGTTGACAGCACCCTTGAGCACCTCTACCGCGTTGAAGTCCCAGCCAGCGCCTCCAGCAAGGTCGAGCTTCGTCCGCCGGTTCCCGCGCAGGCGCCAGCCTTCGTCCAGAACGTTCTTGCACCCATGATCTTTGGCGATGGCGACGATCTTCCCGTTAGCATGTTGCCCAACGATGGAACCTATCCCACCGGCACCGCGCAGTGGGAGAAGCGCAACATCGCGCTCGAAGTTCCAGAGTGGGATGAGAAGCTCTGCATCCAGTGCGGCAAGTGCGTGCTGGTCTGCCCGCATGCTGTCATCCGCGCCAAGGTTTATCCCGCGGACAAGATGACCGGCGCGCCGGAGTCCTTCAAGTCCGCCACGCCCAAGTGGAAGGACTTTGCAACCTTCAAGTACACCTTGCAGGTCGCTCCTGAAGACTGCACCGGATGCGCTCTCTGCATCGAGGTCTGCCCGGCCAAGTCCAAGAGCGAAGCCAAGCACCGCGCCATCAACATGGTTCCGCAGCCTGCCGTCCGCGAGCGCGAAGCTAAAAACTGGGAATATTTCCTCTCCCTGCCCGAGGTTCCGCGCGAACAGCTTGCGCTCTCCCAGGTCAAGGACGTGCAACTTCTCCAGCCGCTCTTTGTGTTCTCGGGCGCATGCTCTGGATGCGGTGAAACTCCGTACATCAAGCTGCTCACCCAGCTCTTCGGAGACCGCACGGTCATCGCCAACGCCACCGGATGCTCGTCGATCTACGGCGGCAACCTGCCCACCACGCCTTACTCCCAGAACAACGATGGCCGCGGTGTGGCATGGTCCAACTCGCTGTTTGAAGACAATGCCGAGTTCGGTCTTGGCATGCGTCTCTCCCTTGACAAGCACCGCGACTACGCCCGCGAGTTGTTGGTTCGCCTCGCCGCAAAGCTGCCTGAGGAGCTGGTGAAAGCCCTGCTCACCGCATCGCAGAAAGGTGAAGCGGCCATTGCCGAACAGCGTGTCCGTGTTCTGCTGCTCAAGCAAACCCTCGCAACCGTGGATCAGCCCGAAGCTCGCGCCCTGCTCGATGTTGCCGATAATCTCGTCGACAAATCAGTCTGGATCGTAGGCGGTGACGGCTGGGCCTATGACATCGGTTACGGCGGCCTCGATCACGTCATGGCCTCGGGACGCAACATCAACGTCCTCGTCCTTGACACCGAGGTCTACTCCAACACCGGCGGCCAGATGTCCAAATCAACGCCGCGCGGAGCCGTTGCCAAGTTCGCTGCAGGCGGCAAGGCGCGTCCCAAGAAAGACCTCGCCCTCATCGCCATGAGCTACCCGGCCTACGTCGCCCGCGTCGCCATGGGCTCCAGTGACATGCAGACCATCAAGGCCTTCAATGAAGCGGAAGCCTTTGACGGTCCGTCGCTCATCCTCGCCTACAGCCATTGCATCGCGCACGGCTACGATCTCGTCCACGGACTCGATCAGCAGAAGCTTGCCGTGCAGAGCGGTCACTGGCCGCTGTTCCGCTACAATCCGGCCGCTGCGCCGGGTCAGGCGAACTTCAGTCTGGATAGCAAGGCTCCCAGCATTCCGCTGGAGCAGTACATCTACAACGAAACCCGCTACACCATGCTCCGCCAGAGCAATCCGGACGAAGCGAAACTCCTGCTCACCGAAGCACAGCAGGATGTCACCGACCGCTGGAAGCGTTATGAAGCCCTGGCCCAGGAGTTCGCGGCTACACCAGCACCGGCAACCGCCGCCGTAAAGGGAGTCCAGTAATGATCGACCTGTCCACAAGCTATCTCGGACTCAAGCTGCGCAGCCCGCTTGTCGTCGCCGCCTCGCCTCTGTGCAAGGACCTCACCAACATCCGTCACATGGAGGACTGTGGCGCATCCGCCATCGTCCTTCACTCACTCTTCGAGGAGCAGATTAACCTCGAGGCCAACGAGCTAGACCGCTTCCTCTGGGACGGCTCCGAACTCGGTGCCGAAAGCACCACCATCTTTCCCGACCTCGGCAATTACAACCTGGGGCCTGACGCGTATCTCGAACACATTCGCCAGGCCAAGCAGACCGTCTCGATTCCCGTCATCGCCTCGCTCAACGGCGTCTCGCGTGGTGGCTGGGTCAGCTACGCCCGTGAAATGCAGCAGGCCGGCGCTGACGCCATCGAACTGAATGTCTACTTCATCCCTGCCGATCAGGCCGCCAGTTCGGCGGATATCGAAAAGCTCTATATCGATCTCGTCACCGAAATCCGCAGCACCGTCTCCATTCCCGTAGCGGTCAAAATCGGTCCCTATTTCAGCGCCTTCGCTAACATGGCGCAGCGTCTGGAGGCAGCCGGAGCCAACGGCCTCGTCCTCTTCAACCGTTTCTATCAGCCGGATTTCGACCTCGAAGCCCTTGAGGTCAAGCCCGTCGTCACACTCTCCAACAGCAGCGAACTGCTGCTCCGCCTGCACTGGACCGCCATGCTCTACGGCCACGTCCATGCAGACATCGCCATCACCGGCGGTGTCCACACTGCGGAAGACGTGGTCAAGTCCATGATGGCCGGTGCCAGGGTCACCATGCTGGCCTCCGCCCTGTTGCAGAACGGCATTGGATACCTGCGCCCGCTGCGCAATCAACTCGAAGCCTGGCTCGAAAGGCGTGAGTACGAAAGCATTCAGCAGATGCAGGGCAGCATGAGCCACAAAAACGTGCCGAACCCCAAGGCCTTCCAGCGCTCCAACTACATGAAGGTGCTCTCCAGCTACGTAGGTAAGTAGCTGCGGAACCAGATCGGGTTGCCACAAAGAAAAAGGAGCGGCCACGTGCCGCTCCTTCCTTCTTGTATGTGATCCGCTTACGCCGCTCGCGTCCCTGACTTGAGCTGATAGTTGCCTTCGAACGTCACCTCGGTTTCCGTGGGAGAGGTCATGTGTCCCTTGAATGTTCCATTGCCTGAAATGCCGGCGAACTGGCCTGTCCCGTGCGTGTACTTCCACGTCCCCTCGAACGACACTTTGTCGTTCTTGGTTGAGACTTTGCCCTCATAGGTCCCGCCCTCGCGGTCGCCGTTGGCATGTTCGTTCATAAAGTAGCCGCGCTCATGCCCATTGCCGTTCGTAACGTCTGCGGTGCTCCAGGAACTATGTCTGGTGTTGTTGAACTGAGGGTTGCTGCACGTCTGGTGAGCGGTGCCCCCTCTGACTATCAACTGGTGTCCGGCTGTGTCATTGCATGAAACGATTGTCTGTGTCGAGGAATTGCCCTTCAACTGTCCCGTAAAGTTTGGCATGGTTACTCCTTTTGACGTTGACGTTCATGAATCGGCCCGGGGAACCGGAGTCTTCTCACATTCGGAAGTCCGACCCCGCGTACTTTGGGTTACCCGCGTACTTCGGATCGCAGATACGTAGCCTGTCCCCTGATCATTCCCGCCGCAGAACGGTAATGGCGTCAATGTGCGCCCGGAAACATACTGGCAGCCTGCGCCGGCCAGTCCATCATTTCGTAAACCGTCGAATGGGAGTAGATGAATCAGGAACCTGCCTCGGCACACTGCAACACTTCCGCCGGGGCAGCGACTACAGAAGCATCGCGTCTCCCGAAAGTTGCCCACGATTACAGAGCCGCTGAATAATCCTTCTTGCCTGGGTGCCCCACCTTCGCGCCGAAGCGCCCGCAGCCGGAGCGGCTTTTGTTGCCGCGTACCCGGCTGCGAAGCGCTTTTTGGGCGATAAGGTGGGGTTTTTGATTGTGCTCTGCTTCTGCCCTCGGCCGGCTTCTCTGCGTCCACTCACTCAGGCTCGCCGGAAAGAAACGTAAGGTCGCGGCATCTCTTTTGCTCATCTATTCCCTGATGTCGTTTCCCTCCAGGGGAGACTAAGCTAGATAAAGTTCTGCATCAGGCATTGAAAGTCTGGAGGCGCCGTGCAGGTACGTCGCAAGAGGGAATACAAAGTACTGAAGTCCGTTGCTGCTGGAGTTTTGGTCTGGGTGGCCTCGTCGGCTGCGCAATTCGCATTGCTGCCCCTAGACCGTTCAATCGTCCTCCGCCAGGTTATCGCCAACTCCATCGGAGGCTTGGTAACGGTGATTGTGATCTTGGCAATGCAGCTCAGCCATGAGGAAGTTCACTACCAATTAGCCATGGAGCGTACCGCGATTGTGGCGGAGCTGAATCACCACGTGCGCAATGCCATCTTCCCCATGCACGTCGCGGTCCAATCCCTCGGAGACGTGGACGCAAAAAAGATTGCTGACGATTGTGTGGAACGGATCAATCTTGCGTTAAAGGATGCTACCTCTGACGCCTTGTCGGGCCGGATCGATTATGCTGGGACTAGCGGTTCAAGCGAGACGCACTCGTAATTGTCAGTGCAACTCGCAGCTAAGAGGAATGAATGTCATTTACGGCTCTGTTAGTGGACGACGATCTGATGGTTCTCCAAACCATCAGATCCGTCTTTGAAAAGCGTGAGTTCGTCGTCTCCACCGCGGTTTCAGCGGCCCAGGCACTCTCTGTGCTCGAACGGCAATCTTTCGATCTCGTCGTCACCGATATGCGCATGGAGACCGACACTTCCGGCTTTGAAGTCGTCCGCCGCGCAAAGGCCCACGCGCACCCTCCCATCACGGTCATCCTCTCGGCCTTCCCGATTCCGGCATTCGATTGGCATGACGCAGGCGCCGATGCAATGTTCGTGAAAGGTGGCGGCGTCTCCCGCATCCTCGATGACATCGAGCAGCTTCTCCACGCTAATGTTCAGAGCGGGCCCGCCGCGTGACTTGCAAGACCATCACAGAGGTTGTCCATAAATTCAGAGCTGAGCCGCCGGGGGGCTCCGCAACAACAGAAACCCTGAGGGTGTCCTAACCCGCTGTTGGTTAGGGCGGGGTTTTTGACTTTGCATCTGATTGTGAGTATTGAGTGGCCTGTTGACCTTCGCCGTTTGCCCCTCCTGATATGATAAGCAGTTTGCTGATTCACCCCAGGAGTTCTCTATGAATCGTCGCATCCTCGCCCTCATGGCGTTGTTATGCAGTCTTGCCGCTTTCTCCCTTGCCGATGAAGGCATGTGGCTCTTCAACAAGGCACCCAAGGATCAGATCAAGAAGGAATACGACTTCGCCCTCACCGACCCTTGGCTTGAGCATCTTCGCCTCGGCTCCGTCCGCTTCAATAACGGAGGCTCCGGCTCATTCGTCTCCGAAGACGGACTCGCCTTCACCAATCATCATGTGGGCCGTGTCTGCCTGCAGCAGCTCTCCACTGAAAAGAAAGATTTCATCAAGGATGGTTTCTACGCCAAAACCGAGGCCGAAGAAGGCAGGTGTCCCGACCTCGAACTCAACCTCCTCATGGATATTTCAGATGTTACCGCCGAAGTGCAATCCGCGGCCCAGCCCGGCATGAGCGATGCCGACGCCGCCCAGGCACAGCGCCAGAAGATCTCTGCCATTGAAAAGCAGTGCTCTGACAAGAGCGGTCTGCGCTGCGACGTGGTCACTCTCTACGCCGGTGGCATGTACAACCTCTACAAGTACAAAAAGTTCACCGACGTGCGCGTTGTCTTTGCCCCTGAGGCGCAGATGGCCTTCTATGGCGGCGATCAGGACAACTTCGAGTACCCGCGCTACGATCTCGACATTACCTACTTCCGCGTCTATGAGAACGGCAAGCCGGCGCACCTCGCCAACTATCTCAAGTGGTCTCCCACTGGAACCAAGTCCGGCGACCTTGTCTTCGTCTCCGGAAACCCCGGCAGCACCGAGCGTCTGCTCACCATGCCTGAGCTCTACTTCCTCAAAGACGTGCAGACTGGATTCGCGATTGAACAGTTCACCCGCCGTGACAAGGCTCTGCATATGTTCGCCGCACTATCCGCGGAAAACGCGCGTGTCTCATCGGACGCAATCTTCGGCACGGAGAATTCCTTGAAGGCCTACAAAGGCCGCCTCGGCGGACTCGATGATAAGGAACTGATGGCGAAGAAAGCCGAAGCCGAGAAGAAGCTGCGCGCTGCCGTGGACGCAGATCCCAAACACAAGGCCGAGTACGGCTCCGCATGGGAAGAAGTCTCCAAGGCCGTCCTCGTTCGTAAACAGCTTTTCTACCCCTACACCTTTATCGAGCGCGCTGGTGGATTCAACTCGCGCCTTGCGCAATATGCCCGCACCTTGGTCCGCATCACGGCTGACAAACAGAAGCCCAACGCGGATCGTCTCATCGAGTACACTGATGCGCGCCTGCCATCTCTGGAACAGCGACTGTTCTCCACCGCTCCCGTCTATCGCTCGCTTGATGTTGCCGTTCTCACGGAGTCGCTCAGCTTCATGCGTGAAAAACTCGGCGCAAACGATCCCACCGTGAAGCGCGCACTCAAAGGCAAGACTCCCGCCGCCGCCGCCAAGGCCCTCATCGACGGCAGCAAACTCGATGATCCGGCCGTGCGCAAAGCGCTCTACCAGGGCGGAGCCGCAGCCGTGGCCGCCAGCACCGATCCGCTAATCGTCCTCATGCGTGACATCGATCCCCGCGCCCGTGAAATTCGTACCCAGTGGGATAACAAGGTGGACGCGGTGACCCGCCTGAACTCCACCAGAATTGCCCAGGCCCGCTTCGCCGTGCAGGGCACCAACAGCTATCCTGACGCAACCTTCACTCTCCGCCTCAGCTATGGAACCATCAAGGGCTACACCCAGATGAGGAAGTGGATCGCTCCTTACACCGACATCGGCGGAGCTTACAAACACGCTGCCGTCCACGGCGACAAAGGCGATTTCAAACTTCCGGAGAGTTGGGTGAAAGCCAAAGGCAATCTCGATCTTGAGACTCCCATGAACTTTGTCCACACCTCTGACATCATCGGCGGCAACTCCGGCTCGCCTACCGTGGACAAGAAGGGCGAGGTTGTCGGAATTATTTTCGATGGCAACATTCAGTCGCTGCCATGGGACTTCGCTTATGACGACCGTCAGGGTCGCGCCGTCTCCGTGGACTCACGCACCATCCTCGAATCCATCCGCAAGGTCTACCACGCCGATGCGCTCGCCGATGAACTCGTGAACGGACGCCGGACGAACTCCGCCGACGCCAAGTAACCATTCTTTTCCTTCAACCTGTCCGGGGAGAATATCCTCGGACATTCTTTTTCTGCCTAACCATTCACCTTTGAGGCAATGGTCGAGCACCTCTGATAGCAAAATAGGCAATCGTTTCGAAAGTCGCTCAACGATTGTGCAATCAGTAACACCGGCTCCGGTAACGATTATCAGAATGGTGAATCCTTGCCCGCGCACTCGGCTACAATCGGTGACAGCCGATTTATGCCGCGCACCTACTTCCATGTCGATATGGACGCGTTTTTCGTCTCCGTGGAGGAGCTTTACGATCCTTCGCTGAAGGGCAAGCCCGTGGTTGTTGGAGGCAGGGCCGATCAGCGCGGAGTGGTTGCAGCCGCATCCTACGCGGCGCGCAGGTATGGCATCCACTCGGCAATGCCGCTGCGCGAGGCCGCGCGTCTCTGTCCGCATGCGGTGTTTCTGGAGGGACATCCGGAGCGCTACCGCGAGCAGTCGGCGGCAGTGCGTCACGTGCTGCTCATGTTCACGCCCGTGGTGGAGATGGCTTCCATCGACGAGGCATATCTCGACATGACAGGCACCGAGCGGCTGCATGGACCAGCGATGAAGTCCGCGGATTTACTGCACCAAACGATGAAACGTGAGACGCGATTGAATTGCTCCGTCGGTATTGCCTGCTCGCGCGTCGCCGCCAAAGTCGCCAGCGATCAGGCCAAGCCCAACGGCGTGCTGCACGTTCTTCCCGGACTTGAAGCCGACTTTCTCGCGCCGCTCGACGTGCGCCGATTGCCCGGCGTAGGCAAAGTTACTGAGGAGCGCCTGCGTGAATTTGGCGTGCGCACAATCGGCGATCTGGCGAAACTTACCGAATCCGCGCTCGGAAGAAAAATCGGCGAAGGCCTGTCCGCGCTCATCGAAAAAGCAAAAGGGCGCGACGCCGGCGGATGGTATGACCAGGAGGTTGGCGCGAACGATGAGCCAAAGTCCATCAGCCATGAGCACACCTTCAATCGCGATGAAAGCAATGCGGCTGCGTTGGAGTCAATGCTGGCGCGGCTTACAGAGATGGTCTGCCGCCGTCTGCGCGAGCATCAACTGCACGCGCGCAAGGTGCAGATCAAGTTGCGTTACTCGGACTTCACCACCTACACGCGCGGCGTAACCTTGGAGCGCCCGACGCAACTTGACGCCGAAGTGCTGGAGATCGCGCGCACGCTGTTCCGTAACAACTGGAAAAAAGGGCGCGCGGTAAGGTTGATCGGTGTGCAGACAAACTCGCTTGAAGCAGCCAGCGGACAGATGGATCTGCTTGCAAACTCACAGGAGACACGGCTGAAGCAGGCGATGAACGCGGTGGACGCGCTGCGTGACCGCTTTGGCGAATCGGCGGTTTCACTGGCCAGCGGCATGAGTGCGCGCTTCCGTGAGCGCACGCATGAAAATCCAGCGGCACTTCCGGGCAAGGAGCCGGGACATAAACGCGAACCGGAGAAGTAAGCTCTAGACTTTCTTTTCGTCGTTGTCCTGCAGAATTTCCGAACTCCAGCGGCAGGCGTCGCGGTGAGCTTCCCAGACTGTAGATTCCCGTAGACCTAGGTCGTCGGTTTCAGTCGCGACCTCATCCCATGTGCCGCGCTCGCAACCGATCGAAAGCTTCAGCAGCTTACCGAGAGCGTCGCCTCCGCCGCGCAGAGCGTCCTTGCACGCCGCAGTCAGCGGAAGATGCGAGATCAGCGTATCCATCGGGCGGTCAAGGATTGCGTCCATCAGTGAAAGGATGCCGACCATGAAGGCTTGCGACGGGTCCGCGCCGCAGCGCGCCGCGAGCGCCTCGCAGGTGCGTGCGCGAGTGAGCGCGCATGAGATCAATTCGCCGGGGCGGTCATGGGCGACGGAGATGACCACCACGATGGAGACCCACTTCTGAATCTCACGTTGCCCCAGCAGGGAGAGCGCATGGCGAATCGAGCGGATGGGAAACAGCCCAAACGCGGCAGAGTTGAGATAGCGCAGCAGCCTGTAACACAGCGCGGGTTCCCGCAGAATCGCCTTCTCGAGTTCATCCACATCGTAGGAATCGCGATGGACAATGCTGAGAACATGAACATAGGCGAGTTGAGAGCAGGCGATGTCTTGCATGGTAAGCATCTGCGGCTTGCAGAAAAAATATCCTTGAAAGTAGTGATAGCCGAGGCTTAGCGCCAGATCGAATTGCTCGCGGGTTTCCACTTTTTCGGCCAGCAGGCGAATTCCGCGCCGCCGCATATCCATGGCAATCGCAGCCTGCCGCGCCGAGTTGGTCGCCAGGAAATCGACCTTCACAATATCCGCAAAGGGTAGCAGGCGCATGGTGTCAGCGTTGGGTAAGTAGTCGTCAAGGGCGATGATGTAACCGGCGCGGTGTAGGCGGTCACAGGCCGCAATGGTTTCCTCGTCGGCAACCACGTCTTCCAGAATTTCCACCACCACGCGATCACGCGGCAAAAGGGTAATGACATCGCGCATCAGGATGTTGCGCGTGCAATTGATGAATGCGGGCAATCCTGCGGTGAGCGCCGCGTAGACGGAGAGCAGGGAGAAGTCGATCGTACTGGCCGTGGCGACATCCGGGTCCGTCGCCAGGAAGAAGTTTTCAGGACCGGAGCGGGAAAGAAGCTCATAGCCGTGGGTATTCTGTTCGCGGTTCAGGATTGGCTGTCGTGCAATGTAGCGCGTGTATGACGGCGCAGCCGGATTGCCTGAGACGCCGGGAAGCGGGCCGTTCTGGGATGAGACGGATTGCAGAAAGGCGGCCACTCTGGATATGTATCACGCTTGCGGAGTCGGTTGATACGGCCGCTGCGGGCGCGCGGCGAGTCGGGCCTACGCGATATCCATATTGAACCTTCGGCCCAGATAGGGAGCGAGCGGTGAATGAAATCAAATCTCCGGCTCAAGTCATGAAAGCGCGAGCGCGGCTTAGAATGTACTCATGATTCTGAACAGCGACGATGTGGATCTGTATTACGAGGTGCGCGGCGAGGGACCGGATGTGGTGATGCTGCATCCCTATCCCTCCGATCACAGTTATTGGACGCCGTTGGCAGTACATCTGGAGTCGCGTTTCCGCCTGATTCTGCCCGATCTGCGCGGACTGGGACGCTCAGGCATTGGCGAAGGCGCGACGACCATGCAGAAGCTCGCGTCGGATCTGCTGAGGCTGATCGATGCGCTGAAGATTGGGCGTGCCGCGTTTGTGGGTTGTTCGGTGGGAGGCTATCTTCTGTTTGAGTTCTGGAGAAGGTCGCGTGAGCGGGTGAAGTCGCTGGTGTTGATGGACACACGTGCAGGACTGGATTCCGACGAGGGCAGGGCAGGGCGGCTGAAAAATGCGGAGGAGACTCTGCAGAAGGGGCCGGAGTGTGCCATTGAACAGATGATGCCGAAGCTACTCTCTCCGATGACACTGAGTTCGCGCCTGGATGTGGTGGAGCGCGCGAAGGCTACGATGCGGCACGCGGGAGCCGCGGGAATGGCTGCGATGCAGCGAGGCATGGCGGACCGTGCCGACAGCACGGAAACACTGCCCGCCATTGATGTGCCTACGATGGTGCTGGGAGGAGAAGAAGACGTTCCTTCTCCGGTGAGCGAGTTGGAGCGGCTGGCGCGAGGAATCAAGGGTGCCGAGTTGAAGATTGTGAGTCGGGCCGGACACTTCGCCGCCTTTGAGCAGCCCGACGAAGTTGGGCGCGTGCTGCGCGAGTTCCTGGAGCGCAGCGGGCGCTGAAGCAGGAAAACGCGAAGACAACCGCATTCATTTGGCCTCGGAGAAAACGCGCTCAGGATTTATATTTCACTTATAGGAACAACCTGATTCGGCGCGGTCGCCAGGAGCTAAGAAGAGGACTGATTCATGGATGTTAAGGTTGCAGCAGCAAAGCAGATCCGGGGTAGCGTGAGAACGGCTGGTGACAAATCAGTGTCTCACCGCTATGCCATGCTGGCGGGAGTTGCGGAAGGTACATCGGAGTTTGAAAATTTTTCAAGCTCGGCCGACTGTGCGAGCACGCTGGGCTGCATGGAAGCCATGGGCGCGCGAGTGCGGCATAACGGCAATCACGTGGAAGTGGAGGGCGTGGGAGGCGCGCTCGCGGCTCCGCGGCGAGAACTTGATTGTGGCAACAGCGGTTCAACCATGCGCATGTTAAGCGGCGTGGTAGCGGCACAGCCATTCACCAGCGTAATGGTTGGAGATGCGTCCCTGAGCAGGCGTCCGATGCGGCGAGTGATTGAGCCCCTGGCGCTGATGGGAGCGAAAATCGATTCGAACGAGGGTTGCGCGCCGTTGACCATCCACGGTGCAAAGCTGAACGGAATCGTCTATCAGCCGAAGGTGGCGAGCGCGCAGGTGAAAAGCTGCGTGCTGCTGGCAGGGCTGTTCGCCGAAGGCGAGACCACGGTGATCGAACCGGTGCGCACGCGTGACCACACGGAACTGGCACTGAAGGCTTTTGGCGGAGAGACCGAACGCAACGGCGAACGCGTGAGCGTGCGCGGAGGACAAAAGCTAAAGGCGATAAAGGCGTACGTGCCCGGAGATCTTTCGTCGGTCACATTCTTTCTGTGTGCGGTAGCTCTGTTTCCGGGGTCAAGCCTGGTGGTGGATTCCGTGCTGCTGAATCCGACGCGCTCCGTAGTGCTGGATGTGCTGGCTGGAATGGGAGTGAAGATCAGCTTTCTCAAGGTGGAGGAGCAGTATGGAGAGTTGATCGGCACGATGCAGGCCGAGGGCGGAGTCTTTCAGGGCGGAGTGATTTACGGAGCTCAGAGCGCGGCACTGATTGACGAACTGCCGGCGATTGCGGCGGTGGCTCCCTATAGCGTTCATGGCGTGGAGATTCGCGGAGCCACGGAACTGCGGGTGAAGGAGAGCGACCGCATTCACGCGGTGGTTCGCAATCTGCGGGCGATGGGTGCGCAGGTGGAGGAGTTTCCGGATGGCATGAAAATTCCGGGCGGCCAGACGCTGCACGGCGCCGAGATCGAGAGCTACGACGATCACCGCATCGCGATGGCATTTGCCATAGCGGCCTTGCGCGCCAACGGTGAAAGCACAATCAAGAATGCGGAGTCCGTTGCAGTGTCGTTTCCAGAGTTCTTTGAGGCGTTGGGTAAGGTTGTGGAGTAAACCGAACAGGCAGGAAGTAGAAAAGGTCTGGCCACCCACTAGGGGCGCCAGACCTTTTTGTGCGAGGTTGCAAGCTACAGTTCGCCACCGAGTTGCGGACGCGCGGTGGTGGCGGGTGAATCGAGTTCGAAGATCAGCTCGGTTCCTGCGGGCAGCGTCAGGTCGCGATGCTTCACGATGATGTGTCCGACGGCGAGAACGGCACCGCTGGCCGTGCCGATCAGCAATCCTTCTGGGCCTGCGAACACTGCTCCGGCGACGGCACCGGCTCCGGCGAGCGCGCCGAGTTCGATGTTGTCCATTGGATTGGGAGTTGCGCCGCGCACTCTGCCTTCCTGATCAACATCGAGGTGACGCGGATTTCCGGTATCGACGACAGTGGCGGAGAAAGTGAGTTGCTCGCCGCTGGGCATGCGAACGCTAAGCGCTTTGATGGACAGCGAGGGCTTACCTGCAAAGCGGCGTGCTCCATGCGCGCTCTGGAGCTGGCAATTCACGCTGGTTCCGGCAGGAATGACAATCTGGCCATCGACCTCGACCGGTTTCGCGAGTGAGGCGGAAAATTCCTGTCCGGGGCGTGCGGAGGCTGTGGAGATGGCGCGATTGAGCTTCAAGCGAAGAACGGTAGCCGTAGGCAGGACCGGGCGTTCCTGAATAGAACGCAGTTGCAAATCAGGCTTCGGCATCGCCGCCGCAGGAGTGGGCAGCACGTGTACTTCAGGGCTGGGCTTGGCCGCCGGGGCCGGAGTGGTTTGAAACTCATGTGCGAGCGAGGGGTCAGAGGTTACGAAGTCAGGCGAGGAACTCTGGGCGTAGGCCGCAGTGGCAAACAACGCAACGCATAGCAGTCGGGGGATAGTGATCATATGGCGACTCCTGGGCAGGGGAATTGTGCCCACGCGACGAGCGTAGTGCAGCGACGGAGCAAGCGCAACGCGACTGAACCATTCCAGTTAAGGCAGCGGACGGGGAATTGTACTGACTCCCGTCGCCGACGTTGGGTCGCCGCTCTAAGGATGAGGGTGTTGAGTAGCATATAATTCTGTACGCTTGGCGAAATCAATCCATCTCGCCTGTTCATACCCGTCACCGGCGGAAAGCCGTCCGGCTGACAGCCGCTCTTATTGTTTGACGATGCAGCCGAGTTCCGAAATGAAGCATTTCTCTCCCCAACAATGAAAATGAGGAAACTATGACCGAGATCGATCTGGTACATGCGCGGGAAGTTCTTGATTCACGTGGTAATCCTACGGTGGAAGCAGAAGTAACGTTGGCCAGTGGCGCCAAGGGACGCGCCATTGTCCCCAGCGGCGCTTCGACTGGCGAACATGAGGCGGTGGAACTGCGCGACGGCGACAAGTCTCGCTACCTTGGCAAAGGCGTTCTGAAGGCGGTTGAGAACGTGAATAACGTGATTGGGCCGCATGTGGAAGGGCTTGACGCCTCACGGCAGAGCGAGCTTGATGCCGAGATGATTGAGTTGGACGGCACCGCGAACAAGGAAAAGCTGGGCGCAAACGCGATCCTCGCGGTGAGCATGGCCGCCGCGCGAGCCGTGGCCGATCACTATGACACTCCGCTCTACCGCTATCTAGGCGGCGTGAACGCGACAATTCTGCCGGTGCCGATGATGAACATCATCAACGGCGGTGCTCATGCGGATTCGAGCGTGGACTTTCAGGAGTTCATGGCGATGCCGGTGGGCGCTCCCTCGTTCTCAGAGGCGCTGCGCTGGGGCGCGGAGACCTTCCACGCACTGAAGAGTGTGCTGAAAAAGAGAGGCTATAGCACTGCGGTGGGCGACGAGGGCGGATTTGCTCCTTCGCTGAAATCCAACGACGAGGCGATTGAAGTGATCCTCGAAGCAATTACGCTTGCAGGATACCGGCCGGGCCGGGATGTAGCGATCGCGCTGGATCCTGCATCGAGTGAGTTCTTCGAGAACGGCAAGTATGTGTTCAAGAAGAGCGACAAGTCGGTCAAGACATCGGAAGAGATGGTGAAGTTCTACCAGAACTGGACGCGGCAGTATCCCATCGTTTCATTGGAAGACGGATTGGCGGAAAACGACTGGGATGGATGGAAGATCCTGACCGACGAGCTGGGCAGCAAGATTCAGTTGGTGGGCGACGATATTTTTGTGACCAACACGGCGCTGCTGGCGCGCGGTATCGATACGGGAGTTGCGAACTCGATTCTGATCAAGCTGAACCAGATTGGCACCATCACGGAGACGCTGGAGGCGATCGAGATGGCGCGGCGCAACGGATATACGGCGGTAATGTCTCACCGCTCAGGTGAGAGCGAAGACACGTTCATTGCCGATCTGGCAGTGGCGACCGGAGTAGGCCAGATCAAGACCGGCTCGGCGAGCCGCACCGACCGCGTTGCAAAGTACAACCAGCTTCTGCGAATTGAAGAAGAGCTGGGTTCCGGCGCGAATTTCCTTGGTCTGGGCGCACTCAACTACTCTGGCGAGCTGCTGGATATGGCGGCCGAGGACGAATAGTTGCGAGAGTTCCGTATCCCTGTGGCACTGGCGGCGGGGATACGGAAGGTTCATCGGAATCCTCTGCTCGCGCGAGGGTAGAGGTTATTTTTGTTTCAGGAGAAGGCCATGGTTCGCCGCTTGGGAGTACTGGCGCTGCTGTTCACGATGATGTGCGGAGCAGCAATGGCGCAGGGAGCCACACAGAGCATTGCGCTGGATCCCACGCCTCCGTCGCGGGCACAGGTGCTGGCGTTCATGACGGCGATGGGGATTCAGCAGAATGTGGACACCGCCCTGAAGAACGCACAGGACAAAGTGAAGGCTGCGGCACGCGCCTCGTACAAGAAGAACCATTCGGACGCCGACGCTGCCTCTCTGAAGAAACTGGACGAGGTATTTGATAGCACGCCGCTGTTCGGATTTACGGAAATTTCAGAGACCATCGTCTCGGTGTATCAGAAGAATTTGAGCGCCTCAGACGTGCAGGCCGGAATCGACTTCTACAGTTCGGAAGCCGGTAAGCGGCTGGTGCAAAAGATTCCGATGATCCTTCGTCAGACGAACGAGAACAGTCAGCAGATTGTCCAGCAGAAGCTTGCGGCATACGGCGACGAGATCGCGCGCAAGCTGGAAGCTTTCCAGTCACAGATGGAAAAAGAAAAGCCATCGCCAACGGCGAAACCGAACGACGCGGACAGCGATTCAAAGACGACGGAACAGAAGTCCAAGTAGCGCGCCGAAACACTGGCGCGCGGATATCCCGGGAGTTTGCGAAAGATCATGGCTCGACCGAAACCGCTGGTACTGATCATTCTGGATGGGTGGGGCTACGCTCCACCGTCGAAATCGAACGCAATTTCGCTGGCTCGCAAGCCGACCTATGACAAGTTGCTGCGTGAGTTTCCGAATACGCTTGTGCATACCAGCGGACGCTTTGTGGGACTGCCGACGGGGCAGATGGGCAACAGCGAAGTGGGGCATCTGAACATTGGCGCCGGGCGCGTGGTGTACATGGACATCACTCGGCTGGACCTGATGATTGAAAACGGTGAATTGTTCAAGCATCCGCTGCTGCTGGAAGCGATGAAGCAGGCGCAGATCAACGGACGGCGGCTGCACTTTATCGGGCTGCTGAGCGATGGCGGCGTGCATTCGCATGAGAATCATCTTTACGCGCTGCTGCGCATGGCGAAGCAGAACGGAGTGGGGCGCGCATTCGTGCATGCGTTCCTCGATGGACGCGATACTCCACCGGACTCCGGCGCGGGATACCTAGAGAAGCTGCAGCAGAAGATGCGCGAGTACGGCATCGGTAAAGTAGCTACGGTGAGTGGCCGCTACTATGCGATGGATCGGGACAAAAAGTGGGAGCGCGAGCGCAAAGCGTTTGATGCGATGGTGGTGGGCAAGGCCGAGGGTGGCACTTCGACCGACGCGGTGCGCACGCTGAAAGAAAGCTACAACCGCGGAGTGAACGACGAGTTTGTGATTCCGTTTGTCTGCGTGGACGAAAAGAACGAGCCTCTTGGTACGATTCGCGACGAGGATGTGGTCATCAATATCAACTACCGCGCCGATCGCGCACGGCAGATCACGCAGGTGCTCACGCGGGCGAGCGGCATCACGGCTGAGGCCGGGCGCGACCTGCCCGATGCGGATAAGCTTGAGGCTGAGATTCCGGTGCGTGAAGTGCCGAAGAACCTGCACTATCTCTGCATGACCGAGTACGACCAGCGCTTCAAACTGCCGACGGTGATTCCCCCGGAGCGGCTGCATAACATCCTGGCGAATGTGATGGCGGCGCAGAATATGCGCAATCTGCGAGTGGCGGAGACGGAGAAGTACGCGCACGTGACGTTCTTCTTCAATGGCGGGGTGGAGAAGCCGTTTCCGGGCGAAGACCGCGTGCTGGTGCAGTCTCCGAAGGTTGCCACTTATGACTTGAAGCCGGAGATGAGCGCGGCCGAGGTGGCGAAGCAAGTGGTGAAGAACGTAGAGGACAACACCTTCGACGTAATGGTGGTGAACTTTGCGAATGCGGATATGGTGGGCCACTCGGGAATGATTGCGCCGACGGTGAAAGCCGTGGAGACCGTGGACGCGTGCCTGGGCGAAATCTACGCGGCGGTAAAGCGTTGCGGCGGCGTGATGCTGGTGACGGCCGACCATGGCAACGCCGAGGAGATGATCGACCCGGTGACGGGTGGGCCATTCACGGCACACACCACGAACCCGGTTCCGTTCATCTATGTTGGCGAGGCAGCTAGCGGATTCACGCTGCGTCCCGATGGCGCACTGCAGGATATTTCTCCGACGGTGCTGGGTATTCTCGGCGTGCCGCAGCCCACGGAGATGACAGGGCGGGATCTGCGGGTGAAAAAGCAGTAAGCGGCGGAAAAGCGAGGAAGCGAATGAAATCACTGCTTACGATTTTGCTGTGCGTCCTGACTTTGAGCGCCATATCACTTGGCCAGAATGCGGCGGAAAAAGCTGCCATCGAATCCGCGAACCACTGGCTGTCGACGATTGATGCAGGAGATTATGCGGCTAGCTGGAGGCCAGCGGCTCCCATGTTCAAGGCGGCTGTGTCGCAGGATCAGTGGGCGCAGATGTTGAAGGCGACGCGTGCGCCGCTGGGGAAGGTCATCTCCCGAAAGGTAAAATCCGCTGTATATAAGACCAGTCTTCCCGGAGCTCCGGACGGCAAGTACGTAGTGATTCAGTACGAGTCTTCGTTTGAGCACAAGGCGTCGGCAATCGAGACAGTGACGCCGATGCTCGGCGATGATGGGCAGTGGAGAGTGTCTGGGTATTACATCAGGTAAAGCTGTGGCTCAACCACCCGTCGCGCATTGTCAATCACAATAAAATTTACCGCACCGGCACGTGCTCGGTGATTTCGATGTCGTAGCCTTCGAGGGCGGCGACGCGACGGGGATGGTTGGTGAGCAGGCGGATGCGGCGCAGCTTGAGGTCGGCGAGAATCTGCGCTCCAATGCCGACATCGCGCTGGCGGGTACGCTGATTTTCCGGCAGAGTGGGCAGAGCGCGATCCTTGTGGAACTGAAGGGTGGGGCGTCCGGCGAGCGGCTCGACGGTGAAGCCGAGCGACGTCTGGTGCAGGTAGATGACGGCTCCGTGGCCTTCTTCGGCAATGAGGCGTAGAGAGCGGTCGAGGACGCTGCCGCACTCGCATCCGGTGGCTCCGAAGACATCTCCGAGAAGGCAATGGGTGTGCATGCGGACGAGGACCGGTGCGTCGGAATTGGAGTCAAGGTCGCCGCGCACGAGCGCGACGTGGGACTGGCCGTCGAGAGCGGAGCAGTAGGCGATCATGCGGAATTCGCCGTAGCGGGTGGCGATGATGGCTTCCCCCTGGCGCTCTACCAGGTGCTCATTCGCCATGCGGTAGCGGATGATCTCGGCGGTGGTGATCATCTTGAGATTGTGGAGACGGCAGAAGCCGCTGAGCTCAGGGACTCGCGCCATGGTGCCGTCATCGCTCATGATTTCGCAGATGACGCCGGAGGGATCGAGTCCCGCCATACGCGCGAGATCGACGGAGGCTTCGGTTTGTCCTGCGCGGACCAGGACGCCGCCTTTGCGGGCGCGCAATGGAAAGATGTGTCCAGGACGAACGAGGTCTGAAGGGCGCGAAGCGGGATCGACGGCGACCCGGATGGTGCGGGCGCGGTCGGCGGCGCTGATGCCAGTGGTAACTCCCTCGCGGGCTTCGATGGACTCGGTGAAGGCCGTTCCAAAGGGCGACTCATTGGCGCTGGTCATCGGAGACAGGCGCATGTAATCGCAACGCTCCTCGGTCAGCGAGAGGCAGATGAGTCCACGGCCATAGCGGGCCATGAAATTAATGGCCTCGGGAGTAATTTTTTCGGCGGCCATGGTGAGGTCGCCTTCGTTTTCGCGATCTTCATCGTCCACGATGACGACGATGCGGCCTGCCCGCATCTCTTTCAGAACAGAGGGGACATCACAGAATGGCGGGTGCGGACTCATGTCATTCGGATTCTAGCACCCAGAGGCGCAGCGTATGAACACTGAGCTCCATGTCACCCGCCGTCAATGCACCGTTCATGGTGGATGAAGGCGGGATGGAGGGTTTTCCGGTATGATCCTTGGCTGGAGGAAACGCGGATGCTCGCAATGAGAAGGATTGTTGCCGTACTCCTGTTGATTAGCTGCGCAGGTCTGGTTCAGGCGCAAAGCGGCGGCAATGCGCCAGACGCGGCGCAGAAGTTTTCGCCCATTCCCATGCTGGATAAGAGCCTGATCGATGCCAAGGCCGATCCGTGCGTGGATTTCTATCAGTACGCGTGCGGCAATTGGAGCAAGTTGTATCCAATCCCGAACGATTCTCCTTACTCCGATCAGTTCTACAACCTGTCGCAGTACAACCGGCAGGTTTTGCACGGGATACTGGAGAGCACGGCGGCGAACGATCCGTCGCGCGACGCAACCAGGCAAGAAATTGGGGATTACTATGCCAGTTGCATGGACGAAGCAGCGGTGCAGAAGAAAGGGCTGGATGCCCTGCAACCGGAGCTGCAACGAATCGACAAACTTACCAGCAAGGCGCAGTTGCCGGAGCTGCTGGCGCACTATCAGCTCATCAACGTGAATGCGTTTGTGGGATATGGATCGCAGCAGGATTTTGAGGACGCAACCCAGACCATCGCGGTGGCGACGCAGGGCGGATTGGGCCTTCCCGAGAAGGATTATTATTTCCGCACTGGAGCTAAAGACGAAGAGATACGGAAGCAGTATGTACAGCACGTGGCGAATGTTCTGAAGTTGCTGGGCTCCAGCGAGACAAAGGCGGCAGCGGAAGCGGCGGCGATCATGAAGTTGGAGACCGCGCTGGCGAAGGTATCGCTCGATATCACCGCACAGCGCGAGCCTCACAACATTTATCACATGATGCCGCTCAAGCAGTTGCAGGCGCTAACGCCCTCCTTCGACTGGAGCCGGTTGTATGCCGCGACGGATTCGCCGGTGTTCACCAAGATCAATGTGGCCGAGCCGGAATTCTTTCCCGGCATGAACCGGATTATTGACGAAACCGATTTACCGACGATCAAGGCATACCTTCGTTGGCAGTTGATCAGTTCTCTGGCGGGAACGATTCTGCCAAAGGCGCTGGACGAGGAAAAGTTCGACTTCTACGGACGCAAGCTGGCCGGCACACCTGAGCAGGAGATACGCTGGAAACGATGCGTCCGCAGCACGGATGGGGCGTTGCCGGAAGCGCTGGGAAAGGTATATGTAGAGAAGTATTTCTCGACCGGCAGCAAAGAAAAAGCAGTGCAGATGATCCATGACATTGAAGCGGCGATGGATCGAGACATTGACTCGCTGGATTGGATGGGCGCGGCTACGAAGGCGCGTGCAAAAGAGAAGCTGAGCTTGATCGCGAACAAAGTGGGATATCCCAACAATTGGCGCGACTATTCAAAGCTGGAGATTGTGCGCGGAGACGCATTTGGGGACAACCTGAGGGCAGCGGAGTTCGAATCGCGGCGGCAACTGGCGAAGATAGGGAAGCCCGTGGATCGCGAAGAATGGCTCACTTCTACACCAACGGTCAATGCCTACTATAACCCGAGCATGAATGACATCAATTTTCCTGCGGGGGTGCTGCAGAAGGCGTTCTTTGATGCAGTCGCGCCGGATGCGCTCAACTACGGTCACATCGGGCTGTTCATGGGCCATGAGATCACGCATGGATTTGACGATGAGGGACGGCAGTTCGACGGGCAGGGCAATCTGAAGGACTGGTGGACAAAGACGGATGCCGAAGCGTTCGTCCACAAGGCGCAATGCATTGTGGACGAGTATGCACAGTTCAGCGTGGGAGACACCAAGCTGAACGGCAAGTTGACCCTGGGCGAGAATACGGCAGACAACGGAGGAATGCAGTTGGCGTACTTGGCATTCCTGGCGCGGGCGGCCAAGGAAGGGATTGACCTGGAGAAGAAATCGGAAGCAGGCTACACGCCCATGCAGGAGTTTTTCCTGGGATTCGCGCAGGATTGGTGTTCGGTGTGGCGTCCTGAGATGGAACGCTTGGTAGCGACCACGGATGCGCATTCTCCCAATCGCTTCCGGGCGAATGGAGTTCTGGTGAATATTCCTGAATTTGGGAAGGTATTCGGTTGCAAAGTGGGCCAGCCCATGAGGCCAACGAAGACCTGCAGAGTCTGGTAGAGAGCATTAGACGCAAGTGAATGGGGAGCCCTCGGGCTCCCCATTCACTTGTTTCGTTGCTATGCGGCTGAATAAAAGAAGTGTACGACGAAGAACAATGTAGCGGCGACGGCGGCCGAAGCGGGGATCGTGAGCACCCATGCCCAGATGATGCGCGTGGCAACTCCCCAGCGCACGGCGGAGAGGCGCTGGGTTGTGCCTACGCCAACGATGGCTCCGGTGATGGTGTGCGTGGTGGAGACGGGGATCCCGAGAATGGCGGTGGAGAACAGGGTGATAGCTCCCGCGGCCTCAGCACAGAAGCCGCCCACCGGCTTGAGTTTGGTGATTTTGCTGCCCATGGTGTGGACGATTTTCCATCCCCCGAAGTAGGTTCCTGCGGCGATGGCGGCATTCGCGCCGATGATAATCGGCCAGTGCAGTCGTCCCCAGTTGTGGGTGACGTCATACTCGGTCATCAGGTGTGCTGTGTAGAGAGCTCCAGCAATAATACCCATGGTCTTCTGCGCGTCGTTGCCGCCATGTCCCAACGAATAGGCTGCGGCAGAGAGCAGTTGAAGCTTGCGAAACCAGGTATCCACCTGTCGCGGAGCTTGATTGCGGAAGATCCAGTAAACGATAACCATGAATAGGAAGCCGAGAACGAAGCCCAGCACAGGCGAGATGAATATGAAGCTGATGGTGCGAATCCAACCTTTGGGAACGAGGATGCGATGCGCGTTCTGCCAGCCGTGCAGCAGCGATGCCCGGCAGAGTGCTGCGCCCGCATAGGCGCCGATCAACGCGTGCGAGGACGACGTTGGCAGTCCCCACCACCAGGTGAGTAGATCCCAGACGATGGCACCCAGCAGTCCCGTAAGCACAACGTACTGGGTGACGGCATTTATCTGGATCATCCCGCTATAGATTGTCTTTGCGACGGCAATGCCGAAGATGAAAGCGGCGATGAAGTTGAAGGATGCCGCCCAGACGACGGCCAACTTGGGCGATAGGACGCGGGTGGAAACCACGGTAGCGATGCTATTGGCAGCATCATGGAAGCCATTGATGAAATCGAAAGCCAGGGCCACCACGCAGGTTAAGATGACCAGAATCAGTCCAGTGTTCAAGACAAACCTCTAGCGGAGTCGCACGGCGTCCGCGATGTGGGCCGTTACTCAGGCGCTCTTGAGTACCACGGTTTCCAGCACGTTTGCTGCATCCTCGGCCTTGTCGGTAGCCATTTCGAGAACCTCAAGCAGTTCCTTGTGCTTGATGAGCTGAATAGGATTAGTTTCAGTTTCAAAGAGGCGGCCGATCGCGGCACGACTGATGCCATCCGCCTCATTTTCCAGACGATTGACTTCGACGCAGTACTCGATCAGGGCGTCGCCCTTTTCCAGCAGCGCAACGGCCTTGGCCAGTTCCTCAGCCTGACGCAGGATGATGGTTGCCAGTTCGACGGCAGCCGCGGGAGGGTCAGTGATTTTGTAGGTGGTGAGGCGGTCCGCGGCGGCGTTGATGTAGTCGAGCACGTCATCCAGGGAGCTGGCCAGGGTGTGAATATCCTCGCGATCAAACGGCGTAATAAAGGACGAATTCAATTTGACGAACACTGCGTGGGCAATGTCATCTCCCTTGTGCTCGGTGCCCTTGATGCGCTGCACTCCGGCGGATACGTCAGTGTAATTCTGGAGAAGATCACGCAGCTGGCGGGCTCCGGTGGTAACGTTGTTCGCCATATCTGCAAAAAGGTCGAAAAACTTGGTTTCGCGCGGAATGAAGCGCATAACGCGGAGAAATCTCCTGTCGAACTGGCCGGTCAGTTGGAAACCGGTCGAGTTTGTAATCTTCTATTGATCGGATCGTAACAATTGACTATCGCATCCGGAACAGATGGCCGTCAATCGGCCCCAATGGGTATAGACGAGGAAGAGACCAATACAAAGGCCGCCTTTAAGGCGGCCTTGACAGAGCTGAACTCTAACTTTACAGCGTGGATTCGATCTCAAAGCCCCAAGCTTCCAGAAGTGGTTCGGGAATGTACTTCGAGTTCTTGTTCCGGCGTGCCCACTCACGCAAGCGGGTAGAACGAAGATACTGGTCGGGAGTCAGCTTAAACTCGCGCACTACCTGTTCAAATTCAGTGATGGTGGGAGTAACCGGACCGATCGGTTCGGGCTTGCCCCAGTTGGGATTACCGCGTCTTTTGGCCATGGAATTTTCCTTAACCTCTGCGAGAAATTGATACATCCGAATGGAAGCTTTTTGGAAATGCAAATCCCATACGTGCAGGAATCGATTCGCCTGAGTTTGAATCTCAGGCTAAGGGCTTCTACCAAACGGCTGAGTAAGTTTGCGCTCGCACTCCACCTCGCATACAGCCAGACGAGTCAGATGAGCAACAAGACAAGACGATGATACCACGATTTTGAACTGAATGGTCAGAAAGAACGTTGGTTAGCAAATCCAGATCTGGTCCGAAGCTGTTAATCCACAAAGGCTTATCTGAGAGTTCATAAGGAAAGTAGCTGGTCGAAGATCAATTTCGGGAGTGGAAATACGTCAGGCGTTTTCAGCGGTGCCGGACTCACTGGCAATCCGGAGCCGCTTCCAGAGTTCGTCCTGCCCCAAACCGCTTTTTGACGAGTAGGGGAGCACAAAATCGACCCCATGAGCTTTCTTGAGGGCGTTGACAGAGGCCTGAATCCTGGTTCCGATCCGGTCAGCCTTGGTGGCGACCACGAGTACTGGGCGATTGGTCTGGCGAAGATAGTCGATCATGTGGGTATCTGATGGCTGCGGCGGAATGTTGGCGTCTACGAGGCAGAGGCAGAGCGAAAGTGTAGGCCGCTCAGCGAGATAGGGTTCAATAAACTCCGGCCAAGTGCGCGATATCTCACGGGGAACGCGAGCGTAGCCGTAGCCTGGGAGGTCGGCAAAGACGAGCTCCGGGCGAGGATGGCCAGGCCAGCGAATTTCAAAGAAATTAATCGCCTGGGTGCGTCCGGGAGTGTTGCTGGTTTTGGCGATCTTTGCGCTCACCAATGAATTGATGAGGCTGGACTTGCCGACATTGGAGCGGCCAAGAAAGGCGACCTCCGGCAACTCGGCGGGAGGGAAGTGCTCAGGCGAAAACGCCGAGAGCAGGAATTTGGTGAAAACCTTCATGTATGTATCTTAGCGTACTCGTGTCTAAAGCCGTCTCGGACGGGTGGGGAACAGTACTACCTCACGCTCCGCACAAAAGCGACCGAAGGAAGATCCCTAAGATAGATTCCCAGCCTCGATGCCCAAATGACTAGACAGTAGCTTTTTGCTCTGGCGCGGGGTCGGCGGCCTGCTGTCCAGCTTTCTCCTCGTGGTATTCCATCTCGGTATTGACGGCCCAGATGTTGGATTGGTCGAGACGCCCGGCGAGGATATTGTCCACAGCGGTCATGGCGGTCAGCATGGAATGGTCCTGATTATTGTATTTGTGCATTCCGTTACGACCCACCATGAAGAGGTTCTGGTAGCGCAGGAGGTAATCGCGCAGTTCGTCAAAACGGTCATAGGTGCCGAAATATGCGGGATATGTCTTCGGCATGCGCAGGATGGTTGCGTCGAGCACGTCGGCTTCGTTGATGATTCCGATGGCAGCCAACTCGCGGCTGGCGAGTGCGGCCATGTCTTTCTCGGGCATCGTCCAGAGGTCGTCGGTCTCGTAGCAGAAGTACTCCACGCCGATCCAGACGGTGTTGGGATCTTTCACGAGATAAGGGCTCCAGTTGTTGAAGATCTGGAGGCGCCCGGCCCGCACCTCGGGCTCCTGGATGTAGATCCAGTTGTCCTTGATGAGAGTATTGGGGCTCTTGGGATCCTTGACGACGAGTTTGTTGACCAGCAGGCCCACGGTGACGAAGTCGCGGTACTGAAGACCGTCGCTGATCTGGCAGAGATCGTCGGGCGGCGGCGCGCTGAGTGATCGAACCAGCTCCTGAATGGGCATGGTGGAGAAAAAGTAGTCGCCCGCATAGCTGCGATGGTCTCCGCCGTCGGTGGTTCCTGAGACGCTGAGCACGCGATTGTCTTGCACCTGGATAGCGTTCACGTCAAAGCCGGTGAGGATGGTGCCGCCCATCTGCTGAACCTTGCGGGCTACGATCTCCCAGAGTTGGCCGGGGCCGAGGCGCGGATACATGAATTGCTCGATGAGCGAAGTCTCGACCTCTTTCTGGCGCAGGTCCTGTTTCTTGCGGAACAGGCTTCCGAAGTAGTGAGCAATCGTGCGGGTGATGGAGAGACCCTTGATGCGCTGCGCCCCCCATTCGGCGCTGATCTGGTCGCAGGGAACGCCCCACACTTTCTCAGTATAGGACCGGAAGAAGGTGCGATAGAGTTCGCCGCCGAAGCGGCTGATGAAGAACTGCTCCAGGTTTTCAATGCGGCGCGGCGGAAATATCGCGTTCCAGACGTAGCTGACGCCAATGCGAAAGACGCGGACGATTCCGAGATTGCGCAGTGTCTGGGCACTGAGTTGGATGGGATACTCAAAAAACCTGCGCAGGAAGTAAATGCGGGAGCGACGCTCACGGATGAGCATGCTTTCGTCGTCAGAGGACCGCGGGGCATCAGAGGGCAAAACCCGCTGCTGGTTTTGATAGTGGATGCTCTGGCCAGCGGCGCTGGTGCCGTTGTCCTCGATTGGCATATGTTTCAGCCACCAGTTCATAACGCGGTCACTCTTGGAGAAGAAGCGGTGGCCGCCAATATCAATGCGGTTGCCTTTGTACTCCACAGTGCGGGAGATGCCTCCCATGTAGGTGCTCTTCTCCAGCACGATGGGCACAATGCTGGAGCGGGTGAGCAGTTCATATGCAGCGGTGAGTCCCGCAGGGCCAGCACCAATAATAATTGCGTATTTCTTCATGAGTTGAACCGCCATCAAGGCAAGAATGTACCGGGCCAGTAGCCATCCGCCCGGAAGAGAGAAACGTCGTGGTGCGCGAGAGGCGTAAAACCTAACATGTCATGGGAGCGGAAATCGAGCGGAATTCTTCTTGCGCGGACCCCGTCATCGCGAAGCTTTTGCAGTAACCAATTGTCCTCTGGCGAGAGTATGTAATAGACCTGATGACCCTCTTGGAATTGCTCGAACGGAACGATGGGCACTGAATAGATTTGAGGCGCAGCAGCCAGATTCTGCTCAGACGAATCCTCGCGTTGGTACTTACGGACTGCGGGAATATCCATTGGGAAAATGATACGCTGCGCGAGCGGCGCAGGAGCGTAAATATGCAGAGTGGTAGCCAACAAGGAATCGGGCACGACGATGGTGCCGTTGTTCGGGAGCATGGCGATGATCCGATCCAGTGCCTGCCGCTGGTTACTGTAATCGCTGGCGACATCTCCAGCGTGGTAGGCGAACCAACAGAAGCTACCCAGCAAGAATAGCAGAGATGCAGTGCAGCTTCGTCCGATCAGTTTGAAGGCCGAGATTGCTACGGCAATGGAGATTCCAACACAGAAAACGATCACGCAGCGCGGGCTGATCATGTTGCCGCGCACCACGGCCAAAACGTATCCGAGGACAGGAAACGCCGAGATCACGGCAACGGCGACGAACTCCGGCTGACGCAGGATCGGTGTGCGGCGGACATTCAAATTCACGCGTTCATAGAAGAGAATGACAATGACCGAATACACGGCAGCCAGCGGCAGCCAGACACTGGTTTCCAGCATCAGGGTGTAGGCGTCAACCATGAATTGCGGGTAGGGTTTATTCCATGCAAAGGGCGTGAAGCGGGCGACTGCTGCATGGACCAGCGGCAAATAGGCGAACATGGGAGCGGCACCTGCCGCTAGTGCCAGCCAGACCGGCCAGGCGATACGTCGGCGCTGCGCAGTAGCTACCAGTTCTCCAGCGGCGATGGCGAAGAAGGTGAGCAGGCCATAGTAATTGGAGGAGACGGCAGCGGCGAGCGAGACCGCCAGCAGGAGCGCTGCCATGCGCCTTCGTGCGGATTCATGACTCCATCGCCAGGCAATCAGGGCCACGGCGGAAAAGCAGATCACGAAGGAGTAGGAGCGGGCTTCGTAGGCATAGTCGAATGCGTGGGTCGTGAGATAGAAGAAGGCTCCGGCGGAAGCGAACACGGGCGGGACGCGGCGTACGAGGAATTCATAGATGCAGAGAATCGTGATGGCTCCTGCGCAGATGGCAGGCAGGCGCACGGCTATTTCTGAATTTCCGAAAAGGCGCATGGAGAGCGCGGTGAAAACGTGGGAAAGCGGCGGATTAGGATCGGCCCCATTCAGCAGGAGCTGCCAGATGGTGCGAAGGCTTGGCTGACGCGCAATGTTGAAGGTGATCAGTTCGTCGAACCAGAACGGTTTTAGGGCGGCCAAGGAAAGTGCGGCCGCAAAGTACATGGCGATCTGGATCGATAGCATCCTGCCGCTGTGGGCGTTGAGCGCAATATAGAGCCTCTCCGACCATTGTTCCGAGCCCACGCCAGGAGGCGATGGAACAGGGCGTTGCTCGACCGTTGCCATTCTGTTAGGAATTCCTCCAGGGGATAAGTCTGCGGAAAAGATACTATTTGCTGTGATGAACCTTGCAGAGACAGTGTTGTATGCAGCAGGGTGGACTGGGGAGAAGAGAAAGGGAGATGGGCAGAACGGAATCTTAGGTGCCGACGGCTGCGCTGTCGTGTAAATTGGACTCGTGGGGAATGTGAATGAATCCGGCGGAACACGGCTGAGGCGAGAGCAGAGATACAGGTATGGCCTGCGGACAGTTGCGGTTCTGGAAGCATTGAAAGGGGTCGCGGTGCTGGCACTGTGCGTCGTACTGCTTTCTCTGCTGCACAGAGACCTGGATACTGTTGTGGACCAATTGACCTCGTGGCTGCGACTGAATCCGGACTCGCGGGTCGCGGACTGGTTCTATGAACTGGCAGACCGCACTACCGGACGCGGTATCTGGACAGCGGTATCGGTGGGTTTGGTGTATTCGTCTTGCCGCTTTGTGGAAGGGTATGGATTATGGAATCAGCGGCACTGGGCCGAGTGGTTTGCCGTGATCTCAGGCGCGATCTATCTGCCTTTTGAACTATTTGCGTTGATCGCGCACCCCGACTGGATAAAGCTGGTAATCCTCGTGGTGAACATCTTCGTCGCGCTGTACATCCTTAGAATTCTGATTGAGACGCGTCGCGAACGATGCGAAGAAGAAAACATGCACACGGCCGACAGCCAGAAAGAGTGCTGAAAGACCGTGTCTTAAGAGTTCGAGCGCCCTCTCAGGGAATCCTTACCCAAGTCTGAGTCCTTCCCAGCAGCGAGATGCCGATATATCCGCGCATTGAAAGCTTGTCTTTTCCAAGAGTCCAGATCTTGCCCTTATATTCCTTTCCATTCTCCGGATCAACCACGGTTCCTCCTGCCCAGATGTCGCCATCAGGCTTGAAGTTTCGCATGATGACCATGCCGAGAATGAGCTGGTTTTTCAGGTCGCCCGAACACTTATCGCAGACGTCCTTGGGAGTGCGGCCAGGGCGTACTTCCGTGACACGGCCAAAAAGCATGCCGCCCACCAGGTAGGTATCCACATGGCCGTTGGGCTTGTCATTATCGATGACCTGCCAATGGCCAACGGCATCCTGAAGTTTCGGCGAGAGCTGCTGGGCGCAGGCTGCAGCAACGGAGGCCAGCACGAAGAAACCAAGAAACACGGTACACAGACCTTTGCGGCGAGTCTTTTCCACGAATGTAATCCCTTCTGACGGAACTGAGTGGGGAGCATGTTGAATAGAAAAATCCCCGGTGGAGAAAGTTAGTAGGAAAAGCTTAGTCAGTCAAGGGAACGAAAAAAAGCCCCTCCGGGAGGGGCTTGAACTGAAGTTGATACTAGACCTGCGAGGCTACCGGCTCGGTGCCTTTACGGGGACGGCGACCGGCTTGAAGGATCTTTTTACGCAGGCGGAGCGACTTGGGCGTGACTTCCACCAGTTCGTCGTCGGCGATGAATTCCAGGCTCTGCTCCAGGTTCAGGGTGCGGAAGGGTATGAGGCGTATCCCCTCGTCGGAAGTTGAGGCCCGCATATTGGTGAGCTTCTTCTCGCGGACGGCATTGACATCGAGATCGTTGTCACGCGAGTGCTGGCCGACGATCATGCCTTCATATACTTCCACGCCGGGCCCGACAAAGAGCTCGCCGCGTTCCTGGAGGCCGTTGAGGGCGTAAGTCGTGGTACTACCGTTGCGATCCGAGGTGAGCACGCCGGCGGCGCGGTGCGGTATTGTGCCGAGCCATTCCGTGTATCCGTCGAAGAGAGAATTCATCACGATGGTCCCGCGCGTTTCGGTTAGCATTTCGCTGCGCAGGCCGATGAGACCGCGGCTAGGGACTCGGAACTCGATGCGCACGCGGCCGTAGCCGTGGTTGTGCATCTTGCGCATCTCCGCCTTGCGTGCGCCCAGCTTTTCGATGACTACGCCGATGAACTCCTCGGGAATATCGACAGTGAGCATCTCGACCGGCTCCATGAGCTTGCCGTCGATGGTGCGGGTGACGATCTCAGGCTTGCCTACGGCGAGTTCAAAACCCTCGCGACGCATCATTTCGATGAGAATGGCGAGTTGCAATTCGCCGCGGCCCATGACGGTGAAAGTGTCAGGCGCGTTCTGATCCACGCGAATGGAGACGTTAGTCAGCAGCTCCTTATCCAGGCGCTCGGAAAGGTTGCGCGAGGTGACGTATTGGCCTTCGCGTCCGCAGAACGGAGACGTGTTAACGACGAACTGCATGGCAATGGTGGGCTCGTCGATGAGAATGTGCGGCAGGGGATCAGGAGTTTCGAAGCTGGTGATGGTCTCGCCGATGGTAATTCCGGTCACTCCGGCGACGGCGACAATGTCACCCAGTTCGGTTTCGGTGATGTCGGTACGCTTGAGTCCGCTGAAGCTGAACAGCTTGGTGATTTTGATCTTCTCGATCTCACCGCTCAGCTTGGCAATACCAACTTCCTCGCCGGTGCGAAGAGTTCCATTGAAAACGCGCGCGATGGCGAGACGCCCGAGGTAGTCACTGTAATCGAGATTGGCGACCAGAATCTGCAGGGGCGCGGCAGGGTCTCCTGCAGGTGGCGGAATGGTATTGACGATCGACTCGAACAGCGGCTGAAGATTGGTGCCGGGTATCGCAAGATCCGTGGTCGCGGTGCCGAGTTTGCCGTTAGTGTAAAGCACGGGGAACTCAAGCTGCGATTCTTCGGCGTCGAGATCGATGAACAGGTCATAGACCTCGTTGAGCACTTCCTGGGCGCGTGCATCGGGACGGTCGATCTTGTTGATGACGACGATGGGCTGAAGATGCGCTTCCAAGGCTTTGGACAGGACGTAGCGGGTCTGCGGCAGAGGGCCTTCGCTGGCATCCACCAGCAACATGACGCCATCAACCATCTTCAACGCACGCTCAACCTCTCCGCCGAAATCGCTGTGGCCGGGAGTGTCCACGATGTTGATCTTGAGGTCGTGATAAAACACGGCGGTATTCTTGGCGAGAATGGTGATGCCGCGTTCGCGTTCGAGATCGTTGGAATCCATGACGCGGTCCACTAGTTCCTGGTTGGCGCGAAATACGCCGCTCTGGCGCAGCATGGAGTCAACGAGCGTGGTCTTTCCGTGATCGACGTGGGCGATGATGGCGATATTGCGAATCTGCGTCAAACTGTTAATCCTTATTTTTGAGCGTACTGGTTACTTGGGACGCTGCGCCTATGGCGCGCGAGTGTGGGCAGAGAACTCTGCCGCGAGTCCGTTGCACGATTCAGTTTCGAAGCGAGGGAACGAAAACTCAGGAATGCTGTCATCATTATATCCCGTAAAACGGTGCGGAGACGAATCGGAAGACACTTGTATCTGTGTTTTGCGCTAAGTGTTGCCGGGCTTTGTTGCTAAAATATTGATGTGCAGCCCCCAACGGAAACCCTGAATCCTCTGCAAGCAGACGGTGTTAACGCGCGTCCGGCGTCCGCGTGGCTACGTCTTGCTATGGCCGCAATGAGCGACCGCTGGCTGCTTTGGATTGCATTTACCAGCATGATGATTGTATATGCGCAGACCATTCTCTTTGACTTTGTCTACGACGACGTGATGTTGATCCTGCTGAATCCGTGGATGCACGGCTGGAACCACGTTCACACGATTTTCACTTCGACCTTCTGGGGCTTTGCCGAGAGTTCGACGGCAGGCGGAGCAAATTTTTACCGTCCATTCACAATGATGTGGCTGTTTCTGATGAACCAGGCTGGGAGAGGTGCGCCGGGATTCTTCCACTTGGGCGTAATCCTGGTACACCTGATCGTGATGCTGGAAATCTACCTTCTTTGCCGCAGGCTTACCGGGGATGCAACGGCGGGCGCTCTGGCTGCGTTGCTGTTTGGCATTCATCCTACACATATCGAATCTGTTGCATGGATATCAGGAATTAGTGATGTGCTGTGCGCGGCGTTCTTCTTAGCGTCGCTGCTGGCTTATCTGCGTTGGGCTGATGGGGAGGGTGTGCGCTGGTTGTTATGGTCACTGCTGTGCCTGGAGTCGGCGCTGCTCTCCAAGGAGGCCGCGGCGCTGCTGGTTGTGTTGATCGTATTGGACCGCTTCAGGCAGTTCCGAGGCATGGACCTGTTCTCGCGGGTGGTTCACGCACTGTATGTATCCCTGCCGTTTATTGTGCTCACGACGTTGCACTTTGCCTGGCAATCTTATGTTCTCGCGCAGCGGAGCGCCCGGGTGGAGGGACAATCGCTTGTTCCTTCGGCCGCACTTTCGCCCTACGTTCTATGGTGGTACCTGAAAAAACAGATTGTTGCCGCTCCGGTGAGCACTCACTACACGACATTGCATGCCGGAGGACTCACGTCATTGCAGATTGTCGCTTCGTCGCTACTGTGCTTTGTGGTGGGCGTTGTGGCCTGGATGCTTGCGCGGCGTTCGCGCGCCGGGCAGTTGCTGGTCGCACTCTTCGGATTGACGCTGCTTCCCGTTGTGCTGAGCGTTGAGACGCTGCAACTGCATGACCGATATCTGTATCTGCCGGGCGCGGCGGTTGCGATTGGTGCGGCGGTACTGCTGCGCAGGGCTCCATTCCTGCGCGGGAATGTGCAGGCGCAGTTTCTTGCAGTGCTGGTGATTGTGGCTGTGTTGGTGCCGATCAGCTATACCCAAACGTCATACTGGAGCGACGACGTGAGGTTGTGTAAACACTCGCTGGAGGCCGAACCAGGAACGGTCCTGAACATGGAGACGCTGTTCGAAGCCTACGAAGCGAACGGTGATGACGCCCATGCGGAGCAGATTCTCCGGAGGACAGTTGCGGAGTTCCCTATGCGCTCGCGGCAGTGGACGCGACTTGCCTCCTTTTGCCTTAACCACGGCGGACTGGATGAAGCCGAGAGCAGTGCGAGGAAGGCGATCTCCTTAACGCCCGTAAGCAAAAGCATTCCAGCTGCGTTCGATGTTCTGGGCGAAGTGGCGCTGAAACGGGGAAATCTTCCGGAGGCCGAACTCTGGGCGAAACGCTCCGTGACCGCCGGAGGATCCAGTACCGCGCATCGCACCTTGGCTGGGGTCTATGCTGCGGAAGGCCGTACGGCGCTGGCGATTGAGGAGTCACGCGCGGCCAAGGCTCTTGATGCCGCTGCTGCTCCCAAAGCGGAGTGAGGTCCGGTATTCGTGAGAGAATGAGACGACAACTCACAGCGCGGTTCACTTCTGAATGATTCAGCTTACAGACGCCGGTAAACGCTACGGCCACAAATTACTTTTCGAAAACTTAAACTGGCTGATCACGCCGCAGGACCGGATCGGGCTGGTGGGCGCCAACGGCACGGGAAAGTCCACGCTGCTGAAGGTGCTGGCTGAACTTGAGTCGCTCGACTACGGAAACATCACACGCGGCAAAGGCGTGAGCGCAGGTTATCTTCCGCAGGACGGACTGAGCCTGAGCGGGCGCACGGTGTTTGCCGAATGCCTCTCGGTGTTTGATGACGTACATGCCATGGAACGCGAACTCGAAGAACTAACGCGGCGAATGAGCGAGGTTGATCCAGCGGGCACGGAGTATGAGCAGGTGAGTGAGCGTTTTCACCGCGTGCAGAGTGAGTTTCTGCACCGCGATGGCTATACTCTTGAGTCGCAGGTTGGCACCGTACTGACCGGCCTTGGATTCGGCAAAGAAGATTGGCTGCGCCAGACTGAAGAGTTCAGCGGCGGATGGCAGATGCGCATCTCGCTGGCAAAGCTGCTGTTGGAAAAGCCGAACATGCTTCTGCTGGACGAGCCCACCAATCACCTCGATCTGGAGACACGCAACTGGCTGGAAGATTACTTGGGCAACTATCCATACGCATACGTTCTTATCTCTCACGACCGGTACTTTCTTGACGTAACGGTCAAGAAGATTGTGGAGATATGGAATAAGGGCGTGCACTTCTATAGCGGAAACTATGACAAGTATCTGCGCGACAAGCAGCAGCGGCGCGATTCACTGGCCGCGTCATACCGCAATCAGCGGGAGAGAATTGAGCAGCTTGAGGCGTTTATCAGCCGCTTTCGGTACCAGGCCACCAAGGCCAAGCAGGTGCAGAGCCGCATCAAAGAGTTGGAGAAGATCGAGCGCATCGAGGTGCCGGAGGACGAGCGGACCATTCATTTCACCTTCCCGCAACCCAAGCCCAGCGGTCGCATTGTGGCGGAGTTCAAGAACGTCAGCAAGAGCTACGGCGAAAAGCATGTGCTGCGCGATGTGAGCTTCACCATCGAGCGGGGCGAACGCATAGCGCTGGTGGGCGTGAACGGGGCCGGAAAATCCACGATGATCAAGATGCTGGCGCAGACCGAGCCTGCAACTGGAGGTCAGTACGCGCTGGGACACAACGTGGACGTGGATTATTTCGCTCAGGACCAGTACAAGGAGTTGGACACGGAAGCCCGGATGCTGGACGACTTGAACAGGGTGGCACCGCGTTCGCAGACCGAGTTGCGCAGTCTGCTCGGTAGCTTCTTGTTCAGCGAAGACGATGTTTTCAAGAAAATTGGCGTACTCAGCGGCGGTGAGCGCAATCGCTATGCACTGGCGCGCATGCTGCTGCATCCCTCGAACTTTTTACTGCTGGATGAGCCGACCAACCACCTCGATTTGCGAGCAAAGGATGTACTGCTGAAATCATTGCAGAAGTTTTCCGGCACCTGCGTATTCGTTTCTCACGACCGCTATTTCATTGACCGTCTTGCGACGAGGGTCTTTGAGGTGGCAGATGGTGCGGTCAATATTTATCCCGGAAATTATGAGGACTATCTGTGGCGCAAGCAGAACGGCGCACAAGAGATGGAAGCGTCGCTGCGCGCTTCTGTTGGCCCTTCTGTTGTCCCGCCTGTCGAGACAGCGGATGCGATTTCGGAGCTGGTTTCCGGGCCAAAGAAGCGCGTGAATCCAATGAAGCGCAAGCAGATGGCCGAGCGGCTGGCTAGAGTGGAGGCCGAAGTGGGCCGCACTGAGGCCATCATCGCAGAGTCCGAGGAGTCGCTGAGCCGTTACGTGAGCGCTGACGAGACGGCGAGGGTTTCAGCGCTGTTGGAAGAGAAGCGTCGCGCGCTGGAAATTCTTGAAAGCGAGTGGGCGGAGCTGAGCGGCACGCTGGAAGAGACCGAGTAACAAGCCTAGGTGCGGCAAGTGCGGTGCGACACAGTGCTGCTTGCGGCAAATGCACTTCGGCGATAACGTGAGAAAGTATGTTTGCCCGCCGAACAGACTGGAACCTCTCTGCGAATTGCTACTCGCGAGCCGTGGAAGCGGCGCGCCGAGGCGACCGACCGCTGTTCGACCTGACAGCTTCAAACCCCACGACAGTTGGATTTGAATTTGAGCGCGAGCGCATTCTGCTTGCGTTGCAGCATCCACAGGCGTTGGAGTACGAGCCCACCTCGAAGGGAATTCTTCCGGCGCGTGAGGCCGTAGCGGGTTATTACGCAGAACGCGGCGTCCGACTCTCGCCGGAGCGGATTATTCTCACGGTCAGCACGAGCGAGGCGTACTCATACTGCTTCCGGCTGCTATGCGATCCGGGCGATGAGGTGTTGGTACCTTCGCCGAGCTATCCGCTTTTTGAGTTTCTCGCCGACATTCAAGACGTGAAGCTTGTGCCGTATGAGCTGGTCTATGACCATGGGTGGCAGATTGAGTTTGAGTCGCTGGGTGGGGTGATTACGCCGCGCTCGCGGGCGATCATGGTGGTACATCCGAACAATCCGACTGGCCACTTTACGCTGCAGTGGGAGTTGGAGCGGTTGAATGCGCTCTGCCGCGAGCACGAGCTGGCGCTGGTGGCCGATGAGGTCTTCCTCGATTACGGGCTCACCGATGATGCCGTAGAAGCTCCGCCGTTGAGCTTTGCTGCAAATGAAGGCGCACTTACTTTTACCTTGAGCGGGCTCTCGAAAATCTGCGCGCTGCCACAGATCAAAGTGGCTTGGATTGCCGCGAGCGGGCCTCCGGAAGTGGTGTGCGCGGCACTCGACCGCCTTGACGTCATTGCCGACACCTATCTTTCGCCGAATGCTCCCGTGCAGTGGGCAATTCCGGAATTGCTGGAGACGCGCCATGCGATTCAGGAGCAGCTTCGCGATCGTGTACTGCACAATCTGCGTGAGCTCGACGCGCAATTAGGAATGGTGAAGATGACCACGCGACTCGCGCTCGATGCAGGCTGGTATGCGGTGCTGCGTATTCCCGCCAGTCGGAGCGATGAGGAGGTGGCGATTGCGCTGCTTGAACAGGAGTCTGTGCTGATCCATCCTGGGCACTTCTTCGACTTTCCAGGCGCCGGCTACCTTATCGCCAGCCTGATCGCGCCGGAGGAAGATTTCCGTGAGGGATTCGGGAGGGTACTGCGGGCAATTGACAGAAACCTGCTGAAACTTTGAATCCTTTTTCTCCTGCGGCTATGATCAATCTATGATTCACGAAATTCTTGCGGTTGGCCCATTGCAGTGCAATTGTTCCATCGTTGGCGACGAAGTGTCGCATGAAGCGATGGTAATCGATCCCGGCGCGGATGTTTCCGAGATACTCGCGATCGTGAAGCGCCACGGACTTCAAGTGAAGCAGATCGTGGTGACGCACGCGCACTTGGATCACATTGGCGGAGCTATGCAGTTGAAGGCTGCAACCGGGGCTCCCATTCTACTGAACGAAAATGATGCGGCGCTGGTAGCGATGCTGCCGATGCAGGCGCAATGGCTGGGAATGCGCGATCCGGGCAAGGTGGAAATCGATGGCAATCCACAAGGTGGCGACAAGGTTGTGGCCGGAGCCTTGAGCGGAGAAATAATGCTAACGCCCGGGCATACCGAGGGTTCACTGTGTCTTTACTTCGCACCGGAGAAGAAATTGATTGCGGGCGACACTCTGTTTGCCGGGTCGATTGGGCGCACCGACCTTCCGGGGGGAAGCTATGAGAAGATTTTGCGCTCCCTGCATCACAAGGTGCTCGAATTGCCCGACGACGTGATTGTGGTTCCGGGGCATGGGCCACTGACCACGATTGGCGAGGAGCGTGAGGAGAATCCATTTCTGCAGGGATAGGGAAGCAGAATGCGTGAGTTCCTGCACGTATGAAAGAGTCGTTGTAGGATGGTTGCATTCAGTTTTGACGGAGCGTGTTATGTCAACTGCACTAGCGGGAGTTGAACCCCGGGAGATTTGGAAACACTTTGAAGCTTTGGCCGCGATTCCACGCGCCTCAACCAAGGAAGCAGCCGCCCGCGCACACGTGCTGAAACTTGCCGCCGGCCTGGGGCTGGAAGCCATTGTGGACGATGCGGGAAACGTAGTGGTTCGCAAGCCTGCATACCCTGGACGGGAATCCGCGCCGGTGACCGCGTTACAAGGTCATCTGGATATGGTCTGCGAAAAGAACGAAGGCACCGACTTTAACTTTGATACGGACGGCATCCGCATGGTTCGCAAGGAAGACTGGCTGTATGCGGACGGTACGACGCTGGGTTCTGATAACGGCGTGGGTGTGGCGGCGGCGCTGGCCGTGATGGAAAGCAAGACCATCAAGCACGGGCCGATGGAATTTGTGTTTACGGTGGAGGAAGAGACTACGCTGGGCGGAGCCTCGGCGTTCAAGCCCGGAGTGCTGAAAGCTCGTTACCTTCTGAATTTGGACAACGAAGAAAAAGGAACGCTGTGCATTGGTTGCGCGGGCGGGTTAAATACGAGGGCGCGGCGCAAGATTGGATTTGTAGCGCCTAGGGGCAACGCCGCTTATCGCGTAAAGGTGAGCGGGCTTAAGGGGGGGCACTCCGGTGTGGATATCCACCTCGGACGCGGCAACGCAGTGCGCATCCTTGGCGGAGTGTTGCAACTGGTGAACGAGGCTGCGCCGATACAGTTGGCGGACTTGAAGGGCGGCAGCGCGCATAACGCGATTCCACGCGAGGCATGGGCGGTGATCGTGACCGATGCGGCGAATGAATCGAAGTTGAAGGCCACGGTGGCGCAGTTTGCCGGCGATGTGAGGGTTGACCTGGGCGCGTTCGATCCAGACCTGCAGATCACGGTGGAAAAGGCCGAGCGCCCGGTGCAGGTGCTTGCGCCATCGGATGCGAAGCAGACTGTAGATCTGATCGCGAGCTTGCATCACGGCGTGCTGGCGATGAGTCCCGACGTGCCCGGACTGGTGCAGGATTCAACGAACGTGGCGACAGTTGGGCTGAAAGAGGGCGCGGTGGAGATTGTCACTAGCCAGCGCTCAGCAATTGAAGGCAGCAAGGACATTGCGAAGCGGCTGGTTGCAACCGCCTGCCAGCTCGCCGGATTTGAGACGGAGTACTCCAGCAGCTATCCCGGCTGGAAGCCGGAGCCGAACAGCGATATCGTTCGCAAGTCGAAGGAAGTTTTTGAGCAGATGTACGGCTCCACGCCTAACCTGATCGCCATGCACGCGGGTCTTGAGACCGGCGTACTGGGAGTAAATTATCCGGAGATGCAGATGATCTCCTTTGGGCCGCAGATCGAACATCCGCACAGCCCAGCGGAGCGCGTGCAGATTTCTTCGGTCGCGGAGTTCTGGGAGTATCTGACGGCGGTGCTGGAAAAGCTGTAAACGATCCGATGGAAGAAACGGCGTCTGCGATGGCAGACGCCGTTTCTATTACTGGAGAAGAAAGTCATTTCTTCTCAAAATCGACTTAACGCACGGCAGGGAGGATGACGCGCTCGGCGGCGGCTTGCAAGGCATGCTGCAATCCCGCAAGATTTTCGGCGGTGCTGAGATAGCTAATGATCATCATGCGCAGGACGCTTTTGCCATGCACATGGGTGCGGCTGATCCAGTAATGACCGTCGCGGTTGAACTCCTCGATGAATGCCTGATGCGCGGCTTCGACCTCGACGGCGTTGTCTTCATCGATGCCTCGCAGGCGGAAGTTGAGTATCGGCAGGGTCTGCGGCGCGGTGAGATCAAAATGCGTGGAGCTCTCAAACCACATTCGCATGTCAGAGGCGAGCTGCATCTGGCGCTCAATCATCTCCTCGTATGCCATGCGTCCATGGACGCGCAGGGTGAGCCAGAGTTTAAGTGAGTTCATGCGGCGCGACCACTGCGCGCTGACCTTGAAATTGTCGATCATACTGGCGCGGGCGGCGCGTGGCATGTAGGGCGACGCCACCGAGAAGGTTCGCTCCAGCATAGCGGGATGGCGGGTCAGGATAACTCCGGCGGCGAAGGGCATGGAGAGCCACTTGTGCGGATCGACGGTGATGGAGTCGGCGCGCTCGATGCCGCTGAGCAGTCCGCGATACTTGTCGCTGAATGCAGCGGCAGCACCGTAGGCGCCATCAACGTGCAGCCAGAGTCCGTAGCGTTCGGCGATGGAGGCAAGAGCGTTGATATCGTCGATGGCTCCCGAACTGGTGGTTCCGGCGGTAGCGACGATGCAGAAGGGCACGAATCCGCAGGCGTAGTCGGCTTCAATCTGCAGGATGAGGCGTGCGGTGTCAAGCCGAAGGCTGTGGTTGGCCGGAATGCGGCGCAGGGCTTTGCGTCCAAGGCCGAGCAGTCCTGCGGACTTTTCAAGTGAGTGATGCGACTCGGCGGAGGCGTAGAAAACGGGCCGCGCGCCGATGGTGGCAATGCCGTCTTCAATGGCATTGGGGAAATGGTGAGAGATGGCGAGGGCGAGCGCGGTAAAGTTAGCCTCGTTGCCCCCGCTGGTGAATGTGCCGTCGCAGAGAATCGCGTCGGGCGGCGCGGGGAGTGCCAGAGGGGCGAGCGCATCGGGGACAGACGCAGGCTTGTGCCAGCCAAAGCGCGATGCTATCCAGCCGATGGTTTCAGCCTCAAGGGTACTGGCGAACTGAGAGCGCGCAAGCGAGGCAAGCTGGGGATTGAGCGCAGAGACCAGCGCGTCGGCGAGCACGGCCATGTAGGTGGGCGTGGGATTCATGAGGCCAAAGTAGTTGGCAGCTGGGATGTGAAATCCCTTGTCGATCATCTCGCGGCAGAGGTCATCAAGGACAAGCGCAGCATCCGAGCCGAGTTCTGGCAGCGGGCGCGGCTGGTGAGAGACGGTACGCTCGTTAGCGGGTGGCTGTACAGCTCGATTGTTCAGAGAGGAGAAATACTGATCGATGCGGTCAATGAGCCGGTAGCCGAGCTCGCGGCGCTCATCACTGCTGAAGTCAAATCCCATCGGGTACTCGCTTCTTCACACAGGCACTGAAAACACGATGCAAGGTTAAGCTCTGCAAAGCAGTAGCCTTCCTCGCTATTAGTAGATCACGAGGGGCGGGGAATTGGTGCAAAAAAGTGTAGGAGGAATGGCAGGATCGTGCTCTGAATCGCAACCGAAAAGAAAGGTGAAGACTCCGTGGATCGAGGGATGGAGATCAAAAGCCCCACCCTTGCGACCGAAGGGCAGGGCACCGAAGATCAGACCAATTGGCTATTTCTGTTCGGCTGCTGCGTCGTCGTCTCCATCTTCTCCGCGCTTTTCAGGGCGAAGCAGCGGGAAGAGGATGACATCGCGGATGGAGGTCGAGCCGGTGAGCATCATGGTAAGGCGGTCGATGCCGATGCCTTCGCCTGCGGTGGGAGGCATGCCGTAGGAGAGGGCGCGGATGTAATCCTCGTCCATCTGATGGGCTTCGTCGTCGCCGCGCTCGCGTTCGGAGAGTTGCTGCTCGAAACGGCGGCGCTGCTCCTCGGGATCGTTGAGTTCGCTGAAAGCATTGCCGAGCTCCATGCCTGCGACATAGATCTCGAAGCGCTCGACGAAGTCAGGCTCGTCGCGCTTGTTTTTTGAGAGCGGCGAGATTGCGAGTGGGAAGTCATAGATGAAGGTAGGCTGCCAGAGATGCTCCTCGGCTACGGCCTCGAACATGTCGGCGATGGCGCGTCCGGCTGGCTCCTTGGGATCGTAAGGGAGCTGCACCTTAGCCTTTTGCAGGCGGCGGACGAGTTGTTCGATCTGCTCATCGCTCTTGAACCCGTCGAGGATCGGGGCACCGCCGGCAGATTCAGGCCAGTACTTGATAATGGCTTCACGCATGGAGAGGCGCTGGAAGTTGTTCCAGTCAATTTCGCGCTCGCCGAACTGGTTGACCAGGGTGCCGTTCACGTCGAGCGCAACCTGCTTCAGCAACTCCTCGGTCAGGTTCATCAGGTCGTTGTAATCAGCGTAGGCCTGGTAGAACTCAAGCATGGTGAACTCGGGATTATGACGGGTTGAGATGCCCTCATTGCGGAAGTTGCGATTGATCTCATAGACGCGGTCAAGTCCGCCGACGACGAGGCGCTTGAGATAGAGCTCCGGGGCGATGCGCAGGAAGAGGTCGATGTCGAGCGCGTTGTGATGGGTGGTAAAGGGGCGCGCGGCGGCTCCTCCGGCGATGGGTTGCATCATGGGAGTTTCGACTTCAATGAAGCTTCGTGCATCTAGGAAGCGGCGGATGGACTGCACGATGCAAGCGCGCTTGGTGAAGATCTGGCGCACTTCGGGATCGATAAGATCGACGTAGCGCATTCGATAGCGCAGTTCTACGTCAGTGAGGCCGTGGAACTTCTCCGGCATCGGGAGAAGATCCTTGGAGAGGAAAGTGAGGTCCTCTACGTGGACGCTAAGCTCGCCGGTGCGGGTACGGAAGAGATATCCTTTGACCCCGACATGGTCGCCGATGTCGAGAAGTTTATAAAGCTCCCAGAGCTTGTCGCCAACGGCGTCTTTCTTGACGTAGACCTGGAGCTTTTCGCCGGATTGCTGAAGGTGCGCAAAGCTGGCTTTTCCCATCAGACGGATGGCGATGAGGCGTCCTGCTACGGTGACGGAGACGCGCTCGGCCTCAAGTTGCTCGCCGGTGCTGGCGGCGTAAGAAGCTAGAATCTGGGGCACCTGGTGGCTGCAACTGAAGTGATGAGGGTAAGCTGGCTGACCGAGGGCTTCGATCTGCTGCAACTTCTGTTTGCGCAGGTTGTAAATGTTTTCGTCTAGGGACACGTGAAAATTGTATAACAGCAGGAGTGGTACTGCCCCACACTCAGCCCGAAAGCGGCGGAAAAACGGCAGGAAGGCAGAGAGAGACGACAATGAAAGACGAGAAACCGGAGAAGCAGGAAGAGAGTCCGTGGGTGGCGGTAGCGCGGTACTCCGAGATCGGATTCATGATTCCGGCGGCGGTGATCGTGGGATACCTGCTTGGATTGCTGGGGGATTACCTGCTGCATACGCACTGGATCTACCTGTTTGGCATTGTCTTCGGGGCGGTGGCGGGATTTGTCTCCATGATTCGGCGGGCACTGCAGGCGAGCGCCGATGAAGACAAGAAGGAAGACGGAAAATGATGGACGCTCAAGGGCCGGGCGAGCCGTATGAGGAAGGGCAGTTGCCGGCTACCCCGCATTTGCCAAAGGAAGGCGAATGTGGTCTACGCGAAGAGCCACGGGCGGAGGATTGGCCGGAATCTGGGGAACTGGGCCTGGTTGAGGTCTCTGCGCAGGAGATGGCGGATTATGGGGCCACGGTGCGGCGGATTGAGCGGATGATCGTGATCGTGGGAGTAGCCTGCGCGGTGGCTGCGATATGGCCCATGGGCTGGCCGCTGGCCGTGGGAGTCGTAATCGGAACCGCGCTGGCATGGATCAACTTCCGCTGGCTGGCGGCATCCGTGAACGCGATTGGCGAGCGGATTGTGAGGGCGAAAAGCGAGGAGCGCGGTGCGGCGGTAATCGCTCGCGGTGTGGGACGTATCTTCTTGATAGCGCTGGTTGCCTATGTTATCTTTAGCTGTTCCGTACGGGGTTTGGTGGGGTTTCTCGCAGGGCTTGCAATGCCTGTTGCCGCACTGATGTGTGAGGCCGTGTACGAGTTCGTCGCCAGCAACCGGCGATCATCCTGAGTGGGACTGACAAGACATTTACATGCATCAATTGCCATTTACCGTGCTCCTGAACCATCTGTTTGCCGGCCCCGTAAACGCACTGTTGCACGCGCTGGGGGTTCATCCTGCCCATCCAACCGCACCGATTCCCGACCACGTTGCCATGCAGGTTCTGGTCGTGGGGATTCTGATCGTCTTTTTTGCCGCGGTGCGCGCAAGTCTCTCGGTGGAAAATCCGGGTGCGCTCCAACACGTCATTGAGGGTGTTTACAACTTCATGGACGCGCAGAGCGAAGAGATTATCGGGCACGATAACAAGCCCTATCTCTCATACCTGATCACGCTGGGTCTATTCATTCTCACGTGCAACCTGCTGGGGTTGATTCCTTTCTTTGAGACGCCGACTGGCGTGCCGGTTGTGCCGTTGGGTTGCGCAGTGGTGACCTGGGTCTACTATCAGTTCCATGGCTTGAGGACAAACGGCGCAGGTTACATCAAGCACTTCATGGGACCGGTGTGGTGGCTCGCTCCTTTGATGTTTGTGATTGAGGTGTGCAGCCATCTTGCGCGCATGCTTTCACTGACCATCCGTCTTTTCGCCAACATGTTTGCGGGTGACATGGTGACGCTGGTGTTCTTCTCGCTGATGCCGATTGGCTTGCCGGTGCTATTCCTGCTGCTGCACTTTGGCGTTTCGCTGATCCAGACGTTCATCTTCGTGCTGCTGACGATGGTGTATCTGGGCGAAGCCACGGCGCACGAGCACTAGAAGGAATTTCGACATGAGTTTTGTAGTACGCCGCAAGCGTGAGGGCCTCCCATTGCGTGAAACGTCAACCACCCACTGGCGGCGAAATCTGAAGGAGCAATGACAATGAACAAGAAGCTTTTCGTAATGCTTTCCCTTATGGCTATCCTGATGCTGGCGACTCCGGTCTTCGCACAGGGCGAGCCTTCGGCCGCCGCTGCTGGTGGCACCAACTGGATTGCCCTCACCTCCGGTTTTGCGATGGCGATTGCCGCTGGGTTGGCCGCCCTTGGACAGAGCAAGGTGGCTGCTGCCGCTTGCGAAGGACTGGCCCGCAATCCCGCTGCCCGCGCTGGTATTCAGCTGGCCATGATTCTCGGCCTGGCCTTCATCGAATCACTCGTGCTGTTCACGCTGGTTGTGGTGTTCGCCAAGGTCGTAAAGTAAGGATTCGAGTTCACGCTGGCCCCCGCTGCGGCGGGGGCTTTACTGTGGTGGTGCGCCAGGCATGGCGCGTAGCGACCGTGAGCCAGTACAACCTGCTGGTAGGGCACATGCACGTGGCATGACTGCTCGTGACAAGTTGGAGTCTGTATTAAGTGGTAGCCGTTTTCGCACCGGCAGTGAAGGAAAGAGGAAGATCCGATGTCGCTCCGCAGCGCGCCTGGTACCTGGATCCCACTTGCAGTTGGGGCGCTGCTGTTTGTGCTTGGCTGCGCACGCTTGATTCACGCACATCGCTTGAGCCTGAGCGACGTAGTGCCCACTTTCTTGGCGGTCATTCCGGCATGGTTGTTGCTTTTCCTGATCGCCTACGTTGCTCAACACTCGCGCTTGGCATTGATACCTTTGTTTGCCGCCGGCGCAGTGCTGCTGCTCTCGTCGCCCATTTGTGATGTTGTGCTTGGGATAGCACTGATGGGGATCGCGGCGGTGGGTACTCTGAGTGACCGTCGGTGCGCCCGGGCTCTGGCCAACGGCCACGCGGATGCCTCCGGCGAGGTTAAGAAGGCGCAAGGAGAGGAATGACGCAACACCGAGACTGGTAAACCGGTCACCGTCTTTGGTGAGGTCGTCGCGTTAGATGTCTCACATCTCTGTTTGGCGACTTTCCCTGCTGCGTTGCGAAAGCTACTCCCCTCATTTCCGGTTGACGGAGCATCGGGCACTGGCAGCTGGCGCTGGGCGGTTTGTCGCCAACTCTGCAGATCTTTTCGTTCATAGATACGGTGAACTCGGCCAGCGGGCCACGCACTCCAACGATACGATACGCCAGGAATCTCCGTGAACTGGAGCATGTTCCCCGGCAGATTGCGCTTTATCCGGCCAGAATTGATCGTTACTACGCGGCCTTGCGGCGAGCAGTGTCTCCAAGTTCAGGTGTCAGCATGAGGGGCACCTCTTGTGGAATCCGGCGTCGGCGATAGCCAGCACAGGACGCACTTAGCGCAGTACGAAGTTTCAAACGTGCTTTATGAAGCTGCGACTTACTGTTACCTTCGCAGCATCCCATCAGAGTGGCAATTTCGTTGTGCTCGTATCCGTTGATATCGTGCAGTACGAGGATTTGTCGGTATCCCGGAGGAAGACTCTCGATGAAACGTTCCAGGGTCACACGGTCGATGGCTCCCGCAAGTATCTTGTCCTGTATCGCAAATTCCTTATGGGTTCCACTCTCTCCGTCACGCTCCAGAGTCTCTTCGAGAGAAACCTCTGGCAGTTCATGCCTGCGCATGTGCATGAGCACAACATTTACCGTTAAGCGTTGCAGCCAAAAGTAAAAGGCAGAATCGCCACGATACGTCGCGATCTTGCGAAAGACGAGGAGAAAGACCTCCTGCGTGAGATCTTCGGCAGCCTCGATATTGCCGATCATTCGGAAACAGAGCGAACTCACACGTTTCTTGTGGAGGGCGTAAAGAGATTGAAAGCACTCGCGGTTGCCTTGCTTGGCTCCCTTGATGGCCTCGGACTCTGACATTCCGGATGCAGGTATTCGTCCTGGGTCAGTCAATATAAGTCCTCGTTGCCCTTCAGCTTCAATGTTTCTATGCATCTAACTAGGGGTGATGTATCCGTCAGCTTTCGACGCTATGTCTTCTATTAGGATCGGGCGGTACTCCAGTTGCAGTATCTTTTCTAGTCTGGTGGCCTTCTCGAGTCTGAGCTAAATTGACCAAGTGTGAAATTAGTCCGTCAGAAACTCGTATATGCGCTCGCAAGTGTATTAAGTGTGTGTTTAACATTCACAGTTGCGGATTCCGTTTAGCGATATACTCAGTCCACTCGGGAAATGCTCCGGATTACCCGTCCGAGTTGGGAGACCCCGATGGCCACGAAACGTAATGTCATCTCTGATAAGAGACCGCGAAAGACTCCGGCGAAACAGCCTTTGTCTTTGTCCCCCGTGCCGTCTGCGGTCAAATTAAGCCCCGTAGCATCATCTGAGCCACCACCTTCTTTTGATCCAAGCGCCCTGCTTACAAAACTCTTGGTCGGAAGGTCTACTCAGGAATACAAAGCGGCTGAATCCGTCTTCTTGCAGGGCGACGCCGCGGATGCTGTGTTTTTCGTTCAGAGCGGCAAGGTGAAACTCACGGTTGTGAGCACGCATGGCAAGGAGGCCGTCGTCGCCATCCTGACGGAAGGCAGTTTCTTTGGGGAGGGATGTCTTACAGGCCAGCCATTCCGCATTTCCACTGCCAGCTCAGTTGAGCGGAGCACAATTCTGCGAGTGACAAAGCAGGCAATGGTCGCACTTCTCCATCAGGACCCGCAGTTTGCGGAACGTTTTCTCGCCTATCTTCTTTCCCGGAACATTCGCATGGAGGCAGACCTGGTGGATCACCTTTTCAACTCCAGCGAAAAGCGTCTCGCCCGCCTTCTCCTGCTGATGGCCAACTACGGCCATGAGGCGAAGCCCATACCGCTCATCGCGAAAATGAGTCAGGAAACCCTGGCCGAGATGATCGGCACAACCCGCTCGCGGGTCAGCTTCTTCATGAATCGGTTCCGGGAGCTGGGCTTCATTGAATACAATGGCGGCGGCATGCAGGTTCACAGTTCACTGGTCAGCGTCGTGCTTCACGATTAGTGCGGGGCCGGTGGCTGCAGAGCCGCTACGCTGTACTCGCCGCCGCTCGTCCCATGAAACTGGTGATCGTCTGCTTGAGTTGTGAATCGCATTCATCGGCGATGGTCATCACGTCGGTGAGCAGCAAGCTGAAATCCACGCTGCTCAGGTTCTTCTGAAGAGTGTGGAAGATGCTCACCTGCAGGATCCGAGATTCTTCCACGATCATCGGAATCGAATAGCCTTGTGACTGGCGAACTTTGCCATGCTGAACGGCGGCTTCTGACACCTGTTTCGTCCCAAGGTTTCGCGGCACTCTCAACCGGTGAACAAGTTCCTCAAGCAGCTTCGGGAGATGTCCGGTACGTTGCTCCTTGCTGAGTGGTACACAGGTCAGTTCTTCCTCGCCATCAACTCGGTCGAGCCAGTCCTTGATGGTCGCCGGGGTATCGCGCTCCAATATTGCGGCTACTCGCTCTGGGTTGGTCATCTTTCGCACCCCCTTGTTCTTCAATTTCTCCCGGATTTGTGCGACAAGCGTTTGGGGCGCCAGGGGTTTCAATAGGACTTCGTCGGCTTGCAGCAGGATGGCACTCATCGCCTCCTTCAGCGCAGGAAACCCCGTATACATCAATGTGACCGCATCCGGATTGGTGTGGCGCATCGCACTGACCACCGTGAAGCCGTCCGCCGCTCCCGGCATGTGCAAGTCGGAGAGCAGCACATCAAAGGTTTCCGTGTCGATCAGATGAAGAGCCTCGCCAACGTTGGATGCGGTCGTGACCCTGAACTGGTGGAACGTCAACACACCCCTCAAAGTGGTACGAATCTTTTCATCATCATCTACAACCAGAATCTTCGGCTGTTCCAAGCTCTCTTCTAGTGTCGCCATTTCAATTCCTTTTGATGAAACCCGGCCTCAGCGAACTCAAGAGAGCGTGGATGGGGCGTCTCTCCCAGCTTGAGCGGGTCATCTTGCAATTCTTGCAGTGGATAGTCACTGTCGGTGTGAAGACTGCGGCAAACTAAGTATTGAACGCTTCTGGCTTGGAGGACTGATCACAATTGACCATCGTGAGCGCTTTACAGGAGAAAGCGCTATGCGGAAGCAGCGTCTCGCTGTGCGAAACTCCCGATTCTTTCTTCACTGATCACTGTTGATCAGTTTTCTCCGTCCTGCACTTCCATAATCTCAAAGATGGCGCCCGGTTCTGCAAAGGTCACAGAGGCAACGCGCGCGACACACACGGAGAGCTGACCGAAGGGACAATATGTACATCGAAACAATGAACACCGAAAAGATCAAAGGGCTATTCAGCTCGCGAACGCTTTACGGAATTCCTTTGCGGGTGTCCACCGATGCTCCGAATGACTGCATTGTTGTTTCCCCTGAAGTGATGCGGGAGATTCAGGCACGAGGGTCAACCCCTCAATCACGCTGGACGAAAAGCAATGATCGCCAAGAGCCCAATAAGTTGGTGAGGATCACGGAGTATCGCTGCGCCTCAAGGTGAGGCGCAGCATGCATGTTCACAGTTTGCTGGTCGGCGTCGTGCTTCACGATTAGTACGTGAAGTTCCCTAGGCCGCGGCCAGTGCCGCAGTTCCCATGAAGCTGTTGAGTGTCTGCTTCAGTTGTGAATCGCATTCATCGGCAATCGTCATTACGTCTGCAAGCAACAGGCTGAAATTCACCGTGCTCAGGTTCTTTTCCAATGTGTGGAAGATGCTAACCTGCAAAATTCTGGATTCCTCCACGATCATCGAAACTGAATAACCCTGGGATTGACGAATCTTGCCGTGGGTGACGGCAGCTTCCGACACCTGTTTTGTTCCAAGCTCTCGCGGCACCCTCAAACGGTGAACAAGTTCCTGAAGCAGCTTCGGCAAATGGCCCGTACGCTGCTCCTTGCTCAGCGGCACACAGGTCAACTCACTCTCGCCGTCCACACGGTCTAGCCAATCCTGAATGGTCACCTCAACGTCACGTTCAAGGATGCTGGCCACGCGTTCAACATGGGTCGGCGTTCGCACCTCCCGTTTAACCAACCGATCGCGAATTACTTGAATGAGTGCAGGCATTGCCATTGGCTTCAATAAAACTTCGTCAGCCTGCAACAGGATTGCTTCCGCTGCCTCCTGCAACGCGGGGTATCCCGTGAATACCAGGGTGACTGCGTTCGGGTTGGTGTGGCGCATGGCGCTCACAACCGTGAAGCCGTCACCGGCTTCCGGCATATGCAAATCGGTCAAGAGAACGTCGAAGGGTTTCGTGTCGATAAGATGCAGGGCCTCAGCAGTATTGGCAGCCGTGGTAACCCGAAACTTGCTGGCTCCCAGTACTGCACCTATCGCCTTACGCAATTCATCGTTATCGTCCACCAGCAGGACTCTTGGTTGTGTCGACTTGGTGCTTGCTGTTTTCAACTATGACTCCCTGCGCAGCGTCTGTATGAGTGCAAATCCGGCGCTATCTGCCGGTCGCGAGATCATTTGCCATGGATAGTATTGAACTTGCCGGGAGTTGAGTGCTGGTCAAAGTTGAACAGATCGAAAAACAATCATCCAAGCGACGCCATGAGGATGCAACAAGAGATACACAGGCAGGCCAAAGAAGAAGTCAGGCGCGGCGCGGGAACGTTGCCTTCCCGACGGAGTGCAAAAGCCGCGCTGGAACCTTCGGCTGTGACCGGTTCGTCACAGCCGTCAATAAAGCCATCATGAGCGTAGGGGTGAATGCGATGCCCTCTCGGGCTCGCGCAACACCTCATGGCAGATGGTCGTAGTAACACGGCAGCGACGGTTGCGCCGGCGGGTTTGTCGATGCGAGGTTCGGTGCGCTCCAGTTGAAAAACTCGGTCATGTCGATCTGCGCCGCATCGCGATTATTCAATGCAGGCAGATTGAATCGAGTCTCGATGAACTTCAGTATCGCCGTGTTATCGGCATTGTTATGCGATACATATCCCGGAATGGTGAATGGTGAGATCAACATCATTGGTACGCGGAACCCGGTCGTATCGAAATCACCGGTCGGGTCGCCAGGCGCGAGATATGGTTTCTTGCCGTCCGGACTTGGCATGGAGACCGGTGGCACATGGTCATAGAATCCGCCGGCTTCATCATAGGTGATGATGAAAACAGAGTTCGCCCATGAGGGGCTGCTCATCAGCGCATGCACCATCGATTCCGTATATTGAGCTCCCTTGTCGATCGGATTCTGCGGATGCTCATCGGAATACGATTCGGTGTAGCCAGATTCAATCAGTGCTACCTGGGGAAGCGTTCCAGCCGCCGCATCTGTGGCAAATGTGCTGGCGGACACGAAATGATCGACAAAGCCGAACGCCCACTGAAAGTAATTTTCATAGGTGTCCATTTTCGACAGGTCGCCAGCTACATAGTTATCGGTTACATAGACCTTCCAGCTAACGTTGTTCTCCTGCAGAAGCTGGAAGACACTCTTCGTAGTTCCCATGTTCAGGGGCGGGTGGGTTGGATCCCCGCTGCCGCCCGGATATGCATAGCCATTCGAAGTTGCGGCGAGCATATACATCCGGTTTGGCTGCGTGCGAGTTAGCGCCGGACTGAACCAGCGGTCCGAAGTAGCAAACGTGGTTGCCGCCCAATAATAGAAGGGAAGGTCGACGCTAGTGTAGTAGCCCATTGCGCGCATCCCAGCTACGTCGAATCCTCCCGAGGTCGGATCGTGCGTGGCATACCCTCCTTGCATTGCTGCAAAACCATTCATCGGAGGCGGCGTTCCCCACTTTCCTTCATCCGGGCTCTTGAGGTTCACCATGTTATGCGCCTCTTGCCACGAAGGGGTAAGGTCGCCCACACACTGAGTTAGCAGGTGATAGGAAGCGATATTGCCTGTGCCGTTCCAACTGGGATTGGACACATTGCCGGCATTGCTCAGATCGTCGACGTCGGTCGATAAGCCGAGAGAGGCGCGATATTCGTTGAGGTGCCCAAGATAATGATCGAAACTGCGGTTTTCCTGCATCATGACTATGATGTGGCCCACTGAAGCGATCCCAGTTCCCGCCGCGGTTACCGTGATCGTAGCTGGCGCACTTGCAACGCCGCCTGCCCCCGTGGCAGTTGCCGTGTAGGTGGTTGTAGCCGACGGAGTCACGCTCTGCGTGCCGCCGCTCGCAGCCAGCGTGTAGGTATTGCTGTCCATATTGTCAGAGATCACCACCTGGGTCGCATTGGAGGCGGTTACGGTCAGCGTGGACGAACCTCCCTGGGTGAGTGTCACTGGATTTGCCGAAATCTTAACCGTGGGTGCGGGGACGGTTGTACCCGAAATCGTTACCGTGGTTCTAGCGACGGCCGTGCCGCCTTTGCCGGAGGCGGTAGCGGTGTAGATCGTTGTAGCAGACGGCGTTACCTTCTGCGTGCCTCCTGAGGCGGCCAGCGTGTATGTATTGCTGTCGACATTGTCAGAGATCACCACCTGTGTTGCATTAGCGGCAGTCACGGTGAGAGTAGAAGAGCTTCCCGCCGCGACTGTCCCTGGCGAGGCCGTGATTGTGACGGAGGGCGAAGATGTTGGCGAGGTTGAGCTTGCGGCACCGCTACCGCAAGAGGTGATCGCCGATAGGAAAAGTAGCGTGACACAGAGGAATAGGCAGCCCACCCAGAACTTGTAGGACAGATTTCTAATCATTTCGGCACTCCTCGACCATTGAAAGCTTCGGTTGTAAAGCAACTATGTCGGGTGGTCCGGCTTGTACTTAGGGCAGGAACACCGTTGCATGACACTGCGATGCGTGCAAGAGAGTTTCCGGTGGTCTCATTTCTATTTCTTCATACAGCGTGCAAAACGTGATCTCTGATTCAGATCTGCATCTAACTTCCAAGGTGAGTTACGTCATCGCGAAGGTGAAAACTCAACCCCAAGGCTGAACTAATGTTGACTTGTAAGATATGCAACGTAATCATCTCTGCGTCTATCCTCATTGGTTTCATCGCCGGACCTCGTCTGGTTCGAGCCCAAACACCCACCTCCATACGCCCGGCTGTGAGCAAATTTTCAAAGAGACCGGCGAACACCAGTGCAGAGACTCTGCTCGGAGAACGGCTGTTTCTGGAAACTCGCTTTGCTCAATTCTTCGCGGAGCACTCGAATGGAGATATGAATCGGCCGCTGGTGCAGGGAGATCCGGTGGTGGCCAAAGTGTGGAATCCACGAGCCGGAGTTACTTACCCATCTCCATTTGCCGGAAAGTCAATCAACTGCCGTTCATGCCACCTGGTCGACGAATTTACAACTCTCATAGGAGGAATGAACCGCACCTATGCCGACTATAGGCAACGTTCCCCAATCCCATACCGCAGCCAGGACACCCGCACGGTAACTGTGAGAAACACACGGAGCATGGTGGACGATTTCACTCCCCGGCACCCAGAGGTTTTGCTCCACGGTGATGGCGAGTTTGCCAGTGTGGAGTCCATCACCAAGAGCGTGATGACGGGACGAACTTTCGGCTGGCTCTCCAATGAACACGATGAGGCCATTCACCACATCGCCAAGGTGATTCGCGAGGACGATGGGCGAGATGAGCTGGGCCAGCAATATGGTGGTTCCTACGCCAAGCTCCTGCTGGGATCCGTTGACGTGACGGACCAGTTCAGGATATCCAAGGATTTTCGGATGGATGTGAAAGCTGCCGGCGACCAGCAGGTTGTCGACGAGGTTGCGCGATTAATCGGCGTCTTCTTGAAGTCGCTTCAATTTGAACATACGCCTCAGGGCGTTCACAGCGGCTCTGCGTATGACATGTTTCTCGCGAAGAACAATCTGCCCGTTCTGCCCGACCGCGGCGAGACTGATGTGGAGTACTCTCAGCGTCTCTTACAAATGTTGGAGAACCTGCAAAATCCAAGGTTTATTTTGCCGTATGAACGATGGTTGAGGTTCCATCCCCATGTGCTTGAATTTGGCGAGCCAGAACTTGCCGGACTCAAGCTTTTCCTCCGCCAAGGCGCTGCGCCAGAGGAATCTCTCACAAAGGGTATACCTGCTGCTTCACACTCCGTCTCCCATGCCGGAAACTGCTTTGCCTGTCATCCCGCCCCAGACTTCACGGACGTGAGCTTTCACAATACCGGAGCGGCCCAGGAGGAGTTTGACGCCCTGCACGGCCCGGGTAGCTTTGCGAAGATCGCAGTGCCATCCTATGAGGAGCGGAAGAGCCATCCGGACATGTATCTCCCCGCCACTCCCAGTCACCCACATGCTGCAGGCCTCTTCCGATCACTGCCTGCCATGAGCAATGCGTCGGCAACCGATCTTGGGATGTGGAATGTCTTCGCAAACTCTGATTTTCCAGATGTGCAAAGCCAGATGCGTAGTTTGCTTTGCGGCACGGAACCGTGCGATCCGCAGGTGGAGTTGCCGCTCACGATTGCGCGCTTCCGTACTCCAACCCTGCGCGATACCGGACACTCCTGGCCGTATCTGCATACCGGCCGGATGCCCACGGTGGAAGATGTACTGCATTACTACCTGCGCATGTCCGGGATGGCGCGAGAGGGCAAGCTTCGCAACGGCGATCCTGAACTTACGCGAATTTCCCTAAGCGAAGAAGACATCGTAGCGCTGGCTGCATTCCTACGCTCGCTTGACGAAGACTATGACAATTGAAAGGGAAGTTAGATAGGCTGCGAGTCCCGATGCAGCCTCAGGCCGCCTGAGACTTCTGTGAAGTCTGACCGGCTTCAGATTCGCACCGGGTTCGCCGAAGCACATTTGGGAGATACGAGCTAAAGCTATGAACGGCATCGACGGAGCTGGCGAATATTTCAAAGAGTCTGCCGGCTCGCGTTAGATTCAGCACCACATGGCATTGAGGACTGAGGGCAGCCAGCTTTAGATCGCCATCTCGGCGAGCCGCTTCCGTCAAGCAATGCAGCAGCATATCCACTCCGGCACAATCGAGTCTGCGCACGTTCGAAAGGTCAAACACGAGTTGGGGACGATCCTGCTCAAGCAGAGGCTGTACGTCTTCCAGGAAGGCGCGAGCCTGTTTAAGTGTCAGGCTCTCCGGAACGCGCTTGATAATGATAGGTCTGACGTCTTTCATATCCCCTCTTTCGTTTTGTTTTGGATGTCTATTTCCCCACGCCTACAGCACTTTAAGTTTTATAGACTCGCGGCGATTCTAAGTCTGAGCAACATAGACCAGCTTCGGATTCATTTGTCCTGATTAGAGCGCGGTCCGGCCAGATCTCATCCAGCCATGATCAATGCAGCTCAGACTCCAGGAATCAATGGAAATACAAACGTGATAGCCATCTGAGCCGCAAGTCGAGCTTTGTGCGCTGTAAGCCAATCGAGCGAATTTGCGAGGGTTGAAATGTGTATGCGGCGCTGTATGCTTCGTCTTGTTGTAACTGCTGTTATGTCCATCTCGTTCACTGCAGCGGCGGTCGCTGTCTGTGGCGCACCGTCTCAGAGCGGACTAGCTCTATGCTTTCCATCCGCAGCTTCGACGGTGCTGTATCCGGCGACGATTGAGATGGGGATCAATTCGGGAGGAGTGCCGATTACCCATTTGGATGTGTACGACGGAAACGTGCGGGTGGACAGTCTTGGATTTGTGCCCGGACAGTTGGTGGATTTCTCGCTGTTGAACGGATTCCACAAGGTCACGGTGAATGCGTGGGACGCGGATGGAAAGTTTTACGAGGCGAAATCGAGCTTTACCATCACCGGCTTTGGGGCGGGAACATGCGCCCTGCCAAATGGATCGATCAACCTGTGCTGGCCCGCGGCGGGAAGCTATCAGCCGGAGAGTACGACGATATCTGCGGCATTTGCGGAGGGCGTGAAAAGCTGGAGCATGACGCTGGACGGGAAAGCTCTGATCAACTCAGCCGATGCCGGAGGGTCCGCATCGGGTCCGCTGGTGACCGACGTGTTTGCGGCGGCGGGTGGCCATAAATTGGTAGTGCAGGCAGTCAGCGCGAACGGCATGGCGAGCACGGTAGCGCGGCAGTTTTCTACGTTTTACGATCTGAACTGCAATCCGAAGTCGGGAACATGCACGCCCGGCATTTCGATTGTGAAGCCGAGCAATATCAGCGAAGACACGGCCGGAGACGAGGGGGCGAAGTTCGAGTTGCAGGCCGAGGTCGCTGGCAATCCGAAGCCGACGACGAAGATGATTGTGTACCTGGATGGTGTCAATGTCGAACAGTCGGCAGGGCCGGGGATCACGGCAAACGTGGGCACAACCAAGGGATCTCACTACGTGGTGATTCAGGCGTGGGACACTGCGGGAAAACTCTATGAGACATATGGAAATGTGAACGTGCAGTAAAAGCAGGACCGGAAGAACGGAACAATGAAGCGGGCTGACGAAAGATTCGTCAGCCCGCTTCATTGCTGGAAGATATTGCACGAGGAAGCGGCTAGGCGGCGGCCCCTGCTGCTGCACTCGCACTCCGTAAATTCACTTCGGGGAGAGCTTTTAGCTTGCGTGGAGCCTTGTGCCTGAGGTTTTCTGCTCGCGTTATGTTCAACATGGTCCGCAACCGCGTTCGCGCCTTGTGAAGCTGCGACTTGCTGTTTCCAACTGAAAAGCCGAGCATTTCGGCGATCTCATTGTGCTCGTATCCTTCTACGTCGTGCAGCACGAGGATAATGCGATAGCCTGGAGCAAGGCTCTTAATGGCACGGTCCAGAATGACTCGATCGATGGCTCCAACAAGACGGCCATCGTGCGAAGCTATTTCCTTTCGTGGACCTTCTTGGTCACCAAGATCCTGAGGGTCATCAAGAGAAACCAGTGACAGTCCTTTCTTGCGGACGTGCATGAGCACAACATTCACCGTAAGGCGATAGAGCCAGGTTGAAAACGCGGAATCACCACGAAAACTCACAATCTTGCGGAAGAGGAGGAGAAAGGCTTCCTGAGTGAGATCTTCAGCCACCTCAACATCGCCAACCATGCGGAGGCAGAGCGAGTAAACACGCCTTTTGTGAAAACCATAAAGCTGCTCAAAGCAGTAGATATCGCCTAGCTTGGCCCGATCGATAGCTTCGGCTTCTGATATTCCCGATGCCAGCAGTTTTCTTGAGGTTTTCAATATTAGTTCCTCCTGGATTACTTAATTCTCGCGATGCCTGGGTTACGTCCTCACGGGATACTCCATTTATAAAGAATTGCGAGACTTCCAATCTGAGCAAGTTTGACCATTCCGCAACAAAACACTCGCGGACTCATACGACATATGTATCTTGGTCATAATTTGTAACTCCTCCGGAAAGTGGGCGGGATTGCGAACGAGGAGTGTGGGTTGGCGGGAGATGGTCGATACAACTCAGAGTCGGCACAGTGAATCTCGCATCATAAAGGTAGCGCACGAACAGGAGAGAACAATATGTCTGATCGAAGCAGTCAACCAAAGCCGATTCCCGCTACCCCCGCCGTGATCGGCAAGGTCAAAGAAGGCACGAACGATCCTGAGTTACAGGCTGAAGGCGAAGCCATAGACTCGGCCATTTCGAGCGGTCTCTTCCTGGCCTCTCGGCGGGAACTGCTGAACAAGGAGGCAGAGCTGAAGGATGAGAAAGAAGAGGGTGGCGTAAAACCAAGAGAGTCTTAACCAACTACGAGGGATGACCGGGACGTAGTAAGAAGGTGACTCGGGCGTCGCCCACCTTGAGGGACGTCACTCGGCACAACCAACACCCGACGTGTTCGAGCTAAGCGGCATTCTTCAGTTCCACCCCGAACCGTTTTGCGGCAGCCTGTATTCTCTTCCACGCTGCCCGACGCTCCGCCTCGGTCACGCCGTCCACCTGATCGAAACGGGCCACAGCGTTGCGAACGTGAGAGGCATTTTCCAGCGGCTCCTTACGCTGCTTCGGAAAAGCAAATGTGGTTGCTGGCATTCGATCACGAGTTGCCGTTCTTAACTTCGCCATTGAATCTCCTCCATTGAAAGTCGCCGTCATTAGGTCAAACCAGAACAGGTAAGCAATCTTCCTCTCTTCATTGATGCGTGCTTTCGTTCATGCGTTTGAAATATAAGGAGCAACTCTGGTGTGAGCAATCTCACTTCGAAAGGTGTCGAAGCAAACAGCATCTGAGTGCCGATATGCATTAGAGTTGGGAAATTCTATTCGGGCAGAGCCCAGACCAGATCCGGAACTACAGCGTGAGTCAAAGGAAGCGGGGGATTTCATGGTGTCGAAGTGTCTCAACTCGCAATGCTCCGCAGCGTTTAAGTACTTGGGCCGAGGCAGACTGTTTCGAGTTAACTTCACGGAAGCGGGTAGACGAAGTGCGATGGCTGGCGAGAAAGCCGTTGTTTCCGTCTTCAGCAAAACGAACCCGGTCGAACATTTCTGGCTCTGTGAGAAATGCGCAACTACTATGACCATCCAGTTCAGCGATGCTGGAGAGGTGCTCTTGAGGTCGTTGGACTCCTCGGTGCAAGGGCCCACTGCTGCATCGGTTCACAACGTAGAAGCGGCGCGAGCGAAAACCGCCTCCTGAGGGCGTGCCCTTCCGGTCTGCGCCTTACGCACCACCTCGTCGCCGTTTATTCCAAGTTCAATCTATTGACAACTTGGACCCCGTCACGCGTTGTCCGTCATCAACTGAGATCGTGGACACGATCTCAGCAACTCATTGCTGGTCAAGAAGGTGAGGAGGTTCGGCGCGCAGGTCTTCGAGTGCGTATTGGGCCAATCTGGGGAGCACCGTCGCTGCGGAGCGTCTGTGGCACCAAAAAGCGATATAACTAGTGAAAGGCTGTTTATCCTTCATGGTCTTTCTGCAATATGGAGATTCAATGAGCGTAGGGCACTCCGTGACATCGGCGTCTGTCAATTCGGCGCGCAAGGTTCTGTTTGCAAGCCTTGTTGGCACGACGATTGAATTCTTCGATTTTTATATCTATGCCACGGCAGCGGTTTTGGTGTTTCCGAAGCTGTTCTTTCCAAGGTCGGCTCCGGCTACGGCAACTCTGGCCTCGCTGGCGACGTTCGGAATTGCGTTTCTGGCCCGGCCAATTGGATCGGCGCTTTTTGGGCACTTCGGGGACCGGATCGGCAGGAAGACAACTCTGGTCGTGGCGCTGGCCACGATGGGTATCTCCACCATGAGCATTGGAGCCTTGCCCACCTACAATTCGATCGGAATTGCTGCTCCGTTGTTATTGGCGATCTGCCGCTTTGGTCAGGGGCTTGGTCTGGGAGGGGAGTGGGGCGGTGCCGTACTGCTAGCGGTCGAAAACGCCCCGCCCAATAAGCGCGCCTGGTACGGGATGTTTCCACAGCTTGGCGCCCCGATAGGATTCATCCTTTCAGGCAGTGTGTTTCTGCTCTTGTCGCAGTTGCTCACAAACAAGCAGTTTTTCGAGTTCGGTTGGAGGCTGCCGTTTCTGGCAAGCTCGGTGCTGGTGGTTCTCGGCCTATATGTACGCACGACGATCTCCGAGACACCGGTGTTTCAGAAAGCACTGGAACGGGGTGAACAGGTGAGGCTACCGACATGGGTGGTGTTCCGCGACCACACAAAGGCATTGGTGGCGGGGATTCTGCTCTGCCTGGCAACCTTCGTCCTGTTCTACTTGATGGTTGTCTTTGCGTTGTCGTGGGGCACTAGCGTGCTGGGCTTCAGCCGGGGGACATTCCTCCAGATGCAGTTGTTCGCCACGATGTTTTTCGCGCTTACCATTCCGATTTCAGCCAAGCTCGCGGAGCGGGCCCGGCGCAAGACGATGCTGTGGATCACAGCTACAATCTTCGTCTTTGGGCTGTTCCTGGCGCCAATGTTCACCGCAGGCATGGGAGGGGCGTTAGGGATGATGATCGTGGGCCTCGGCTTGATGGGAATGACTTATGGGCCGCTGGGCACGCTGGTCAGCGAACTGTTTCCTACGGCTGTTCGCTACACAGGTAGTTCTCTGGCATTCAACTTCGCCGGCATCTTTGGGGCGTCACTAGCACCCTATCTGGCCACATGGCTGGCCACAAACTATGGTTTGCAGTATGTCGGTTATTACCTTTCAGTCGTTGCAGTGCTGAGTTTTGTGGGACTGCTTATGATTCGGGAGACAGCTCGCGACGACCTCAGCGCATGAAGGGCGGACAGATGGACGTCTCTCTTCGCCGGCCTGAACTAGGTGGGCAGCGGCTTTTTTCGGCGGGCCAGAACGTAGGTTGCTACCAAGGCAGCGGTGAAGCCCGCCGCGGCACCCACTGCGAGCGACCAGCGCGGGCCAAAGTGGTTGGCAACCCAACCGACGATCGGAGCGCCGATCGTCATTCCCCCCAGTGCGACGCCGACTCGGAGCGCCATCACCCTGCCCCGCATGGATGGTTCTGTCGAAAGCTGCATGATGCTGTTCGTCCCATTGGCGAACGTCAGCACAGCCGCACCACTAATCGCGAGAGCGGCCGCAAACCACCAGTATCCGGGTGCGAGCGCACCGAGGGTGCAGCCCAATCCGAAGACACCTGCTCCCATCGACAGAGATGCTAAGCCTGGTCTCTTTCGGCTGGCGGCAAACAACGCTCCCGAAAGTGAGCCCACGGCCATGATGGAGGAGAGCAGGCCGAAAGCACGTGCGTCGGAGTGGAAGACATTCACGGCCATCGTAGAGATGAAGATCGGAAAGTTGAATCCAAAGGTGCCGATCAGAACAACATGACTAGGATCGCCCTGAGGTCCGGTCTTCGCCACACGTAGCGGAATCCTTCTAGAAATCCAGAGGTCGTGCGGTGCGCTCTGACGCTTGCACGCAGTTCCGAGAGACGGAAGAACGACATCGAGAGCAGTACTGCCGCGAACGAGAGTCCATTGAGAAGAAAGGCCCAGCCGAGGCCTACCTTTGCAATCAGCAAACCGGCAATGGCTGGACCAATCATCTGGCCGGCATTGAACGAGGTTGATCGTCGCCACCACGCCAGCCGTGCGCTCAAAATCAAAGATGGCCTGCTGCAACTGCTGGTCAATCACGTTGCGGTCAGAGACCACCACTACAGAGTCAAATATCTTCTTCTGCTGCGCGTCATGCAGATCGGCAAGAAAGTGGGCAGACCATGCAATCGAGTTTGTCTTGCCGGAGCCCGCGGAATGCTGAATGAGGTATTTGCCGCCTGCGCCGTCCACAAACACAGCCGCCAGTAATTCGCGCGTGGCATCAAGCTGGTGGTAGCGCGGGAAAATCACGTTCGTGATCTGCTTCTTACTATCCTTCTCCGCGACCAGGTAGCGGCCTAGAATCTCCAGCCAGCTTTCGCGTTCCCAAACCTCTTCCCACAGATAGGCTGTGGATGGCCGCCATTCGGGTTCGGCGGGTTGAGCCCATATCCCTACATAAGCGCGGACCCCGCCTTGCGTGCTTGGGATCTCTTCGAGCAATACCGCTCTGAAATGGAAACAAATAGACCTCGCGGGTAAGTTCGTAACGGTAGGAAAATCGAAGACACCGAACGGCACAGGACGGGTGATTCCCCTTAACGTGCGAATCATTAGCGTTTTGGAAATGTGGGCTGCGCACTTCCCCAAACGCCAGCCGAATCACTACGTTTTTCAATACGAGAAATACGGTGCCAAAGGCGATGAAAACATTTTTGGATTCACTGCTGCAGTCGCTATCTATGACTCGGACCCAACTCAACCGATTGGTGATTGGAAAGAGGCTTGGGAGAAGGCACGGGAGCGCGCTGGTGCCATCCTCCGCGGTGAGTCCGATCAGCCCAAGGTAGCGAAGCCCCAACATCGTCGGAAGAAGGGCGAGACAAAGCCGGACAAGTCTGCGAATAAGGAGACGATCAAGAAGCCCGCGTCTTTACAATGCCGGTTCCACGATCTGAGCCACAGCGCAGTGACTCGCTTGCTGGAAGCGGGCATTCCCTACCCTGTAGTGGCGAACATAATGGGCTGGTCAACATCAACGACAATTCTCATGGCAAAGCGGTACGGACATATTGGCCACGATGTAATGCGAAATGCCATGGAAATGCTAGTGGAGAGAGAAATTCAGGTGGGGTCCCTCAAAAAGTCCCCAAAGTCGGAGAACGAGGAAATTGTCGTTGTGCAGTAAGTGTTTGAAAAGAATGGCTCCTCAGGTAGGACTCGAACCTACAACCCTTCGGTTAACAG
>Ga0182030_10000497_pt1 | contig 74128 bp, 69 predicted proteins | sample 812S3MmetaG_FD_121299 | JGI IMG/M metagenome (GOLD analysis project Ga0182030, IMG submission 121299) | Permafrost microbial communities from Stordalen Mire, Sweden - 812S3M metaG (Illumina Assembly) | ecosystem: Environmental > Terrestrial > Soil > Wetlands > Permafrost | place: Sweden...
CCGACGAGGAAGACGAAATCCGCCTTCCCGATCTCCAGATCGATGTCGTCCAGTGCGCGCGTACCGTTTGGATAGGTCAGCGTTACACCGCGAAGTTCGATCACGTGCTATCCACCTCGCACCTAGAAGAGGAGTTTTTCCGAACGTCATTCCTACATACCTGCGAAGAATGAATTTCGACCTGAGCGACGAGCAAAAGGCGATACAAGCGCTGTGCCGTGACTTCGCGCGTGAGGTCGTCGCGCCCGCCGCCGAAGAGCTCGATCGCGAGGCCCGCTTCCCCTACGACATCGTGACCAAGATGGCCGAACTCGGCCTTTTCGGGCTGCCGTTTCCTGAAAAGTACGGCGGAGCCGGCGCGGACACGATCAGTTACGCCTTAGCTGTGATGGAGCTGGCACGCGCCGACGCGTCGGTCGCGATCACGCTCGCGGCGCACGTCTCGCTGGGTGCATCGCCGTTCTATCTCTTCGGGACCGAGGCGCAGAAGCAGCAGTATCTCGTCCCGCTCGCACGCGGCGAGAAGCTCTGGGCGTTCGGCTTGACCGAACCCAACGCGGGCTCCGACGCCGGCGCCACGCAGACGCGGGCCGAGCTGCGCGACGGCCGCTGGATCATTAACGGGACCAAGGCGTTCATCACCAACTCCGGTACCGACATCACCGGCGGGACCACGATCACGGCGGTCACGGGCACCGACGAGCGCGGGCGCAGCGAGATCTCCAACCTGATCGTGCCCCAGGACACACCCGGCTTCACCCGCTCCAAGACGTACCGGAAGATGGGCTGGCGCGCATCGGATACGCGCGAGCTTTCCTTCGCCGATGCCGCCGTCCCCGAAGAGAACCTGCTGGGCAAGCGGGGCGCGGGACTCAAGCAGTTCCTCACGATCCTCGACGGCGGGCGGATCTCGGTCGCCGCGCTTTCGATCGGCCTCGCCATGGGCGCGTTCGATGAAGCCTTCCGCTACGCGCAAGAGCGGCGGCAGTTCGGTCAGGCGATCTCCAAGTTCCAGGCCATCCAGTTCAAGTTGGCCGACATGAAGATGGAGATCGAGCACGCGCAACTGATGATCCTCAAGGCGGCGTGGGAGAAAGACGAAGGGCGCGATTTCGCCCTGAACGCAAGCCTGGCCAAACTGTACGCGGGCGAGGTCTCGCGGCGCGTCGTGAACGAAGCCGTGCAAATTCACGGCGGCTACGGCTTCATGGATGAATATCCGGTGTCGCGGATGTATCGTGATCAGAAGATCAACGAGATCGGCGAGGGGACGAACGAAGTCCAGCGGCTCGTGATCGCGCGCTTGATGGGATTGTAGGCAACATGCACGATCGTCGTACGTTTCTGGCCGGAGTCGCCGCGGCGGGCGCGGTGCTCGGCGCCGCGCCGCTCGCGGCCGCGGCGACGCCGCTGCGCCGCATCGACATGCACCACCACTTCTTGCCGCACCAGTACATGGTCGACGAGTCCAAACGGTTCGGCGAGGAACACGGCAATTCGGCCGAATCGCAATGGACGCCGGAGGCCGCCATCGACGCCTGCGACCGGGCCGGCGTCGACTTCGCCATCGCGTCGATCAGCACGCCGGGCGTGTGGTACGGCGACGTTGCGCTGGGCCGAAAACTCGCGCGACAGTGGAACGAAGCGGCGGCGCAAACGGTGCGCGATCATCCCACGCGGTTCGGTTTCTTCGCCCCCGTGCCGTTGCCCGACACCGATGGTTCGCTGGCCGAGATCGACTACGCGTACGGCACGCTGCACGCCGACGGCATCAACCTGCTCTCGAATTTCGCCGGCAAGTGGCTCGGCGATCCGGCGTTCACGCCGGTGATGGAAGAACTCAACCGGCGCAAGGCGCTCGTCTACGTCCATCCGACGTTCGCGCCGTGCTGCACCAACAACATGGTGCCCGGTGTGATCGCGCCGACGATGGAGTTTCCGTTCGACACCGCACGCACGATCATCAGCCTCATCACCAGCGGAACGACGACGCGCTTCCCCGACATCCGCTTCATCTTCTCGCACGGCGGCGGCGCGCTGTTCGGCGTGTATTCGCGCGTGATCGATCTCGGCGATACGCCGGCTTTCCGCGGCAAAGTCCCGGCCGGCGTCGCCGCCGAGCTGCGCAAACTCCACTACGACACCGCCGGCACGAGCGCCAAGACGACGATCCCGGCGCTGCTGAACGTGGTGCCGTCCACGCAACTACTGCTCGGTAGCGATTATCCGCTAGCCGGTCCGCCGCCGACCAACGTCATGGTCGAACAGGCCGTCGAAAGCTTCGAATCCTACCATCCCTCGCCGGCGCTCAAAGCGCAGGTCGAACACGACAACGCCGTTGCGCTCGTGCCGCGGCTCGCCCAAATCCAGCGGGTATCAGCATGAAACAGCTCTTGGTTGCGCTCATCGCGGCGTTCGGAATCGCGAGCGCGGCTCCGGCTTCGGCGCAGTTGCCGGCCGCGAGTGCGGCACCCGACTTTACGGCGCAGGTCGCGCAAGGCGGCACGGTCACGACCTTTTCGCTGAAGGCGGCGCTCGCGCACGGTCCGGTCGTGCTGTACTTCTTCCCGAAAGCGTTTACGAACGGCTGCACGGCGGAAGCGCACGATTTCGCCGATCACATCGGCGACTACCAAAAGCTGGGCGCGATCGTCGTCGGCGTGTCGGGCGACTCGATCGCGACGCAAGTGAAGTTCTCGACGCAAGAGTGCCGGTCGAAGTTTCTGGTTGCGGCGGATCCGGGACTGAAGATCGCATCGTCGTACGATTCGAAGGTCCTCGGGCTCTATGCCAACCGCACCTCGTACGTGATCGCGCCCGACGGCAAGATCGCTTACGCCTATACGAGCCTCGATCCCGACAAGCACGTCGCGAACACGCTGGCCGCGCTGCGCGCGCTCAAGCCGTAACGAGGTCGATGCGGGTGGCGCCGATCCGTTCGGCGACCGCGGCGAGCTCGGGGCTGGCCGTGAAAAGAATCGTCTGCGCGTCGAAGGCGTTGCGCGCGATGATGGGGATGCAGCGCTCGATGCGCGTGTCGTCCCAATAGGCGAACGGATCGTCGAGTAAGAGCGGCGGCAGTTCAAGGCCCTCGGCAAACATGCGCGCCATCGCGATGCGAATGATCAGGTAGACCTGATCGCGGGTGCCCGCCGAGAGCGACTCGAGGTCGACGATCTGGCCCGTTTCCGGCACGCGCGCCTTTACGACGAAGCTCGTCGGGTCGACGCGGATTTCACTATAGCGGCCGCCGGTAACGTTGTGCAGCGCGTCCGCGGCGTAGGTTTCCAAGCGCCGCGCAAAGGCTTGGTGCGCTTCGTGCGTCAGCCGCGAGACGGTCGAGCCGGCCAGGGCGAGCGCACGATCGAACGCGTCGAGCTGGTCGAGCTCGGCACGCAAACGGTCGACGTCCTCTTCGATCGGCGCGAGATCGGGGATCGCGTTCTCACCGAGCTTGAGCTCCACCGTCAGCGAGGCGGTGGCGAGTTCGGCGTCGCGCATCAGACGATCGAGTTCGGAGATCCGGGCGTGCACCTCGTCGCGCAGCGCGCGACCGTAGGTTTCGGCCGGGACGATGCCGGCGGCGGCCAGCGCGTCGCGTTCGCTGACCAGCGCGAACTCGTCGTCGCCGCGCAGGATCTCGCTGCGTTGCAGGGCCAGCATCGCCATGCCGCTATCGGCCCCGTCGCGCTTACGCCGCCGCTGCGCGCGCTCGTTGGCGATCGCGTCGCGTTCGGCGCGTGTTCCGGGCGCGCCGGGAATCAGGGCCTCCGCTACATCGTCGAAGATCGCTGCCGTGCGCCGTTCTTCGGCGCGCAGTTCGGCGGCGCGTTCGTTCGCGCGGTCGGCGCTGGCGCGCATGCGGAGTAATTCCGCCAGCCGCTCGCGCCGGTGAGCGAGATCCTCGATGCTCGCGACCCCGAGCCGGTCGAGCACGGCCGCCACGGTGGCACTGGCGTTGCGCTCGGCGGTCAGCGATTCGTCGGCGATGCGTTGCTTCTGCGCGGCGGCGCGCGCATTCCGAATGCGTTCGCGACTGCGCCAGGCGACGACCGCGAACGCCACCGCGGCAATCGCGGCAAAAACTTCGGTGAACGACCACCAGTGGGCGATGGCCATGCCGAGTGCGAGCACGCCGAACACCGCGCCGACCGTGAGCGCGACGCCGGCCAGCGTGCGCCCGCCGCTGCCTTCGCGCCGTGCCGCGGCCGCTTCATTTGCTGCCGTTGCCGCGGCCGTGCGCGCCGCCGTAGCTGCATCCGCGGCATCGTGCAGTGCCTGGAATTCGACATCGTCGATCGTGCCGGCGTCGGCGCGGCGAGCCGCGAGTTCGCTGCGTTCGACGAGGGTCAGCTGCCGCAGCTCGGCTTCGCTCTCGGCCGACGACGCGGCGCTCTCGGCCGAACGCCAGGCGTAGAACGCCGCATCGAGCTCGCCGATCCGGTCGGCCGGAAATTCCGCGACGTCGTCGTACTGCGCGCGCTCGGCTTGGAGCGCGGCGAGGTCGTCGCGATAGACGCGCAATTGTTCGAGGCGCGAACGCAGCTCCGCCGCCTGCAAGGCTTTGAGCTCGCGTTCCGCACCCGCCCGCCGTTCGGCCAGGCGATCGCGTTCGGCCACGTTGGCTGCGCGCCGCTCGCGCAGTTGCGCCAGCGCGTCGCGGCGATTGCGCGCGCCCTCGGCTTCGGACGTGCGCTTCGCCAGCGCTTCGCGCAACGTCTTGAGCGGGTTGTTCACAGTCGAACGCGGCGTGCCGACGTGCGCTTTGCGCGCATCTTCGAGCCGCTTCACGGCGCCGAGGGCAGCGTCTTCCTTCGGCCCGCCGTCGAGCGCGCGCGCGAGGGCGGTCGCGATCGGGGCGTTGCGTTCGGCTTCGATCCCGACGCTTTGCTGCAGCACGCACGATGCGTTGATGAACGCATCGTAGGGAATCTTCAAGTGCACGTCGCCCGGTGAGATCGTGCGGCCCAGCGCGACCTCGCCGGCGATGTCGTTGCCGTCGCGATCGTAGACGTGCACGCCCTTCGCGTCGCGCGCGTAATCGCGTTGCACCTCGAACGAGCGGCCGTCGGCGAGTTCGTAGAACAGCGTCGTCGCGTACGTGCCGCCGTCCCAGGGCCGCCACGCTTCTTTGCGCCGTCCGCTTCCGTAGAGCGACGCGACGATCGCGGCGGCGACCGTCGACTTGCCGGCTTCGTTCGGGCCGTAGACCACGTTGAGCCCATCGGTGAACGCGAACGTCCGTCCGGCCAGCCGTCCGAAGCCCGCCACCGTCAACCGGCGCAGCTTCACGGTGCGATCTCGATACCGTCGAAGGCCGCTACTACCAGCGCCAGCGCGCGTCGCGCGTCGTCATCGCCGCCGTCGGCCGCCGCGAGCAGCTCCGCGACCGCCCGGCCGCGCACGTTCGACTCGTGCGCGATGGCGGCATAGTCGGCGATGACGCTGCGGTCGATGAGGTCGAGCGCGCCGAGGTGCGCGCCGGCCCGTTCGGCGAGCAGCGCGCGATCGACGCGCGTGCCTTGCTGCACCATGCCGCGCAGGGTCGCGCGCACGTAATCGCCCTTGCCGAACGGTTCGAGTGCGCGCTCGCAGGCCGCGATGACCGCGCCTTCATCACCCGCGTCGTCGATGGGAATCGAGATGTCGAGCAAGCGCGTACGCGCGATCGGAACGCTTTCGATCCCGATCGACGCATCGTCGTGCACCGTAACGACCAGCGCACCGTGTTCGCCGCGTTCGCCGAACTTCACGGGCTCCGGCGATCCGGGGTATGCGAAGACCGGACCCGCATCGTCGCTCACGATTGAACCGCCGTGATAATGACCCGTTAACGTGAGCGTCGCGCCGGCGGCGCGGATTTCCGCCGCAGTGAACGGTGCCGTCGCGCGTTTCCCGGGCGGGCAGCGCTCTTCATCGCTGCCGTGCACGAGCGCGATGCGCACGCCGCTGCGGTCGAATGACGCGCCGGCGAACGGGCGTCCGGGTTCGGCCGGCGTGTGGCCGTAACCGTAGAGCGTCACGTTGGGCCCGAGCGGCACGGCGGTCCACGAGGCGTCGGCGAACACGCGCACGTTCGGCGGGAGATCGTCGCGCGCGTAGAGCGAGCGCGCGGCGAACGGATCGTGATTTCCCGGTGCGACGAACACCGGTTTGCCGAAGCGCGCGAAGGCGGCGAACAGAAAACGCGCGGTTGCCGGGCCCGCGCGTTCGCTTTCGTAGAGGTCGCCGCCGATGGTCAGGACGTCGGCGTTGCGTTCGAGCGCGAGGTCGACGATTCGTTCGAACGCATCGGCGAGGGCGGCACGCCGGGCACCGCCGCCGCGCACGTCCGGGAAAACTGTTTCGAGATGCACGTCCGCGGCGTGAACGATCGTCGTCGCCATCGCGGACTTCTTCGCGTTAGGTAGTGGTCAGATACTTCCCATACCAGGCGGTCATCTTGCCAAAAGCGTCGACGGCATCGGGACCGTTGTAGCTCGGGCGCGTATCGTCGAGAAAACCGTGCTTGCCGTCGGGGTACACGACCACGTCGTGCGGGCCCGCGATCTTCGCGTACGCGGCTTGCACGTCGGGAATCGCAATGCTGGCATCGAGCCCGGCATAGAAGCCGATCACGGCGGCGCTCACCTTCGGCGCCCAGTCGAATGCGCCGTCCGGCGGCGGTTCGGTCGTCTTGCGATCAGCGCGCACGTAGCCGTAGAGCACCGCCGCCGCATCGTAATCGGTATTTCCCACCAGCGCTTGGAGTGCGATCCCGCCGCCCATGCAGTTGCCGTAGAGGCCGACCTTCCCGCGCGGCGACTGCGTGCGGATCCACGCTTTACCAGCCTGCAAGTCGCCATTCATCTTGTTCCCGGCATAGAGTGCGGTGACGGCGCCGGCCATCACGGCGGTGTCGGATACCCCATCACCATTGGGCGGGTTCGAGCGGTCGAAGATCCCGGGTGCGATCGCGATGTACCCGAGTTTCGCGAAGCGGCGCGCGAGGTCGCGATACTGCGCGTCGACGCCCCAGATGTGGGCCGTCATCACGATGCCGGGCGTCGTCGGCTTGATGTTCTTCGGCATGGCGACGTACGCGCTGATCGTTGCGTCGGGACTCGTCAGGGTCAGGTGCCGCGTCGTGATCGCCGGATCGTTCTCCGGAACGATCGGTGGATGGGTATGCCCGAAATCCGTTGACTGCGCGCTGGCGGGGACGGCCTGAGCGGCAGCGATTGCCGCAACGGATCCGCCCATAAACTTGCTGCGGTCGATCGTCGTCATGGAGAAGCTCCTATTCACGGGATCAGGGGAGTTGTGGCAATCAGCACCAAACGTCCTCGGATGCGTATCACGAACAGCGTCTCTTTCCTGCGTGCCGGCGCCGTCATCGCTGCCGTTGTTGCGGTGGTACTCGGTCAGTTCGGAACGGCACGCGCCGACATCATCGACGAGTGGAACACCATCAAGCCGCCGGCCGCGGCGCCGGCGCTCAAGCCGGTTGCGCTCGATGCAAAGACCACCGCCCTCTTGATGCTCGACTTCTTACCGCCGAATTGCGGCGCCTCGCCGCGCTGCATCGCGTCGCTCTTGAAAGTGCGTCCGCTGCTCGATGCGGCGCGCGCGGCAAAAGCGCTTGTCGTTTATTCAGAATTTCCGCCGGTTCCGATGACATCGGTCCTCGCGCAGGTTACGCCGCTGGGCGGGGAACCGAACGTCGTCGCGGTCGCCGACAAGTTCATCAACACCAATCTCGATCAGATCCTCAAGGACAAGGGGATCAAGACCGTGATCGTGGTCGGCGCAGCGGCCAACGGCGCCGTGCTCTATACGGGCAGCGACGCCGCGATGCGCGGATACAAGGTCATCCTGCCGGTCGACGGCATGTCCGGAAATTCACCGTACGCGGAAGCCTACACGGCGACGCAAATGGCAACCGGACCGACGGTCGGACAGAACGTCACCCTCACCCGCAGCGCGATGGTGACGTTCCAGTAATCCGCCCTTAGCGGTAGAGCTGTCCGCAGGCGACGGACTTTCCGCCCGGCGTGTTGTTGCTATATACCACGACCACATAGTTGCCGGAGAGCAGCCGGTCTTCCGTCATGTTCACGACGCCGCGCGAGATGCCGTGCGCCAGATCGGCGCTGCGGGCGACGATGCCCGGCGAGATCGCATCGCAGGTCTTGCCGCGCTGCACCGCCACGGTCTGCACTCGGCCGGGCTTGGTGCCCTCGAGCGAGGTGACGAGCCGGGTCGTGCTGCCGCCCTTGAACAGCGTGACGAACCCGGTTTGACCCGAGTTGTTGAGCTCCATGACGCCGCGCTGGAGGCCCGCACCGACGGGCACGCCCCCGGGCGGCGCTTGCGCGAAGGCCGGCGCGCTCGATAGCAGCAAAGCGGCCAGTGCCAAACCGGAAATCAATTTCATAAACTAAGCATCCCCTCGAAGAGCGATTACGAACCTCTCTTTGGCGCGGGTGGGTGCCGGCCTCCCGGCCCATCCGGAGGCTCCCGGCCGCCTTCCTGGGAAGCCGTCGCAATGGCTACCACGGTTATGGCGCACGGCCCCGGAATCGAGAACGACGACGCGCTCGGGATCGAGCGCCGGGCGGTCTGGTTCATCTCGAGCGCCCACCTGGTCTCGCACTTTTACATGCTGGCCGTCGTGCCGCTCTTTCCGCTGCTCAAGGCGCGGCTCGGGGTCAGTTTCGTCCAACTCGGCCTCGCGCTGACGATCTTCAACCTGGTCTCGGTGGCGGCGCAGGCGCCGGTCGGATTTCTCACCGACAAGCTCGGTTCGCGCAAGCTCCTGATCGGCGCGCTCTTGCTCGGGGCGGCCGCGTTCGCCTCGCTCGCCCTGATGCCGACGTACGTGTGGCTGCTCGTCGTGATGGCGGTCGTCGGGCTGGCCAACGCCGTCTACCATCCGGCCGACTACGATCTGCTCAACGCCGCCGTCGCGCACAGTCGCGTCGGCCGCGCGTTTTCGTATCACACGTTCTCGGGTTACCTCGGCTTCGGCATCGCGCCGTTGCTGATGATCTACGTCGCGACGGCATTCGGCTTGAGCGCGGCGTTTTTCGTGGCCGGCGCGCTCGGCCTCATCGCGGCGATTCCGTTGATGTTCGCGACGCAGCTCGATCGCCGTCCGGCCGTCGCGCACCTGGAAGCAGCGGCGCCGGCGAAGGTCGGCGTCCGCGAGCTGCTCACGCCGTCGATCCTCAGCCTGACGCTGTTCTTCACGCTGCTCAGCCTCTCGACCAGCGGTATCCAGAGCTTCTCGATCGTCGCGCTGAACGCGATCTATCAGATTCCGCTCGGGTTCGCGAGCGTCGCGTTGACGGCGTTTCTCATCGGCAGCGCGGTCGGCGTGCTCGGCGGCGGCTGGATCGCCGACAAGACCGCACGCCACGCCGAAGTGGCGATGGCCGGTTTCCTGGCCTGCGCGGTTGTGACGATCGCCATCGGCACGTTCAACGTCGGCTACCTGGTGGCCGTACTGCTATTTCTGGCCGGATTCTGCTCGGGCTTGATCCAACCGTCGCGCGATATGCTCGTGCGCCGCGCCGCACCGCCCGGCGCGATGGGCCGCACGTTCGGCATCGTTACGACGGGCTTCAACATCGGCGGCACGCTCGGACCGCTGCTCTACGGCGTGCTGGTCGATCACGGCGCACCGCGCGACATCTACTACGTCGGCGCGGGCTTCATGCTCGTTACGGTTGCGCTCGCGTTCTTGACGCAGCGTGCGGATCGGCTCCCGCAAGACCATCAATAGACCCACGCCGGCGACGGATAAACGGGCGTCGCGTTTGCCAGCCGGTACGGATAGATGGTGACGAGCTTCCCGTGTTGGATTTGATTGACGACCATCGGTTTGAACATGTTCACGCCGCGCGAGTCGAACTTCAACAGACCGAAGAACGTCACCACGTCGAGATGCGCGAGCGCGTTCCGCACGGCCATCCGATCGATGGTCCCTGCCTGCTCGATGGCGTATTGGAAGGCGAGCCCGGCCGCCGTTGCTTCGGCATTATGGTAATCAGGCGCGTGACCCACACGCGCGGTGAAGGCAGCGGCGTAATCGTGAGCCGTGTGGTAGAAACCGGGCGCGCCCACGTAGGTGACGGACGGCGACCACTGCGCGCTGCCCAGAACGCCTTCGGCGTCGCCGCCAAGCGCCGAGCGGAACTCCGGAACGTCGGGACCATTCGTATAGCCGTAGATCAGGGCTTGGACGTGCTGCTCCTTGAGTGCATGCTGCATCAAGAGGGCGTCCTGCAAGTGGCCGGCATTCAAGACGATGTCGGGGCTCGCAGCCTTGATTGCCGCGGCGGCCGCCGTAACCGACGCCGGGTCGGCCGTATACCGGTCGTCGTACACCACCCGAAGACCGTGGTCGTTCGCCGACTGCACCGCTCCTTGCTGAACCTCGAGTGAGAAGGCGTCACTCGCGGCGCTGATCGCAATAGTTTTCGGTTGCGGTTTGCGTTTGACGGCATACTCGATGATGCCCACGAGATATTTTCGCGCGGGCGACATGACGTTTACCGTGAAGTTATATCCCTGGTTGAAAATATTTTCGGCGGCGCCGCCGCTGTCGACCATCGGAATGGCGTTGCGCTCGGCTACGGCGGCTGCGCTGAAGGTTGGTCCCGAACCATACGGACCCAAAACGAAGTCGATGTGCTGCTGGGTGATGAGGCTTTCGAGCCGCGCGGCCGTCGCCGCCGGGTCGGAGCCGTCATCGGCATAGCGGATGTCGATGCGATACCTTTGATTACCGACTCTCAGGCCGCCCCGACCGTTCACGTAGGTCATCCAAAAATCGTAGCCTTCTTTTGTCAGAGCGCCTTCGTGAGAGGTCGATCCCGTCAGTGAAACCACGGCGGCGAAAACGATCGTCTTTTCACTTTGACCGGCGGGCGCAGCGACCGCCCCCGGCGCCGCGCCGGACAGGATGGCGATCAGACACGGCACGAGCGCGCGCGAAAGCAAGAACGACCAACGTTTCATGAACCCTCCGGTGACGGTTGTCAAGGACCACTCTTGGTGATGAGCGCCGTGCGTCCGAGCAGCTCGTTCGCATCGGCCGAGTGCGCCAAGGCGAGTAGAGCACTCGCCTGAGCGCGCGGTGACCGGAAGTCCGACTCAGCCAGCAAGCGCACTGCCAGCGGGTAGCGATCGTTCGCGATCGATAGTGGACTCGGCGGCGGTGCCCGGCCAAGTGCGAGAACCTTCGCCGGGGCGGCAAGGCTGAACGGCACGATGCCGATTGCGCGGCCGCCGCTCGGACTCGAGATCAAACGCGTGATCTCTGCGCCCGCGGGCATGCGAACAACGTGCGCGCCGTAGGGCTGTCCCTGCATCACCTTCGCGGCAACTACGGCGGCTTCGTCCGAACCGTCCGCGGGAGCGACCGCCACGATCGCTCCGCGCGGACCGCCGAGCTGTGACCAGTCGGTAATTTGCCCCGTGAGAATCCCGCGCAGCTGATCTAAGTCGAGACGAGCGACGGGGTTTTCCGGATTCACCACCGCAACAACCGCGTCACGCGCAATCACCGCATCGTCGGAGCCCTTGAGTGCAACGGCAAAGCGCACGTCGCATGCGTCGTCGCCCGGCGACGTGACGGTATAGTGGTACGGCCAGACGCTGTGCTGCCGGGAATACGTCTGCACCACGTCGTTGACGAGCCGATCGGTCATCGACGAGTCGCACACACGCACGCCGAGCGCGGGGACTCGCGGCACCGCAATGAGGCCGATCACGATGATTATTGCGACCGTTGCAATCGCCGCGGCCGTCAATCCCTTCATGTTCAGCGCCTGGACCGGGGCGATCACCGGTTCTCGTGACGCAGGTGTGAGGAGCTCCCCGCAATCCGGACAATACCGGCCGGGCCCCGGGTAGCGTTCAACCGGTTCACGGCGTTCGGCACGCGGGCACTTTGCATTCGTGCAAAAGCCCGTTTCGGTCATGCCGGGCCTGCCGTGGTCCCGTTGCGCAACGTATCAGTAATACGGCGTTCGAGCACGCGTTTTGCGGCGTCAGCATTGAGGCCGCTCGTTCCTGAGGAGGGTTCCAGCCGCACTTGCAGCTCTGCAAGCTTTGCATCCGCGCGCGTGCGCGCATCGCGGCATTGCTCGAACGACCGGACCGCCTCTTCGTAGCCGGCGCAAGCCTCCGCCTCGTGCGGCCCCGGCTCGGTCGCAGGGACGGGGTGCGCGAGCCGCGCGCGCGTTGCGTCTTGCAACGTTTGTTTTGCAAAACGAAGCGATTCTTGGGCGCGCTCGAGTTCCGTCCTGGCCGCATCTTCGGCGTCGCGGAGTTCCGCGTAGCGCCCAATCTCGGTTTCGCGCTGCGCTACAATCGCCTCGAGATGTTCGCGCGCGGTTCGAACCTGCTCGGCGGCATCGCGCTGGGCGAGATGAGCAGTAGCGGCTTCAGCCGCAAATCTTTCGACCGAACGCGCCTCCTCCAGCGACGCTTCGGCATCGGCCCGGCGTTTGGCGGCGAGATTCTGGATCTCGACGAGTGCGTGCGCGGCTCCGGACTGATTATCCGAGCGTTCCATCTGCAAAAATTTCGATTGCAGTGGTGGTTATCTTTGAGCCGGAGGTCCTGAGGACGAGGCCTTATGGTCCTAGTTGCTCGGGACCATACGGGGCGCCCACGAGGAAAGACGCTAGCGGCGGGCGTTCGCGACCGGGATGACGATCACGGTCGAGCGCTTCGAACGTAACGCCGCGGCGATGGCCGGTTCGAGTTTGGCCGGATCCTCGATGCGCATCGCGTCGGCACCGTAACCGCGCGCGACGGTCACGTGATCGAGCGCCGCAAGCTCGGTGCCCGGATGCTGCTCGGGTGCTTTGTCGACGCCGAGGTGACGTTCGATCGCGAGCTTCACGGCGAGGTAGCCGCTGTTGTCGACGACGATGCACAGGATCGGCGCGTTCTCGCGCGCCGCGGTCCATAACGCCTGCGGCGTGAAGTTGAACGAGCCGTCGCCGACGACGGTGACGACGGCGCGGTCGGGGCACGCGATCTTCGCGCCGACGGCTGCGGGCAGCGCCCAGCCGAGGGATCCGCCGTTGGTGCGGAAGACGCGCGAATCGGCGGGAAACGCGGTGTGGCGCAGCAGCGGACGCGATGACGACACGGCTTCGTCGAAGAGCAGCGTGCCGGCCGGCAGCGTCGCGCCGAGCGCGTCGGTGAGCGTGGCGAGCGAAATCGCGCCCGCTTCTTCGGCGAGTTCGTCGTGGCGTTTGCGATCGGCCGCGTTGGCCGCACGATACTGCGTGCGCAGATCTTCGAGCCGCGCGATGCGTTCGGCACGGCGCTGCGCGGGCAGCCCGCCGGCGCTCACCGTTGCCGCCAGCAGATCGGCGAGCACCGCCTGTGCGTCGCCCGCGAGCCCGACGTCGGGCACGAACGTCCAACCGATCTGCGCGGCGTCGGCGGACGCGTGGATGAGCTTCGCGCCGTCGGGCAATTTCGCGGCGCTTTCGGTGGAGAACGGAAAGAAGGCGCGGGCACCGATCACCGCAACGCAATCCGCGTCGGCGATCAGCGAGCGCTGCTCGCCGTACTGACCGAGGTAGCGCGGGTCGCCGACCGGATACGGCAATTCATTGAGCTGCGTGCGCTCGATGGCGAACACCGGCAGTTCCAACGCTTCGGCGAGATCGCGAGCAGCGGTCGCGTACGCCGCCGTCGACGATCCGAGTACGAGCATCGGCCGGCGCGCGTCGAGCAACAAGCGCACGGCGGCCGTCACCGCTTGCGCGTCGGGCCGGCGCTCGAGGTGCGCGTTCGGCGAGGCGGCAAAGGCGTGCGCGTCACCGGCATCGGCCGCTGTGACCGCACCGGCTTGCACGTCTTCGGGGATCGCCAGATAGGTCGGCCCGGGCGGGTTCGCCGCCGCGACGTTGATCGCGCGCCGCAGGTCGCTTCCGACGGCGCCGGCGGTCAGGCTCTGCCACGAATGTTTGACGAAGCTGCGCGCGAGCGACGGCAGGTCGGGCAGCGCGCAGAAGCCGTCGTTCGCGAGCACGCCGGTGTCTTTGTGACCGGCAGTGACGACGATGGCCGAGTTGTCGCGCGCGGCGTTGTAGATCTGGCTGAGGCCGTTCATCGTGCCGACCGTCGTGTGCAAGCCGGCCACGCCGATACGCTTGCCCGCGCGCGCGTAGCCGTCGGCCATCGCGACCGTGATCGTTTCTTGCAGCGTCAGGACGTAGCGAACGGCCGGATCGGTGCGCATCGCTTCGAGCAGCGGCGCCTCGGTCGAACCGGGCAAGCCGAACAGCACTTCGACGTTGTTGGCTTTGAGCGTGGCGAGAAAGGCGTGCGCGCCGGTCGTTTGCGTCTCGAGCATGATGTCAGGCTTTCGGTGCTTTCCAGATGAGGTCGCTGGCGTTGAGGGCGTGGTCGACATCGTTGTATTTCACGCCGGTGTCGATCAGCGCTTGGATTTGACTCGGCACGATGTCGACGCCGAACGTGGAACGCGTCATCGCGGCGAGCGATTCCGGTTTGATCGGCGTGTAGCGCAACAGGATCGCGCCGCTTTCTTTCGGATGACCGTTGGCCCAGATCGCGGCGCGGCGCAACACGTCGACGACTTTGGCCGCCACCGCGGGCTGCGTTTGCAGCCACGTTCCGTTGGCAAACCACGTCGTCGCCGGGATGATGGGTGCGATCGCGTCCATCGGGCTCGCCAGGATGCGTGCGACCGGTTTCGCGGCCGAGACGTACGGTTCGGCGAGCGTCGCCGCATCGACGCGATGCGCTGCCAGCGCGTCGGCCATCGCGGGAAACGGCAGCTCGAGCCACTTCACGCTCTTGCTGTTGCCACCGTTCTTGTCGATCCAGGCTTGCGTTGCGTACATCAGCACGTTGCCGAGACCGTTCACCGCGATCGTCTTGCCGTTGAGGTCGGCTGCGGTCTTGATCGGCGAATCGAGCGCGACCATCGTGATGTCGGTGGGAGCGGTGCTGAGCGACATCCCGGCCGGCGCGATGATTTTCACGCCTAGCCCTTTGACGAACCCCTGGGCGACCGGACCGACGGCCGACAAGCCGACGTCCAGCGCACCCGAGATCACCGCGGCGACGAGCGCGCCGCCGTTGGAGAGCGTCGTGATCTCCACGTCGATGCCGGCTTGATCGAACCAGCCCAAGTCTTTGCCGTAGAACGTTTGTCCGGCCGATTCGACCGGTTGAACGCCGATGCGCACCGTGACGGGCGTCGCCGCACGTGCGGGCCGGGCGGCGAGGGCCGGCGCCGCAGCGATGAGGGCAAGCGCCGCGCGGCGGCCGAGGTGGCGTTCGTGCATCACCCCCACCTTTGGAGGGACGCCGCAGGCCGCCTGCGTTAGGCGGGTACCGCCGCGAACGCGCCGGCTAGCAGTTCGTAGGAACGCTGCCGCAGCGCGTAGTCGGGTGCGATCGTCACGACCATGATTTCATCGGCGCCGTAGTTTTCGACCACCGCTTCGATACGCGCGCGAATCGTGGCCGGCGAGCCGGTGATCAGGTTGCGCGTCGCACGCGCTTCGGCGAGCTCGCGTTCGGTCCACGGATACGCTTTCGCTTCCGCGAGCGAGGGCAGCACCGATGATAGACCGCGCGCGCGCCGCAAGAACGCGAGCAGCGTCGGCAGCGCGATCTCAGCGGCTTCTTCGTCGGTCGGCGCGACGATGGCCGCTACCGTCACCATCACGTGCGGCTGTGCGAGATATTCCGACGGCACGAAGAGCCGGCGATATAAATGCGTGACTTGCGGATAGTCGCCGCCGATGAACTGCGCGAACGAATACGGCAAACCGAGTTGCGCCGCCAACTGCGCGCCGTAATCGGACGAGCCGAGAATCCACATCTCAGGCGACGTATCGCCGGCCGGCTGCGCGATCAACCCACGCAAACGCGGGTCGGGCACGTCCCCCGCGAAGTATTTGAGGATGTCCTGGATCTGCTGCGGAAATTGCAGCGAGTCACCGCTTTGCAGCGCCACCGACACGGCCCGCGTTCCGCCGGGCGCGCGTCCCACGCCGAGATCGATGCGGCCCGGCGCCAGGGCTTCGAGCATGCGAAATGCTTCCGCAACTTTGAACGCGCTGTAATGCGGCAGCATGATCCCGCCGCTGCCCAACCGGATGCGCGACGTCTCGCCGCTCAACCGCGCCAGCAAAACTTCCGGCGCGGGATCCGCCACGCTCGGCAAGCCGTGGTGCTCCGCACACCAGTACCGCGCATAGCCGAGTTCATCCGCGCGCCGCGCGAGCGCAATCGTCGCCTCGATCGCTTCCCGCGGCGACGCCCCGCTTACGATCGGCGATTGGTCGAGGACACTCAACGGAATGGACATGGCCCTTGTTATGACGCATCAGGTGCGCAAAGGGATGCGTGGATGCGCTAGAGGTTGAGTTCCCACGTTTCGCTGGTGAGATGCGGGCCCCACAGGTCGTTGGACTCGGTGGCGGTCGTGACGAAGCCTTCGCTCGCGTAGATCGCACGCGCGGCCGTGAGGATCGAGTGCGTCCAGAGCACCATTTTGCGGTAGCCTGCGGCGCGTGCGAAGGCGATGCATTCGCGGACCAGGCGGCGACCCAGACCGCAGCCGCGCGCCGATGGTTCGGTGAGCAGCAGCCGCAGTCGCGCAACCGCCGGGTCGTCGTAGTCGTGCACGGCGAAGATGCAGCCGACGCGCGCGCCGTTGCATTCCGCGATCCACATGCGATCGCGGGCAGCGTCGTAGTTGGCTACGTACGCTGCGATCACTTCGGAAACGTAGCCTTCCATGTGCGCGTCGAAACCGTACTCGGTGCCGTAGAGCACGCCGTGGCGTTCGAGCACCCAGCCGTAGTCACCGACGCGCGGATCGCGCAGGACGATATCGCCCGCCGAATCGTTCGGCGCGAGCGCCTCCGCGATCGTCGCCATCGCGTCGAGCACGAGCTCCTGACGCTCGTCCGGCAGCGGTGCCAACAGCGCGGCGATTTCGTCATGCGAGCGTTCGTTCAGCGGCGCGTAGGCGGCACGGCCGGCGGCGGTCAGCCCGAGGACGTCGCGGCGGCCGTCCGCCGGCGAGGGCGTCCGCGTCACGAGCCCTTGGCTTTCGAAGCGGCGCAGGATCCGGCTCAAGTAGCCGGGGTCGAGCTCGAGCGCGGCGGCGACGTCGCTGGCAGAAGGCGCTTCCCGGTTGGCGAGCTCGTGGAGCACCCGCCCCTCGGCCAGCGTGAACGGCGAGCGCAGAAAGTTCTCCGCCAGGACCCCGAGGCGCTTGGTGTAGAGCCGGTTGAAGCGCCGGACCTCATCGACCCGGCGATCGAGCATGCTGGTCATGGCCCGGCGAATTAGTTGACGATCGTCAACCAACCTGCGCCGTCAGGACGCCCGGGCGAGCACGATCGAGCCGGCGATCACCCCGCGCCACAGGCTAGCTAGGGTGGCTACTACCGCGCACGCGGTCGCAGCCGCCATCGTGACCACGAGCGCGCTGTCCGTGATCCCGCTGCCGTTGGCCGTCGGATGCCCCTCCAGCGCGAAGACAGTCGCCACGATGACGGCGCCGGTCGTCTGTCCGAACACGCGCGCCACGCCCTGAACGGCTTGCGGCGCGCCGCTGCGTTCGCGCGGCGCACTGCCCTGCATCGAGCGGTTGTTGGGCGATTGGAAGAGACCGTAGCCGATGCCGCATACGGCCATGCGCCAAGCGATATCGAACGGCGACGGTGAGGGGCCCATCAACGCCGTGCACAGCAGCCCGACGCTGAAGGTGCCGAGGCCGATCACCGCCAGGCGCGAGGAGTTGTAGCGGTCGGCGAGCCGGCCCGAGAACGGCGCCACCGCTGCGGAGGCGAGTAGCCACGGGAGCAGCAGCATGCCGATTTCCAACGGCTTATAACCCATCACGGTTTGCAGGGCGAACGGCAACGCCACCCACGCGATCGTTTGCGAGATGAACGACGCGTAACACGCGAGCACGGCGAGCGTGAAACGCAGCTGCGCGAACAGATCGACGGCGAACATCGGCAGCGGCGTCGCCAATTGCCGGCGGATGAACAGCCAGCCGACAATCGCCGCCGCGACGATTTCCGTAACCGTGAGCGGCACCGAACCGTGGTGCCCGAACGAATCGAAGCCGATCACCGCGAGCCCGAACATCGCGACGCTCATCACCGCACTCAACGCATCGTACGGCCGCCGATGGCCCGGCGTTTTCGGGATGGCCACGATCGCCATCACGTATACCGCAATGCCGATGGGGATGTTCAACGCGAAGAGCCACTGCCACGGTCCGAGCGCGAGTATCGCGCCGCCGACGACGGGACCCGCGGCCGCGCCGAGTGACACCGCCATCGCGCTGACGCCGGTTGCGCGTCCGAGCATCTTCGGCGGATACACGAGCCGGTTGATCGGCGACGACGTGACGGTGAGGGCCGCACCGGCCAAGCCTTGCACGAAGCGCGACGCGGTGAGCATGACCAGTTCGTGCGAGAGCACGCAGCCGAGCGATGCCAGCATGAAGACGATCAGACCGAGGCGGTACACGCGCCAGTAGCCGAGGATGTCGCCGGCCGCGGCCATGGGCACGATCCCGACGGTGAGCGCGAGCTGGTAGCCGTTGATCACCCAAATCGATGCTGCGGCACTGGCGTTGATATCGTGCGCGATCGTCGGCAGCGCGGTGTTGGCGATCGTCTGATCCATCATTGAGAGCACCGTGACCGTGCTCGTTGCGATCAGCGTCCAAATGCGTTTCGATGGGGCGACGACGCCCACGTGTTCATCCACACCGGCAGTATTAATGAAAATTGCGCGCCCGGACCTTGTCGGTCGTACCCGAGGTATCGAAATGCCAGCAGCGTTTCATGATCACATCGATCGCGCCCGACTCTTTTTGCAACACGCCCTCGACGATCAGGCATTGGGAGGCGCGGATCGTGCGGCGGTACTTCTCATAGATGTCGGGGCGCACGATCACGTTGACCAGCCCCGTCTCGTCCTCGATGGTGAGGAACACGAAACCCTTCGCGGTGCCGGGACGCTGGCGCGTGATCACGAGGCCGCCGACCTTGCACACGAGGTTCTGGGGCATCGCCGGCAATCGCTCGGCGGCGAGCACGCGGCGCGCATCGAGTTCGGCGCGAAAGTGCGCGATCGGCTGAACGTCGGCGACGCCGGTGGCGGCGATGTCGAGCGCGGTACGTTCGATCGCGCTCAGCGCGAGCAACTGCGGCGGCGGTTCGTCGTCGATCTCCATCGCGCGTCCCAGTTCTCCGCGCGCTTCGCGTTCGTTCAGCGCGCGCAACGCCCAGATCGCATCACGTCGTGCCGGGTACCATGGCGCGAAGGCCCCGCCCGCGGCGAGGTTCTCGAGCGGTTCGCGAGCCAGCTTCGTGCGGCGCGTGAAATCGAGCAGATCCTCGAACGGCCGGCGTTCGAGGAGCGCGCGCTCGACGTGCTCGCGTTGCACCTCGCCCATGCCGCGCACGAGGTGAAAGCCCAAGCGCAGTGCGCCGTCGGGTTCGACGAAGCTCCACCACTCGCTGGCGTTTACCTCGACCGGCCGCACGACAACCCCATGCCGGCGCGCATCGTTCACCAGCACTTCGGTCGAGTAGAAGCCCATCGGCTGCACGTTGAGGATCGCGGCGCAAAAGATCGCCGGCTCGTGGCACTTCACGTACGCCGACGCATAGGCGAGCAGCGCGAAACTCGCGGCGTGCGATTCGGGAAAGCCGTAGTCGGCGAAGCCTTCGAGCATGTGGAAGAGCCGCTCGGCGACCTCGCGTTCGATGCCGTTGCTCACCATGCCGTTCACCAAGCGCGGATAGATGTGGGCCATCCGGTCGCGCGAGCGTTTGTGACCCATCGCGCGGCGCAACTCATCGGCTTCGCCGCCCGAGAAACCGGCGGTTTCCATCGCCATCCGCATCCCTTGCTCTTGAAACAACGGCACGCCGAGCGTGCGTTCGAGAATCGGTTTGAGCGACGGATGCGGATAGGTCACCGGTTCCATGCCGTTGCGCCGGCGCAGGAACGGATGGATCATGTCGCCCTGAATCGGGCCCGGGCGAATGATCGCGACCTGCATGACGATGTCGTAGAAACACTTCGGCTTCAAGCGCGGCAGCATCGATTGCTGCGCGCGCGACTCGACTTGGAAGACGCCGATCGAATCGGCGCGGCAGAGCATCTCGTAGGTGGGTTTGTCGTCGATCGGAATCGTTTCGAGCGAGAGCGGGGGGCGCTCGGGATAACAGCGTGCGTGCAGCGCGAACGCGTCGCGCAGGAGCGAGAGCATGCCCAGGCCCAGCAGGTCGATCTTGATCAGCCCGAGGTCGCTCAGATCGTCCTTGTCCCACTGCACGATCGTGCGGTCGCGCATCGATGCCCACTCGATCGGTGCGACGCTCATCAGCGGATCGCGCGTGATGATCATCCCGCCGGAGTGGATGCCCATGTGGCGCGGAAAGCCGTTGACGCGCCGGCATAGCCGCAACAGCAGCGCACCGGTTTCCCCGCCGATCGTCCCTCGACTTCGAGTTGAGGGCGCTCCGCTCGGGATGACAGGAACGTAGGTGCTGGACCGGGTGTCGTCGACCGCGTCGAAGCCGGGAGCAACGGGCGTGCCGCGCGAGGGCACGATGTTGCTGCCCGCATCGAAGTCGCGCCGCCGTTCGACCGATGCCGGCAGTGCTTTCCCCGCCGCCGGCGGTGCGACGCCGACCGTTTCGGCCAAGGACTCCGTGGCGTCGTATTCGCGCACGATCTGATCGACTTGACCGAGCGAGAGCCCCAGGGCCTTGCCGACGTCGCGAATCGCCGAGCGCGTGCGGTACGTGATGACCTCGGCGACCATCGCGGCGTGATGGCGTCCGTAGCGGTTGTAGACGTACTGCAGCACCTGCTCCCGATCCTGATGCGCGAAATCGATGTCGATGTCGGGGATCTCGTTGCGTTCTTCGCTCAAGAAGCGCTCGAAGAGCAAGTCGCCGTCGATCGGATCGACCGCCGTGATCCCGAGCGCGTAACACACCGCCGAGTTGGCCGCCGAACCGCGGCCTTGTCCGAGGACGCCGAGCGCGCGGGCTTCGCGCGAGATGTCCCACACCACGAGGAAGTAGCCCGAGAGATCCATGCGCGCGATGATGCCGAGCTCGTACTCGAGCTGGCGCTCGACCTTCGATGAAAACGGCCAGCCGTAGCGTTTACGCGCGCCCTCGTAGACCAGCGTGCGCAGATAGGAGTGATGGCTCGCTTCGCCTTCGGGAACCGGAAAGTACGGAAACTGCCCGGCGAGCTTTTCGAGCCGGAACGTGCAGCGCTCCGCGATCGCCAGCGTGTTCGCGATCGCGCGCGGATAGGCGTGAAAGAGTCGCGTCATCTGCTCGGGCGTCTTGAGCGCGTATTCCGCATTCGGGCGTAAGAGCGTGCCGGCGCCGGCGAGCGTGGCTTTGTATTTCACGCACGTGAGCACGTCGCATAACTGCGCGTCCTCGTGGTCGACGTAGGCGACGCCGTTGGTCGCGACGTACGGCACGTCGAGCCGTCCCGCGAGCGCCGTGAGCGCTTGCACGAGGGCGCCGTCCTCGGGCCGTAAGTGATGCTGCAGTTCGAGATAGAAGCGGCCCGGGAAAAGATCGCGTAAGCGCGCGCCGATCGCGAGCGCGCCGTCGTCGTCGCGTGCGAGCAGCGCTTTCTCCACCAGGCCGTTCGCGCCGCCGGAGAGCGCGATGATGCCGTCGGTGCGGCCGCTGAAATCGTCGAGCCGCGCGCGCGCATCGCGCTTGCGTCCACGCAACTGCGCGAGCGAAAGCAATTCGCACAAGTTCGCGTAACCGCGCGCGTTCTCGGCGAGTAGGACGATCCGCGGCGTATGCGTCGGCACCTCGCTTGCCGCACGCGCGGGGCGGCTGGGCCGGATCGGTTCCGGGTCGGCCGTCTCGAGCGTTAGCTCGGCGCCGCAGATGGCGGGCAGTTTGTGCTCTTTGGCGGCTTTCGCGAACCGCACGGCGCCGTAGAGCCCGTCACGGTCGGTCAGCGCGATCCCGGCCAAGCCCGCCGCGACGGCCGCGCCGACGAGTTCTTCCGGGTGCGAGGAGCCCTCGAGAAACGTGAAGTTCGACCAGGCGTGGAGTTCGGCGTAGCGCGCGGCGGCTGCCATGGGCCGCTATCGTAATCGAACATACGTTCGATAACAAGAAGGATTCCGGTTGTTCTTGACATGTTTCGACATATCGGATAATGTCGGTTTTATCAACATGATTCGATATATCGACAAACCGGAGGGACACTCCATGCAGCATCATCACCGCGGGCGCCGCCCGTTCGGTGAGTCCGAACGCGGCAGCATCAAGTACGACATCCTCGAGATCCTGTGGGACGGTCCGCGGCACGGCTACGACATCATGCTCACGATCGAAGAGAAGCGCGGCTTCCGCCCGAGCCCGGGCTCGATTTACCCGGCGCTGCAAATGCTCGAAGAGGGCGACTTCCTCACCGGCCAAGACATCGACGGCAAGCGCGTCTACACGATCACGGACAAAGGCAGCGAGCTGCTGGCCAAGCACCGCGAGACGACTCCCTCGGATGACGCGTCGCCCGAGACCAAAGGTGCCGTATCGCTGATCGCGCGCAGCGTGCAGACGATGGTCGGCATCAAGATGGTGCTCAAAGAAATCGGCCGAACGCGCAACGTTGAAATGTACACGCAGGCGTTGGCGATTCTCGAACGTACGCGCCGCGATCTCTACGCATTGCTGACGCACGAATAGATGAGCGCGACGCTGGCGGTCGCGCCTGCTCCGGCACGTCGGGCCACCTCGCCGTATCTGATTTCGCTCACGGTCATGCTCGGCATGATCATGGCGATCGTCGACGGCACGGTCGTCAACGTCGGCCTGAACACGATCGCCGGAACGCTCGGCGCGTCGCTCGACGATGCCGCCTGGGTCGTCACCGGCTATCTGCTCGCGAGCGTCATCACGATGCCGCTCAACGGCTGGCTCACCGCGAAATTCGGCCGCAAGCGTTTCTACGCCGGCTGCGTTGCGATCTTCACGATCGCGTCGTTCCTGTGCGGCACGGCCACGACCGTGTGGCAACTGACGTTCTACCGCATTCTGCAAGGCTTCGGCGGCGGCGCGCTGCAGCCGACGGCGCAAGCGATCATCTTCGAAACGTTTCCGCCCGGTAAACGCGGCATGGCCACGGCGATCTTCGGCATCGGTGCGATGGTGGGTCCGGCGCTCGGACCGCTGATCGGCGGCTACATCATCGACAACGCCACCTGGCCGCTCTTATTCTTGGTGAACATTCCGATCGGCATCGCGGCGTTCTTCATGACGATCGCGTTCATCCCCGATCCGAGTTATCTCGAGAAGCCCAAGGGCGGCATCGATTGGCTCGGGCTCGCCTTGCTCTCAACCGGTATCGGCGCGATTCAGTACGTGCTCGAGCGTGGCCAGCACGACGACTGGTACGATTCGCCCACCATCGTCATCCTCACGGCCGTCTCGGTCGCGGCGAGCGCGTGGTTCATCTACAAGTCGCTGCACGACAAGCATCCGCTGGTCGATTTGCGATCGTTCCGGTTTCCGACATTCGTTTTCGGGAACTTGCTGCTCGTCGTCGTCGGCTTCGGGCTCTACGGCACCTCGCTGATCATGCCGCTCTTCTTTCAAACGTCGATGGGCATGACCGCGTACGACACGGGCCTAGCGTTGCTGCCCGGCGCCCTTGCGACGGCGGCGTCGATGATCGTCGTCGGCCGGTTGATGCAATTCATCGACGTGCGCATCCTCACCGCACTCGGTCTCGTGCTCTCCGCCTGGTCGTGTTGGGCGCTCGGCGATCTCAACCAATACGCCGGCGTCGGCGATATCTTCTGGCCGCGTATGATTCAGGGCCTCGGTATGGGCTTGATGTTCGTGCCGGTAACGACCGCGATGCTCTCGCCGCTGCCGAAGAACGAACTCGCGAGCGCGACCGGCATCTCCATGCTGGTGCGCCAGCTCGGCGCGAGCGTCGGCATCGCGGTGTTGACGACGCTACTCGCCAGCGAAACGACCATCGCCTGGATGGCCCTCGCCGGCGGCGTAACGCAGAGCCACGGAGCCTCGATGGGCCAGATCAACGGCCTGATCCTGCAGTCGGCAACGGTGATCGCCTACGACTACCTCTTCCGAATTTGCGCCTTCGTATTCTTGTTCGCCCTGGTCTTCGTGTTCTTCATGAAGCCGAACAAGACAGCCGGAGCCGCTCCCGCAATGGCCCACGGCGGCGCCGAGTAAAGCTACATAAATGTAGCCGTTCGGCGCTGCGCGGCGTTCGGGGAATGGACAATGTAGCGTTGCCCCCATGCCATCCCGAGCTTGTCGAGGGACCGCCCTAACCGTCGTCGCCGAGCTCGGACGCCGTAGGGCGGACGAGTGGTGTAACAACAACGTGCGCCGGCATTGCACTGGCGAATGGAAAGATGCTCGCTGTCCCTCGACTACGCGCCCTGCGGCGCTCCGCTCGGGATGACAATGGGGGTACGTCGTAGGAACAGGCACGTATGCAGTATCGACCGATCGGGCGTTGGGGGATGCAGGTTTCCACGGTGGGGCTTGGGTCGTGGTTGACCTATGGCGGCAGCGTGGAAGAAGCGACGGCGCGGGCGTGTATGCGGCGGGCGTACGAGCTGGGCGTGACGTTCTTCGATACGGCCAACGTCTATGCGCGCGGCGGGGCGGAAGAAGTCGTCGGCCGGGCGATCAAGGATTTCGCGCGCGATTCGATCGTGCTGGCGACCAAGGTCTACTTCCCGATGGGCGACGGACCGAACGACGCGGGGCTCTCGCGCAAGCACATCCGCATGCAGATCGATGCGAGCTTGCGGCGACTCGACGTCGAATACGTCGACCTCTACCAATGCCATCGTTACGACCAAGATACGCCGCTCGATGAAACGTGCGGCGCGATGAACGATCTCGTGCGCGCCGGCAAGATTCTCTACTGGGGCGTCTCGGAATGGAACGCCGATCAGATCACCGCCGCCTGTACGCTGGCGGCCGAGCGCGGCTGGGCGATTCCGATCAGCAATCAGCCGCAGTACAGCGCGCTCTGGCGCAACGTGCAGCGCGACGTCTTTCCGGCCTGCCGTGAATTCGGGCTGGGAAACGTTGTGTGGTCGCCGCTCGCGCAAGGCATTCTCAGCGGCAAGTACACCTCGGCGCGGGCCGTACCGCCGGGCACGCGCGCGGCGTCGAACGCGGCCGGCATGATGGCTGACTACTTCACGCAGCCGGTGCTCGATGCGGTGCAGCGCATCAAACCGCTGGCCGAACGCGCCGGCTGCACGATGGCCCAACTCGCGCTCGCGTGGTGCTTACGCGATACGATCGTGTCGGCGGTGATCGTCGGTGCGACGCGGCCGGAGCAGGTCGACGACAACGTGGCCGCCGCCGACCTTCAGATCGATCCGGCCATCTTCCAGCAGATGGACCAGATCCTCACCCCGCTCGCGCCGGGATAAGCGGCCTCTCGTGAAACTCAAACTGAGCATGGCCGTGACGAACAACGAACGTACGCGGCCGGTGATCGACGGCACGGTGCCGTGGGAACGCGTCGAGCCGGAGATCTCCGTGCTCGAACCGGGCGAGATCTTCTGGCGTCAGTTGAAGTTCGCGCAGTTCGATATCTCCGAGATGTCGCTCTCGTCGCTGTTCATCAGCGCGTCGCTCGGTCATCGCGAGTGGGTGGCGCTGCCGATTTTCACCGCGCGGCGCTTCTTTCACACCGAGATGATGGTGCGCGTCGATTCGGGCATCACGACGCCGGCCGATCTGCGCGGCAAGCGTTTAGGCGTACCCGAATTCCAGCAAACGGCCGCCCTTTGGGAACGCGGGATCTTGCAGCACGAGTTCGGCGTGGGCATGCGCGAGATGCACTACTTCATGGAACGCGGCGGCGAGAAGAGCCACGCGTCGGCGACCAACTTCCAGCCGCCGCCCGGCGTGCAGCTCACCTACATTCCCGAGAACAGCAGCATCGCGCAGATGCTGCTGGCGGGCGAGCTGCACGGAACGCTGCACTACATCAGTGCCTTGGGTGCCGTCGATCGCAGCGGCGTCGATTTGAACGCGCAACCCGAACTGCGGCGCTTGTTCCCCGACCCGATCGCCGAGGCGCGGCGCTACTACGCGAAGACCGGGCTCTTCCCGATCAATCACTGCTTCATCGTTCGCCGCGAACTGCACGAAGCGCATCCGTGGCTCGCGCGCGAAATCTACGATACGTTCCTCGAGGCGAAGCGGCGCACTCTCGCCCGGCACATCGTCGAAGCGGAGCCCTATGCGCGGCTCGGGCTAATCGAACCCGCGGCGCGCGATGCGCTCGGATCGGATATCTATCCGTACGGCGTTACCGCCTCGCGTGCCGTACTCGATACGATTCGCACGTATCTCGGCGAACAAGAGCTGGCCGTGAAGATCCCCTCGGTCGAGAAGATCTTCGCCGAACAACTGCTCGCGCTTTAGCGGGGCCGGCCGCTCTTGCTCGGCGGCAGCGAACGGAATTCGCGGCGCGGCGAGGAGCTCGCAGCGGCGGCCGGTGCGTGTGCGTTCCGCGGCGGACGCGGCGAGCGCGGACGCTGGGCGCCCGGAACGTCGTCCGTGTAACGCACGGGATTCTGCGCGACCGGCGGGAGGTCCGGCGTTTTCGCGCGGTCGAGGCGCTTGCCGAGCACTTTCTCGATCTGCGCGAAGTACTTCTCTTCGTCGGCGGCGACGAACGTGATCGCATCGCCGGTTGCCGATGCGCGCGCGGTGCGGCCGACGCGATGGACGTAATCTTCGGGCACCATCGGCACGTCGAAGTTGATCACGTGTCCGAGCTCGGCGATGTCGATGCCGCGCGCCGCGATATCGGTCGCGACCAGCACGCGGAATTTCCCGCGCTTGAAGTCTTGCAGCGCGCGCGTGCGCTGGGCTTGCGAACGGTCGCCGTGAATGCGGTCGGCTTCAACGTCGTGCTTGAGAAGATGCGCCGCGAGGCGATTGGCACGCGCTTTGGTGCGCGTGAACACGATCGCGCTGAAGATATTGTTGTCTTTGAGCAGCTCGAGGAGCATATCGTTCTTCTGCATCTGACCGACGGTGTACACCGTCTGCGTGATGCCGACGGCCGGACCTTTCGCGGGCGCGAGGTCGACGCGGTGCGGGTTCTGCAGCATGTCTTTGCTGAGCGCTGCAATTTCCGGCGGGATCGTGGCCGAGAAGAACAGGGTCTGACGTTTGGTCGGAAGCACGCGCAGAATGCGGCGCACGGTGGGCAGAAAGCCCATGTCGAGCATGCGATCCGCTTCGTCGATGACGAGAAACGAGATGTTGTCGAGCGAGGCGGTTTTCTGCGCAAGATGATCGAGCAAACGTCCGGGCGTCGCGACGATGATGTCGGTGCCGCGTTTGAATGCGGAGGCTTGCTGACCGAAACCGACGCCGCCGTACACGGCCGCAACTTTGACGGTCGTATGCTTGGCGAACGCGGTGAGGTGCGCGGTGATTTGGGCGGCGAGTTCGCGCGTCGGTGCGAGAATCAGTGCGCGCGTCGTACCGCGCGGCAGATCCATCAGCATTTGCACGAGCGGCAACCCGAAGGCGGCCGATTTGCCGCTGCCGGTGGCGGCGCTGGCAAGCAGATCGCGTCCGCTCAACGCGGGCGGAATCGAGGCGGTTTGGACGGGGGTAGGCTCGGTGAACCCAAGCTCCGCCACGGCACGCAGAAGCTGCGGTCGCAGCCCAAGGCTATCGAAGGGTGAAATGATCGTTCGTCTTTCAAAAATGCGCAATTGATCGGCAAAAGAGAACGAACGATCGCGCTGGTGACATGTCATTGTCGCACGTCTGGTTGCGTACGTCAACGCGCGAAGTCGCAAGCGGACCTTAATCGTAGACCCCGCGGATGCTCCAGGTACTCGATTCGTGCGCGATGCGGACGAGCGAGCCGTCGTCGAGCAGCACGTCGTATTCATCGCGCACCAGCGGCTCGCCGGCTCCGACTGCGCTTGCCCACCACGCTTCTTCAACGCGCCACGGGCCGGCCGCATCGAGTACCGTTTGCGCGGGCGTGCCGACGAATCGTGGTGCGCCGCCGATCACGCGCACGGCGACGGTTTGCGGTGCAATGGGATGGAATTGCAGTGTTGCCGTTTGCGGTAACGGTGCCGGCGCGGCGGCGGTCCAGCTTTTCGTCACCAACGGTTCGAGCGTGAACGGGTCGTGCGCGAAGCGCCGCTCGACGCGCGGGCCGTTCACGATGCGCGTGCGCAATGCGCCGCCGTCGCCGAATGCGGCATCGAGTCGCGCGAGGACGACGCCGAGCGCATCCGGATCCGGATCGCCGGCGGCGAAGAGCGCGAGCGGCACGCCGCCGTCTTCGAGTCCCTCGGCGACGAGACGCAAACCGGTGACGGGCGCGTCGAGGACGACGCCCTCGAGGCGTGCCCGCAGCAGGTTGAACAGCGTTGCCGGTACCGCGGTGGGTTGCGCGACGCGCGTCGTCAGTTCGCGGACGTCGCCGTTCTCGCACTCGAGCGCGAGCACGAGCCGCCCCGCGCGTTTCCCCGCCGCGCCCAGATCGTCGACGACGCGGTTGACCAGCGAGCGCAGCGCAAAGAGCACGGCTTCTTCGGAAGTGGCCTCGCCCTCGCCGTAGCTGCTGCGGTCGATCCGCAAGGCGCGCGGCCGCGGACGCAAGCACCGGCGGTCGATTCCGCGCGCCCACTCGTGCCAGCGTCCCGACGCCGGGCCGAAGCGGCGCACGAACGGCCCGTGCGGCAGCGCGGCCAGATCGCCGAGCGTGGCGACCCCGAGCAAGCGCAGCCGGTCGCAGACGTCGTCGCCGCAATCGAGCAATTCCAGCGGCAGAGCGGTGAGGAAGGCCGCCGGGTCGCCGTCGCAGATCGCCCCGTCGCCGAGCATCGCCGCCGCGCGCGCGACGAACGGGTTCGGCCCCAGACCCACCCGCAGCGGCAGATCGAACCCGGCCAGCGCGTTGCGGACCGCCCCGATCCAGCCGTAGGCACTGCCCTCGATGCCGTGCATCTCAAGGAAGGCCCGGCCCCAGCCCGCGTCTTCGACCAGCGGCGAGGCGGCATCGAGCGCCTCGAGCACGTCGGCCCAGACCGCCGCGTCCCGCTCGCGATCGTCGACCACCGTCCGGGCCTCGTTGGCCACGGCCTGCGCTTGCACGAGCGTCATCCCCGGCCGAACCCCGAGGACCGCCGCCGGCAAGGAGCAGTCGACGACCCGGCCGCGTTCGAGCTTGTCGGCCACGATCACGGGGTCGTTCAGGTCGACGGACCCGTTCAGCCGGGCAACGGCGAGCCGGAACGCCGGGATCCAGACGCAGACAATCGGCATGGGGCGCCGATTATATCGAACATACGTTCGATAGTCAATCTGCCGTGAGGACGGTTGGGCTCGGGGTGCGGGGAGTGCCGGAGAGGCGGCGGACGAGCGAGGTGAACCCGCCGTAGAGGCCGCTTGGGAAATACAGCAGCGCGGCAACGAGCAAGAGCCCCGACGCCATCGTTTTATACGTATCCAAGAACTGGAAGAGCGTCGGCAAGAGCGTCAACAGGATGACGCCGATCACCGGGCCCACGAGCGTCGCTTCACCGCCGATGATCAACATCGTCACCAGCAGAAACGACTGATCCGTGCTCACCATCGTCGGTGAGATGAAGTGGAAGTCGAACGCGAGCAGGCTGCCGGAGATCGACGCGAACGCCGCGCCGATCAGGAAGGCGTAGAGTTTGTAGCGCGGCACGTCGACGCCGAGTGAGAGCGCCGCTGTTTGGTCCGTGTGGATGGCGCGCAGCGCGCGGCCGAAGTCCGAACGCATCGCGTTCGCCAGCGCCACCAAGCTCACGACGACGATGCCCCACACCAGATAGTAGTTGGCCGTCGGACTGGCAAACACCAAACTGCCGATCGAGAAACTCGGAATGCCGGGCAGTCCGGACGGACCACCCGTCCAATCGCGCATGCCGAGCGCGAGCGAATCGATCAAGAGGCCGAACGACAGCGTTGCGAGCGCCATGTAGAGCCCGCGCAGCTTCACCGTCACGAACGACAGAATGCTCGCGCAGACGAGCGAAACCACGAGCCCGGCAAGCATGCCCAGCAGCGGTGCGAGGTGGAAGTCGATGCAGCAGATCGCGGCGGTGTAACCGCCGGTCGCCATGAACGCCGCGTTGCCGAGGCTGACCAAACCGCAATAGCCCATCAGCACGTCGAGTCCGAGCAGCGCGATGTAGATGATGCCGGCGATCACGAGCGAGCTCAGCAGTTGCGCGCTCACGAGGAACGGCGCGAAAACGATCGCCAGCAGCGCCACGGCGCCCAGGGCGCGCTTTTGGGTGCCGTTGAGGCGCGTCGAAACGCTGCTCTGATTTTTCGGAACGTCGCGCACGTCTTCGCGGCGGTGAATGCGGCCCGCGATGAGTCCGGTCGGGCGCACGACGAGCATGACGAGCAAGAGTATGAGCGCGATCGTCGTCGAGAACATCGACGAGATGTAGCCGGCCGCGCCTTGCTCGATCAAACCGAGGCTGAGTCCGCCGACGATCGGGCCGAAGAACGATGCGGCGCCGCCGATCGAGAGCGCGATGAAGCCCGATGTCGAGAAGATGCCGCCGCCGCTGAATTCAAGCGAGATGATCGGCCCGATCAGCATGCCGGCAATCGCGCCGATCCCGGCTGCGGCGGCGAACGATGCGATCGTCATCCTTCGCACGTCGATCCCCATCAGCGCGGCCGCGGCGTGATTTTCCGAACAGGCGCGCAACGCCATGCCGAAGCGCGTTTTCTGCAGCACGTACCACATCGCGGCGACGATGAGCACCGTGCCGCCTGCGTCCCACGGTGCTTGCGTCGGGAAGAGGATGCCGAAAACTTCGTACGAGCGCGAACCGGTGAACGGATCGAGCTGATAGGGCTGACTGCCCCACGTCAACAGAATCGCGCCTTCGAAGAGCGTCAGCAGTCCGGCCGTGATCATGATCGAACCGCCCGGCGGCAATTTTCGCAGTGCCGGTTCCAAGACGAACTGCGCCAGCACGGTTCCGATGATCACCGAAATGAACAGCGATGCGAGAAACGCCAGCGCCAGCGGCCACGCCAGCACTTGGTGAAACGTGTAGAGCAAGAGCGCGCCGACGATGACGAAGGCACCCTGCGCGAGATTGAGCATTCCGGTGACGCGATAGATCAGCGCGAAGCCCAGAGCTACGAGCGCAAACGCGCCGCCTTGCAGCAGTCCTCCCACAATGATCTCAAGTGCTTGCTGCATGCAAACTCCGCCGGCTCGACTTGACTTTAGTCAGACCTGCTTGTAACCTCGTTGCTATGGCTCCTGGGTATTTTCGCAAATTAATTGCACTGGTCATCACCGCTGCGTCACTCGCCGCGTTGGGCTCGCCGGTAGGCGCTGCCGACCCGTACGAGATCAACGTGATCTTGCCACTGACCGGCCGGCTCGCGTTCGTCGCGCAGACCGACCAGCAAGCGCTCAAAGCACTGGAGACATACACCAACAAGACCGGCGGCATCCGCGGGCGGCAGCTCTCGTTCGTCTTCGCCGACGATCAGTCCGATCCGAAAGTTGCGCTGCAGCTCGCGCAGGGCCTGATCGCCAAGAACGTACCGCTCATCATGGGTCCCTCGAGCCCCGATGCCTGCGCCGCGATCGCTCCGCTCATCGAACAAAACGGACCGTTCCTCTACTGCTTGGCGAACGCCGGGCATCCGACGCCCGGGAGCTACAACTTCCTTACGCTCTTTCCATACGAACCGCAGTTCGTCGTAACGCTGCGCTACTTCCGCGAACGCGGCTTGAAGAAGCTCGCCTACGTGGTGGCCTCCGATGCCGGCGGTCAGGACGCGGAGAAGGCGCTGCTCTACGCGGCCGGGTTACCGGAAAACAAGTCGATCCAAATCGTCGCGCACGAGTACTTCACGCCCGGCGACCTCAGCGCCGCCGCGCAAATGGAGCGGATCAAAACCGCGAAACCCGACGTGCTGGTCATTTGGGCCACGGGTACGGCGGCCGGCACGCTCTTCCGCAGCGCGCAAGATTTGAACATCGACTTGCCCACGGCCACTTCACCGGGCAACCTCAACGCCGGCTTCTTCAAACAATATGGACCGAAGCTGCCAACCAATCTGCTGTTCGCATCGGTGCCGTATTACGCCGGTGAAGCGTCGATGAATCCGGCCACGAAAGCCGCGGTCGAAACCTTGACGAACGCGCTCGCGCCGCTCAATGCGAAGCCCGACATGATCGAGATCTCGGCCTGGGATCCGGGCTTGATCATGGTCGACGCGCTGCGCAAGCTCGGACCCGATGCCTCGGCGGCGAAACTCAAAGCGTATGTCAGCAACCTGCAAGGCTTCACCGGCGTGAACGGGCCGTACGATTTCAAAGCCGAACCGCAACGTGGACTCGGTTCGAAGAACATCGTCATGGTGAAGTACGAACAAAAAGACGGTTCCTTTACCGCGGTGAGCAAAGCCGGCGGCGACCCGTTACCCGGCAAGTAGCGCATCGTGGTTGACGATATCGAATCGCTCATCACCGACGAGATGCGTGCGTGCATCGGATTCACGACGCAGCCGCTCGAGATCCCCGAGGAGATCAGCGCGTCCGATGTGCGGCACTTCGTCTCCGTCATCGGCGAGACGAACCCGATCTATCGCGACGCGGCCTACGCGCGCAGCATGGGTTACAACGGCGTCGTCGTGCCGCCGATCTTCGTCGTCATTCTCTTTCGCCGCATTCAGGTACCGGTCGGCCAACGGCCGGGTCTGGATTGGGGTCCGCTCCAGTTGCCGCCGTCGTTCAAGAACACGCGCAACGCGGGCCAAGTCTACGAGTGGCTGCGTCCGGTCTATGTCGGTGACCGGCTTACGGTCACGACGAAACTGGTCGATCTGCTGGCGCGCCGCACGCGCGACGGCCGGCCGATGATCCTGATCGTTTCGGAATTCGAAATCCGCAATCAACACGGCGAACTCGTCCTCCGTCAACTCAATCACGACGCAAAGCTCGAGCTGACGTCGTTTAAAGCGAGCTGACATTGGGACGGGTGCTCGATCTCTCGCGTCAAGCCGGCGTCTATGCAACCCGGCTGTTGGCCGAGCAGGGCCATGACGTGATCCGTCTCGAGCCGCCCGGCGGCGATGCGGTGCGCCGCCAAGGCCCATTCCTCGGCGGTGTACCCGATATCGAAGACGGCGCGTACCATCAGTTCTTCAACACCGGCAAACGCAGCGTTGCGCTCGACGTCACGACGGCGGCCGGGCGTGAAGCGTTCGTGCGGCTCGCGCAAACAGCCGATACGATCGTGGCGAGTTTGCCGCTGCCGATTCCAGAAGCCGAACTGCGCGCGCTCAACCCCGGCCTCGTGCTGGTGCTGATCACGGAAGACGAACGGCCGGAGTTGTGCGCGTACGCGCGTTCGGGCTTGCTCTCGATCACCGGTCATCCGGATCGCGCACCGGTGTTGATGGGCGGGCACATCATGTACGCCGCAACCGGGCTCTGGGTGATGATTGCGGCGGCGTCGGCGCTGCTCGTGCATCGGATGACGGGCGAAGGTCAAACCGTAACGGTCGACATCCAGCAATGCTTCGAATCGTTTCTCGATCACGGTATCGAGAACTACATGGCGCGCGGACGCCGCGTCGAGCGCAGCGGCGCGCGCGGTTCGGTGACGGCGCTCGCCGGCGCGCTGCCGAGCAGCGACGGCTTCTGGATGCTGAGCTTGATGGACTCGCGCGAACAGTGGCGGATGCTGCTCGAATGGATGGACGATCCCGTGCTGACCAACGATGAGACGCTCGGCAAGTACGAAGCGCGGCTGGCCCGGCGCGACGAGTTGCTCGACCGCATCGGAACGTGGGCGAGCGGATCCACCAAACTCGAGGTGGTGAGCGAGGCGCAGAGCCGCCACATCCCGGCGGCGCCGATCGCGACCTCGCTCGATCTCGCCGAAGATGCCCAGCTGATCGACCGGCGGTTTCTGGTCGAGATCGATCACCCGGCGCACGGGCACATGCTCTTCCCGCGCGGCGCGCTGGCCACGATCTGGGATCGCGAGATGGCGACCGCGCCGCGGCTGGGTTCGGCCAACGCCGAGATCTTGCGCGAACTCGGTTATACGGAAGAAGAATGCGTGCTAATGTTCGAACGGAGCGTGATATGAGGCATCCCGATCCGGTTGAGGTCGAGCAGCGGTATTTCGAGGACGTCGCGGTCGGTACCGAGATCCCGCCGCGCGAATTCGGGCCGCACACGCTGCTGAGCGCCGTGTTCTGGGCGGCCGTGCAAGAAAACGCCGGACTGTTGCACCTCGATCGCGACTACGTGCGCGAATTTCGCGGCGCGCCGTCGATCGTCGTGAGCGGCCAGCAGCGCCAGAGCTTGCTCACGCGCGCGTTGATGGACTGGGCCGGCCCGCGCGGCTTTCTGCGCAAGATGGATTGCCGTCACCGCACGTCGACCTACGAAGGCGACATGCACATCTTCTCGGCCAAGGTGATCGAGAAATCGAGCGATCCGGAATCGCCCTGGATCGTGTGCGAGTTCGACGGCCGCAATCAAAAGGGCGAGCAGATCTTGCGCGGTACGTGCACGATCCTGTTGCCGTGCGTCGACTGGCCGGTCAGCCGCCACGTTTGGGACGCCGTTACGCCATGACTAGCCTGAGCGGCAAGTACGCGATCGTGGGCGTCGGCGAGTCCGACGTCGGACAGCGCACGGGCCGCTCCGGTATGGAACTGCACCTCGAGGCGGCCACGCGCGCGATTGCCGACGCGGGTTTACCGAAGGCGGCGATCGATAGCGTGATCGCGCGGCCCGCGCACAGCGCGAACATGGACAACTACTCCGCGGTCCTGGCCTACCAGCTCGGTCTGCAGCCGTCGTACATCACCGACGTCGGCCTCAGCGGCGCGTCGTCGGTGTCGATGATCCTGGCCGCGGTGGCTGCGCTCGAAGCCGGCTACTGCACGACGGTCCTGTGCGTGAACGGCGATTCGTCGAGTTCGCGCGGTTCGGCCAAAGAGATGCACGCCGCGCACCGGAACTGGGTCGACGATCTCGAGCGTCCGTACGGCTTGGTCGGTGCGCCGATCCAGTACGCGTTGCCGGCGCGCCGTCACATGTACGAATTCGGAACCACGAGCGAACAGTTCGGTGCGATCGCGGTGGCGTGCCGCAAGCACGGCGCCCTGACGCCCAACGCCGTCTGGCGCACGCCGATCACGCTGGCCGAGCACCAAGAGTCGCGCATGATCGTCGATCCGTTCCACCGCCTCGATTGCTGCGGCACGACCGACGGCGCGGGCGCCGTGATCGTGACGTCGGCCGAACGCGCGCGCGACCTGGCGCAGCGGCCGGTCTACGTGCTCGGCCTCGGCCAGCACGCCTCGCATGCCGACATCCAGTACGCGGCGTCGATGACGACCACGGCCGCCAAGGGCGCGTCGCGCCAAGCCTACGCGATGTCGGGCCTCGGGCCCAAGGATATCGACGTGGCGGAGCTCTACGATTGCTTCACGTCGGTCGTGCTCGTGACGCTCGAAGACTACGGCTTTTGCGAAAAGGGCGAAGGCGGACCGTTCGTCGAGAACGGCCGCATCGAACTCGGCGGCGAATTGCCGGTGAATACGAGCGGCGGGTTGCTCTCGCAAGTCAACGCCAGCGGGTTCTTTCACATCACCGAAGCGGCCACGCAGATGCGCGGCAGCGCCGGTGCGCGTCAGGTCGCGGACGCGGAAACCGCCATCGTCAGCGGACAGTGCGCGGTGACCGGCGTCAACGCGTGTCTCATCCTCGGAAACCACCAAGCCTAACATGGGAGCCTTCGCATGATCGCCTGTCTTTCTCCAAACGGACAAAACACGACGCGCGGCAACGATGCCGTGACGAAGTTGCTGGTCGCAACGGTCGAGGGCATCAGCGTACTCGAGCGCGAGCGGCCCGGTGCAGCATGGCAGAACCGTGGACACAAGCTCGAGGGCAAGCACTGCAGCTCGATCATGATCGAGCCGAAGCGCGGCGGCATCTTCGCCGGTTTTCACGAGAACGGCGGCCTCTACTACAGCGGCGACAACGGCGAGACGTGGGAACGCCGCATGAACGGGCTCACGATCGATCACGTGTTCTCCGTCGCGTATGCGCACCACGGCGACCGGGTCGTGCTGTATGCGGGTACCGAGCCGGCGTCGATCTTCCGCAGCGATGATTACGGCCTGACGTGGGTCGAGCAAACCGGCGTGAAAGAAGCGCCCGATTGCGACAAGTGGGTCTTTCCGGGCAAGCCGCACATCCCGCACGTGAAGTCGATCACGGTGAGCCTCGCCGATCCGAACATGGTCTGGGCGCTGGTCGAACAGGGCGCACTCATGCGCACGACCGACGGCGGCGCGACGTGGATCGAACAAAAAGATTACTCGAAGCCCGAAGATCACAACTACCGCGACGTGCACCAGCTCACCATGCACCCGGTGAACACGAACGAGGTGTGGCTCACCACCGGCATGGGCACCTACCACAGTCTCGACAGCGGTGAGAAATGGGAACAGATCACCGACACGTCGTTCCGCGTCGGTTATCCCGACCACACGTTCGTTTCACCGCTCGATCCGGAGATGATGTTCGTCTCGGGGGCGATGATGTATCCCGGACACTGGAAAAAAGTGAACCGCGCCGACCCGACCGTGATGAAATCGCGCGACCGCGGACACACGTGGGTCGATTCGAGCGCGGGCCTCGCCGAAGACCGGCGGGCGAACATCGAAGCGATGAGCCTGGCGATCTATCCGGGCGGTTTCTCGCTCTTCGTCGGCAATACCGATGGTGAGGTCTACGAAACCGACGATGCGGCCGAGCACTGGACGCAGATCGCGAGTTCGCTCGGACCGGTCTCGAAGATCTATCACTACAAGAACCTGTTGCCCGTCCCGGCGTGATCGCGCACGAACGGGCGCGTGAGGCGTCCGGTGTCAGCCCGATTGCCGGGCTGAAAGTCTTCGACTTCACCCACGTTTTCGCGGGCCCGTTTTGCACGCGCACGCTGGCCGATCTCGGCGCCGACGTAGTGCACGTGGAGAGCCCCTCGCGCGATCCGGGCGACCGCCATCGCGCGACCTACGCGCATCGCAACAAACGCTCGATCGCGCTCGACCTCAAGAGTGAAGCCGGGCACGCCGTTGCAACGCGGCTGGCGATGGGTGCCGACGTGATCGTCGAGAACTTCAGCGCCGGCGTGATGCGCCGCCTGAAACTCGACTACGAAACGCTCAGCCGAGACAACCCGCGCCTGATCTACATCAGCCTCTCGGGGTACGGCCATACGGGTCCGCGCAAGTCGTGGACCAGCATGAACATGAACCTGCAAGCGTACACGGGTCTCATGCTCACGACCGGAGCCGAGGGCGATCCGCCGACCGCGATCTCCAACTCCTGGAACGACTACATCGGCGGTTTGCACGGCATCATCGCGGTGCTGGGCGCGCTAACGGAGCGCGAAGAAACCGGCCGCGGCCGCAACATCGACTTGAGTCAATTCGAGTGCAGCGTCGCGACGGTCGGCGCGCTCTTGATGGCGTCGGCGGTCTCGGGCCGCCCGCCGAAGCGCTGGGGCAACCGTTCGAGCAGCGCAGCGCCGCAAGGGGCCTATCCGTGCGGCGGCAACGACGAGTGGTGCGTGATCGTCGCCGAAACGGACGAACAGTGGCTCGCGCTTGCGAAGGCCATCGGCCGCCCCGACCTCGCTGCCGATGAACGCTTCGCAAGCGTGGTCGGCCGGATGCGGCATCACGACGAACTCGATGCCGCGATCGAGGCGTGGACGCGCGGCCGCCTCAACACCGACGTCGAGCGGCAACTGCAGGTTGCCGGCATTCCGGCCGAACGGATGCGTCGCGTCGACGACGTCGTCGAGTCGCCGGATTCGGGCGGCGCGTACCGGCCTGTGCCCGGCGAGCGGAAGAAGCCGCTCGTCGCGCCCTCGGTGCCGTTCACGTTCAGCAAGAGCACGGTGGAAGCGTTCACCGCGCCGTGTGCGTTAGGCGAACACACCGAGGAGGTACTGCGCGACTGGCTGGGCTTGGACGCGGCGGAAATCGCGTCGTTGCGTAGCCGGAACGCGTTCGGAGCTGAAAGGACAAACTGATGGCCTCGTACTCACGCGCCGCCGCACTCACCGGTATCGCCGCGCTCGCGGCCGCGCCGGCGATCGTCCGCGGCGCCGATTTGGCGACGATCCGCATCGGTGCCGCGCCGACCGACGCGACCGCACAGCATCTCTACGCGCAAGATCTCGGCATGTTCACCGCGGCGGGACTCAGTGCCGAGATCTCGCCGATGCGGACCTCGGCGTCGCTGATCGCGGCGATCGTCGGCGGTTCGCTCGACATCATGACGAGCACGGTCGTCTCGATCGCGCTGGCGCACAACAAGGGCATCGACATGCGCGTGATCGCCGAAGGCAACGTTTACGACGGTCCGCCGTCGCAAGCGGCGATCGTAGTTGCGCCGAACTCGACCATCAAAAACGGCGCCGACTTGAACGGCAAAACGGTTGCGGTGAACGGCCTCGGCGATCTCACCCAAGTGGCGATCGCCGCGTGGATCGATGCCAACGGCGGCGATTCGAAATCGGTAAAGCTGATCGAAGTGCCGTTCTCCGGCGTCGGCGCGGCGCTGGCGCAAGGGCGCATCGATGCCGCGATGCTGGTCGAACCGTTCACGTCGGCGGCGCGCGCTCAGGGTCAGATCAAGATTCTCGGCGATCCGCAGGCGGCGATCGGGCGCGGCTACATGGTGACCGGCTGGTACGCCAAGGCCGATTGGCTGAACGCCAACCGCGATACGGCGCGGCGTTTCGTCGACGTAATGCTGCAGACGGCGAAGTGGGCCAATGCGCACCATCCCGAGTCCGCGGCGATTCTCGCGAAGTACGTCGGCATGACGGCCGACGCGATCCAGAGCTCGCCTCGCGCCGTCTACGGCGAAAAGCCGATCCAACCGGCAATGATTCAGCCCGTGCTGGACTTCTCGAGCAAGTACATCGGCCTCGATAAAACCTCGGCCGCGTCGCTGATCTGGCGCGCTTAAGCGCTCCGCGGTTGGAAGAGCGGCAACGTTGCCGCGTCGGCGCGTTCGAGATAGACGACCTCGACCGGCATGCCGATCTGCACTGCGTCCGGGTCGACGTTGACGACGTTGGTGAGAAAACGCGGCCCTTCGTCGAGCTCGATCACGGCGACGACGTAGGGTACCTTCTCTTCCCAGCCCCGCCCGAGTGCCTGACGCACGACGGCGTAGGTGTACACCGTACCGCGGCCGCTCGCCGCGACCCATTCATGCTGATCGCTCAAGCAGCTCCGGCAGATCGGACTGGGCGGATGGCGGAACGCCCCGCATGCGCTGCAACGCTGCAGGAGCAGTTCCTTGCGTGCGGTTCCATCCCACAGGGGTGCGAACATCAGACGAACATCTTCGTGCGAAGATCGATATCTCCGGCGATCAGACCGTTGTCGCGCATCAATTTTACCATCGGCTGAATTTGCGTTGCCGAGATCGACGTGCTGGCCGGTTCGAGCACCATCTTCGCTGCGATCGCCGGGTCGATCTTGGTGAAGCCGGAAACCAGTTTGAAGTAGCTGTCGTTGCCGAGGTTGGCGTTGACCCAGCCCGCGCCGCGGATCAACGCGCGCACGAACGCACGGATCACGTCGGGCCGCTGATCGGTGCTCGCCCGCGTCACGACCCACAGCCCGTTGACGCCCCCGCGATAGACGGAACTCTGCGGCCAGCCGAAGCCTTCGATGTCGGGATCGGTGCGGCCGACGGTCATGTACGGATCGACCACGTATGCGGCATCGATACGCTTGGCTTTGATCGAATCGATCAGCACGGAGTTAGGGAGTTCGAGAAAGCTGACTTTCTCGGGATCGCCGCCGGTTAGCTTGACCCACGAGCGCGTGAGCACCCAATTGATGCCGCGAACGCCGTTGACGCCGACGGTTTTGCCTTCGAGATCCTTGCCGCTGCGAATGGCGTCGCCGCGCCGCTTCATCAGGGCCGACTGACCGGGCGGCTTCGAGCCGTTCGGGCTGCCGCCCATGACGACGCGCAAGTCGAAGCCGCGATCGATTGCGGAAATCGTCGATGCAACGTTGTTGTAGAGCACGTCGAACTGGCCGTTCATGAGCGCCGGAACCCCCGCCGCGCCGCTCTGCACGGGTTCGGTCGTCACCGCCAGGTTTTCGGCGGCGAAGTAGCCTTGCGCGTCGGCCGCGTAATATTTCGCGACGTCGAAGATCGCGACCGTCGAAACGTGCAGCAGCGCCGGCTCGGCCAGTACCGGCGCGGGAACCGACAACGCGGCGAGCGTTGCGCTTGCGCCGAGCAGCGCGTTTCGCCGGCTGACATGAAGCGGCATGACGACGCCTTCAGTACGGTGGCGCCGTCCCCTTCAGATCGAGAAGGTGCGCAGATAGCATCAACAAATGCCGACCGTATGGGCCAACTTTCAGGTCGGGTCGCGCTCGTTACCGGCGCGGGACCGAACATCGGACAAGCGATTGCGCGAACGCTGGCCGCCAAAGGCGCGGCGGTCGTGTGCAACAACTTGGTTGAGAGCGTCGCATTGGAAGTCGTGGACGCGGTGCAGCGCGAGGGCGGTCGCGCAGTTGCTGCTCCCGGCAACGTTACCGATCCCGAGGCCGTGCGCGGTTTCTTGAAAATCGCCGAAGACGCGTTCGGCCCGATCGATATCCTGGTCACCAACCCAACGACGCCGGGAAAGAACGGCATCCTCAAAACGAGCCTGGAAGAATTCCAACGGATCCTCAACGTCGTGCTGACCGGTTCGTTCTTGTGCGCGAAGGCGGTCGCCGAACGGCTGATCGAGTTGAAGCGCCCCGGATCGATCGTGCTCGTCGCGTCGACCTCGGGGCACCGCGGGCGTCCCGATGCGTTCGCCTACTGCACGGCCAAAGGCGGCGCGCTCAACATGGCGCGCGCGATGGCACAAGATCTCGCGCCCTACAACATCCGTGTCAACTCGGCCACGCCGACGCGCACCGGGCCCAAGCATTCCACGTGGGATGAAATTCCGCTCGGACGTTTGGGTGAACCGCAAGACCTCGCCAACGCGATCGCGTTCTTGGTGTCCGACGATGCCTCGTTCATCACCGGCGAAGATTTGCGCGTGGACGGCGGCGCGCTCGCGACGTGGGGGCGCGGCAAAGGAGAACTCTAAGGTACCTAAGTAACGCGGAAAGACGTCATGGCTGAATCCGAACGCACGCGCTCGCGAGAACGCGAACGCCCGACCCAAAGCGCTTACGAGGTGGCCGTCACCTATGATAAGGAGCGCACCGAGCGGCAAACCGTCGGTCGCGTCGTTCTGCGGCTGGAGGACTGTCCGCAAGAGCAGACGCGTCAGGGGCTGTTGCGTCCGTACCTCGATCCGTTCCTGATTCCCGACACCCCGCTGCAGCATTGGGCCGTTTTCACGCACGAGATCCACACGAAGTCGGGCAAGCACCGCCACCAAGGCGGCCTCGTGATCTACGTGATCGACGGCAAGGGCTATTCCGTGATCAACGGCGAGCGCGTCGATTGGGAAAAGGGCGATCTGGTCTTGCTGCCGTTGGAAAAAGGCGGGGTCGAGCATCAGCACTTCAACAGCGATCCGGCGCACCCGGCGCTCTGGATCGCGTTCATCCACTTTCCGTTGCGCGATTACGTCGCCTCGGAGATGACACAACTCGAAACGGCGGTAGACTATCGTGAGTGATCGCACGCAACGGCTGGCCGAGCAGAACTTTTGGGATCAGATCTTCGAGCTTCGCGACGAACAGCGCGAAGCGCGCAAGAACGGCATTCAGGTCATCAAGGAGTCGCAGCTGCCGCTCGAGTTGAACCGCCAGGGCTTGATGCGCTGGTACATGCATCCGGGCATCAAAGACACGATCCTCTCGTGCTACCTCGTGTACTCGCAAGAGATTCCGCCGGGGAGCCGTTCGGGACGGCTGCTGTTCGGCGGCGATCAGGTGATCTATGTCGTCGCCGGGCAAGGCTACACCGTGCTCGACGGCGTGAAGCATCCATGGAAGGCCGGCGACGCGCTGAACCTGCCGTTGCGCAAGCCCGGCATCACCGTGCAGCACTTCAACACGGATCCCGAGATCACGGCGAAACTCATCGCCGTCGAACCGAACTTTCTCCAATGCGCGAGCGTCGATCGCGGCACCGGTTTCGAACAGCTCGAAAACGCGCCCGAATACGACCGCGCGAAACAGGGTTGAGCGTTTGACGCACGCGCACACGCACTCCGGCATCCCGCACGTGCACGCCACCGTCGACAACCTCGCGGGCGCGGCAACGGCGGGCGCACGGCAACGCATCCAGCTCGATGCGGCGCTGATGCAACAGCTCGGCTTGTCGGCCGGCGACACGGTACGCGTTGCGACCGAGCGCGGGCGCAGCGCGGTCGCGCGGCTCGATCCGGCCGCCGCCGACGGAGCGGGCGATACCGCGCGCATGGATCGCTTTCTGCGCCAAGCACTCAAGGCGCGGCTCAACGAATCGGTGGAGATCGAGCCGATCGAGCTCCGGCCGGCGAAGCGCGTGGAGCTGCTGCCGGCGGCCGACGTCTCGACCGCGCACGATCTCGTTCCGCACCTGACCGCACTGCTGAGCGCCGACCGCACGGCCGTGAGCCGCGATGCGGTGCTGTATCTGCCTTTCCCTGGCACGACCTCGGGGACGACCTATCAAGTCGTGACGGTCGACGACGGCCCCGGCTACGTCACGCCCGACACGCAGATCGTGCTGCAGTACGCCGATGCGCACGTGCCCGACGGCGCGATGGACGTCACGTTCGAAGACGTGGGCGGACTGGGCACGCAGATCCGCGCGGTGCGCGAGCTGGTGCAGTTGCCGCTCAAGTTTCCGCACGTCTACCAGCAGCTCGGCATCACCGCGCCGCGCGGCATCATCCTCTACGGTCCGCCGGGCGCCGGCAAGACGCGCATGGCGCGCGCGATCGCGAACGAGGTCGAGGCGCGGTTCTACTACATCAACGGCCCCGACATCATCGGCACCTACGCCGGCGAGACCGAAGGCAACCTGCGGCGGATCTTCGGCGAGGCCGGACACCACGCACCGTCGATCATCTTCATCGACGAGCTCGATGCGATCGCACCCAAGCGCGGCGAAACGGGCGCGCACGCCGATATCCGTGTCGTCACGCAATTGCTCTCGTTGATGGACGGCTTGACGCGCGTCGATGCCGTGGTCGTCGTAGCGACGACGAACCGGCTCGACAGCGTCGATCCCGCGTTTCGCCGGCCGGGCCGCTTCGATCGCGAGATTTTCATCGGGCCGCCCGATATCGCCGGACGGCGTGAAGTGCTGGATATCCACACGCGCGAGATGCCGCTGGCGCCCGACGCGCTGGCCGCGCTCGACGATGTCGCGTACCGCACGCACGGCTTCGTCGGCGCCGACTTGATGGAGCTCTGCCGCGAGGCGGGCCTCTCCGCGCTGCGCCGCAACACCTCGATGCTGGCCGATCACCGCGCGGCGTTTCGTCTGCAATCCGAGCAGATCACGGTCTCGCGCTCCGACTTCGAGCACGCGCTCGCGCACGTGCGGCCGTCGGCCTTGCGTGAAACGCTGATCTCGCGTCCCGACGTCACGTGGGCCGACGTCGGGGGAATGGATGCGCTGCGCGAAGAGCTGCGCGAACTCGTCGAGATGCCGCTGCACAAACCGGACGTGCTGGCCGAGATGGGGCTTGCCGCACATTCCGGCGTGCTGCTCTACGGCGCACCGGGCACCGGAAAGACTCTGCTCGCGCAAGCCGTCGCCAACGAATGCGGCGTGAACTTCATCGCCGTCAACGGGCCGGAGCTGTTCACCAAGTGGCTCGGCGAATCGGAAGAAGCCGTGCGGCACATCTTCCGGATCGCGCGCCAAGTTGCGCCGGCCGTGATCTTCTTCGACCAGCTCGATTCGATCACGCCGATTCGGGGCGATCATAGCGGTTCGATGACGACCGAACGTGTCGTCAACCAATTGCTCGCGGAACTCGACGGCATCGAACCGCTCTCGGGCATCGTCGTGCTGGCCGCAACCAACCGCATCGACCTCGTCGATCCGGCCATCTTGCGTCCGGGACGGTTCGGAACGCACGTGCACGTGCCGCTCCCCGATGCGGCCGGACGCCGCGCGATCCTGAAGCTGTTTCTCGCCGGTGCGAACGTCGACGCGTCCATCGACGAACTGGTGCCGCTCACCGAAGGCTTTTCGGGCGCGCAACTGCGCGAACTGTGCGCGCGCGCCAAACGCCTCGCCCTCCGGCGCACCGGCTATGCGGGCGCGGTCGCAACGACCACTGTGGATCTACTCAAAGCTATCGATACCGTGAAGGAGCCAACATGACCTCACGCATTTCGCGCCGCGGAAGTCTCGCTACCATGGCGGCCGCGCTCGCCGGCAGTGCGTTGCCGCGCGCCGCACGCGCCGACGCGATTCCGCTGCGCGTTGCCCTGGTTCCGATCTGGGATGTTGCGCCGTACTATGCTGCCGACCAGCAGGGTTACTTCACGGCGGAAAACCTGGCGTGCAGCCCGTTCATCGTGCGCGGCGGCGCGGCCGGTATTCCGGCGGTCGTCGGCGGCTCCTACGATATGATCTACGCCAACGGAACGAGCATCGTTCAGGCGATTACGAAGGGCATCGATCTGCGGATTATCCTCGAGGGTGCCCCGATCGGCGCGCATCCGCCGGATCCCGGCGCGCTGCTCAAGCGCAAAGGCGAGCCGCTGAAGACGGGCAAGGATCTCGAGGGCAAGGTCGTCGGCGTGAACGCGCTGCGCGACGTGCAGTGGATGTTCGTGACGGCGTGGGTCAAAGCGACCGGCGGCGATCCCGACAAGGTGCAAATCATCGAGGTTCCGCTGCCGTCGATGGTCGATGCGCTCAAGGCGAAGCGCGTCGACGCGGCGCTGGTGCTCGATCCGTTCATGACGGTGGGCTTAGCCGATCCCGCGATCGAGTTGCTCGACTGGGCCTTGAGCCGCGTCTACCCGAACGGGCCGGTCGGATTCTTCGCCATTACGCCGGAACTCGCAGCGCGACGCGGCAACGATATACGCGCGTTCGTGCGTGCATACAAGCGCGGCGCCGCGTGGTGCAACGCCAACGCCGGCAAGGAGCCCTTCATCAAACTCGTCGCCGGCTTCAGCGGTATTACACCCGAGCTCGTCGCGCAGATGAAGCCGATCCCGGCCCATGCCGACGTCGTGCCGAGCGACTTGCCGCGCCTAACTGCGCTCATGACGCAAACCGGCCTCCTCACGACACCCGTCGATCTTCGCACCAAGATCTTCACCTAGAAAAAAAGGCGCACCATCAGCAACGGTCACGGTCTCATCGATGTGCACGTGCATCACTTCAGCGGCACGTACATCGATCTGCTGGAGCAGCTCGGCTGCGATAGGCGGATTCTTTTCGATGCGCGGCGGGTCGTCTCGCCGGCGGCGGACGCCGGCGTGGCCGAGCGGCTGGCCGTCATGGACGACAGCAACGTTGCGCGCCAGATGCTCTCGATGTCGGCGGCGACGCCCTACCTCGAGAACGAACGCGATGCGGTCCGCGCGGCCCAGTTCATCAACGATGAACACGCGGAGCTGCGCCGCAAATATCCCGCGCGCTTCGGCTTCTTCGCCGCGCTGCCGATGCCGCACGTCGACGCCGCGCTGACGGAGCTGCGGCGCGCGGTCGACGAACTGCACGCCGACGGCGTGACGTTTACGACCAGCGTCAACGCGCGCTCGCTCGCCGACCCTGCGTTCGAGCCGGTCTTCGTCGAGCTGAACCGGCGTGCCGCGGTGGTGTTCATCCATCCGCCGGGCTTCGCGTGCGAGTCGCCGCTGATTGCCGAGAGCCGGCTCACCTGGCCGCTGGGTGCACCGGTGGAAGACGCCGTGTGCGCGATGCAGTTGATGCAGGCCGGATTTCCGCGCCGCTATCCGCAACTGAAGATCATCTTGCCGCATCTCGGCGGCATGCTGCCGTTCCTGCGCTATCGTCTCGACCGGGGCGGCATCCGCAGCGTAGCGGGCGAAGAACTGCCGAGCGTGCAGATGCGAAAGTTCTGGTACGACACCGCCAACGGCGAACCGCGTTCGCTGGCCCATGCCGTCGATGCGTTCGGTATCGACCGTATCATGTTCGGTTCGGACTACCCGTACTGGACGGACGATTCGTATGCTCAAGCGGTGCACTACCTGGAAATGGCCGGTCTCCCGGAGCACGACGTGATCGCGATCCAAAGCGGAAACGCGCGCAAGCTCTTCGCCGCATGAACCGCAAGCAGGCATTGCTGACTGGGGCCTTCGTCGCCGCGACGGCGGGACGAGGCCTGGCGCAAACCACGCCGGCGCTCACGCCGGTCCGGCTCGCGTCGACGGCCAACGACGATGTGACGGCCGCGCTCTACGCGATCCAGCAAGACGCCTTTCGCAAAGCCGGCCTCGACGTAACGCTCAGCACGTTGAACAGCGGGTCGGCGATCAGCTCGGCGGTTGCCGGGGGTGCCGTCGACATCGGGCGCTCGAGCATGTTGCCCCTGATCGCGGCCCGCGGAAAAGGGATCGGTTTCATGCTGGTCGCGCCGTCGGGACTCTATCTCGGCAGCGCTCCGGATTCAGCGCTGGTCGTGCCGGCGAAGTCACCGCTGCGCACGGCGAAGGATCTCGAAGGCAAGACCATCTCGTGCCCCGCGCTCGGCGACCTCGACAACCTCAGCTTGCGCAACTGGATCGACGCCAACGGCGCCAATTCGAAACTCGTGCAGTACATCGAGATGCCGGGATCGGCCGTCGTCGCCGAACTTGCCAGCGGGCACGTTGTAGCCGGAACGCTGCAAAATCCCTATCTGGCGCAAGCCCTCAAGGGCGGCACCGTGCGCGTGCTCGGCTACCATCTCTCGTCGATCGGAACCCGCTTGATGCAGTCGGCGTGGTTTTCGACCGCCGATTATCTCGGGAAGAACGCGGCCGTAGTGCGCTCGTTCGCGCAAGTGATGCAAGCGGCGTCGGCCTACTGCAACACGCATCAGGCACAAACCGTCGAGCTGCTGGCATCGTTCACCAAGATGGATCCGGTCACCATCGCCGCCATGTCGCGCACGGAGTTCGCGACCTCGCTCGATCCCGGACTGATTCAGCCGTTGATCGATGTCGCCGCGAAATACAAGGTCATCGAAGCGCGCTTTGAAGCGCGCGATTTCATCGCCCGCCTGGCCTAAAGCGCAGGCGCGCCGTCGAGACGATCGTCGAGCGACCCGAACGAGCCGAACGGGTTATCGGGATTCGCATACTCGGCGCGCGGCACGTCGTGATAGATCTCGATGAGGTTGCCGTCGGGGTCGATGAGGTAGACGCTGTTGGTCACGCCGTGATCCATCGTGTGGTGCACGTCGACGCCGTTGCCCTTCAGATGACGGTACGCATTTTGCAGGTCCGCAAACGACGCGAGTTCCATGGAGAAGTGCTCCATGCCGTACATCTTCTTTGGGGTCGGCAAGGGCGCATCGGCGTCGGACGATTGTTCGAGCGCGAGGACGGGCTGGGCATCCGGCGCGCTCGCGAGATATACGCGGCCGTTCGCTTCGGCAATCGGAACCAGGTGCAGCATCTCGCGATAGAACGCTTGCGACGCGGCGAGATCCGTGCACCGCAAGGTCAGGTGGCTGGTGCGACGGATGCCGGAGCGCAGGTTCGGTAAGCGCTTCGGATCCTCGGCGGCCACAGGCGCGTCGAGGTCGGTTTGATCGTCAGCGCGGCGGCGGCAGTAGAATTCGAGCTGGTTACCGTCGTGATCGGCGGCAACGAAGTTGGTGATCGAGCCGAAGTCTTCGCTGCGCAGCAGCGTTGCACCGAAGGCCGGCCCTTGTTCTTTGATGCGCTGATAGATGCGCCGCAGTTCGTCGAAGGTGTTCACTTCGTAGGAGATGCTGACCATGCCGATTTGGCGCGGATCGGGCAGGCGTTCGCCGCTCTTTCCGCTGCGCACCGCGATCATGTGGTGGTTGCTCACCGGGTTCGCGGTGAGGAAATAGAACGAACCCTCTTGGCCGTAGGTCTGGAAACCGACCACGTCTTCGAGAAATTGTTTCGCGCGCGGCAGGTCGGTGACGCGAAGCACCACGTGTCCGGCACGTCTGATCGTGAAATCCATGAGCTTTTCCTTATGCGGCGCTTCCGCGAACGACGTCGAGCACGTGTTGCGCATCGGTGGGCAGCTCGTCCGAGCGCCAGGCCACATGTCCGTCGGGCCGCACCAGCACGAGTTGCCGGTTATAGATGTGGAAGAGCTGCGGGATGTCGAACGAGTGCACCGTCAATGGTACACCGCGCTTCGCCGCTGCGGCAACAAAGACATCGGCTGCGGGCGCGTGGCGGCTCAAGCGCAGCAGCACGAAACCCGTGCCGAAGAGGTCGAGGATCGACGTGCGCTCGTCGAGCCAAAAGTGCGGGGCCCGGATGCCGGGCCGCGCGATCGGGTAGTACGTGCGGTGATCGTTCAGCGGCGGCGGGGTTCCGTCGGGCACGATCACGGGTGAGTTCTCGTAGGAGTAGCCGAGCTGCATGCCCGCGTCCTCGTAGCGCGGTCCGTAGTCGTAGCCGCAGTTGGCGCGATCGAGGATGCGCTGCAGCGCCGCGCTGACGTCCGCGCGCACGCGGTCGCCCTCGGCGCCGCTCTCCAAGATTGCCGGACCCGGCGTGCCGCCGACAGCTTCATTGTGCTGCCAGCGCCCGGTCGCGGCCGCAACGTTCTGCGTTCCGATCGGCTTGCGCTCCGCTTCATACGACGGCAAGAGTTCCGGGCCGCCCCAGCCGTCGATCACCGCGGCGAGCTTCCAGGCGAGATTCGTCACGTCGCCGATGCCGGTGTTGAGACCGAAGCCGCCGGTCGGTGAGAGCTGATGCGCCGCGTCGCCGAGCAAGAACACGCGCCCGGACCGGTAGCTGGCGGCAACGACTTCGCGCCGCGACCACACGATCGCCGAGCGCACCTCGAAGGCGAAGTCGCGTCCCATGAAGCGCCGCACCCACGCCTCCGCATCGGCTTTCGGGAAGACCGTCGTTTCGAACGGCTTGGTCAGCTGCAATCGCCACAGCGTACCGCCGTCGATCGCTAGCACGCTCGCCCAGCGCCCTTCGGGCCCGATTGCCGTATAGAACCCGGGTCCCTTATCGTGCACGCGCAAGAACTCTTCGCTGAAGAACACCACGTTCGCGTTGAGCGAGAGCGTGCCGGCGCCATCGAGTCCGATGCCCAGCGTCTCGCGAATGCTCGAATTCGCGCCCTCGCAGCACGCCACGTAGCCGGCCCGCAGTTCTTCGCGTTTGCCGGTCGCCGTATCGACGAGCGTCAGCGTCACGCCGTCGCCGTCTTGGCTCACGCGCTCGCAGCGCGTTTGGTAGCGCAAGCGCACCGCCGGCAACGCTTCGGCCGTGCGGCGCAGGATCGGATCGAAGATCGTTTGCGGACAACGTGCGATGCGTTCGGGCGTCGTCGGCGGCGTGCGGAACTGCGAAAACGCGGGAAACGGCTGGCGGCCGAGCAGATAGCCGGTGAGCGTGGTGACGTAGATCAGGTCTTGCGCGTAGTCGGGATTGAAGCCGCGATCGCGCACTTCATCGGCAATGCCCCAGCGCCGGCAGAACTCCATCGTGCGCATGTTGATGTCGACGAACTTCGCATTGCCGACTTGCCCGTCGCCCTGCTCGAGCACGACGCAGCTGATTCCGCGTAACCCGAGTTCGATCGCCGTCGCCAAGCCGACCGGTCCGCCGCCGACGATCGCGACGTGCGGTGCATCTCCGTGCATCACGCGCGCTCTTCCCAGAACAGCTCATCGAGCGCAAGGGGCTTCGTGAAGACGCCCTGTTCGAGCCCGTAGCTCACGAATGCGGTGAGCGCCGGCGTCATCTTGTCCAGCGCGTACGGGGCGGGATCGGGGCCGATCAGCGCGAGCTGCGCTTCGAGCGATTCGTAGTACCACAATAGGCCCGAGTCGCGCACGTCTTCCATGGCCGCGAGCCCGATGCTCTTCGCGCGGCAAAACGCCTCGAAGACCGCGCGCACGACATCGAGCCGCTCGCGCAGATCGCGTTCGCGAAGCACGATCACGTTCATCACCGGAACGATTCCGGTCGCGCGATAGTAAGCGCGTTCTTCGGCCGGTGCGTTCGAGAAGAGCCGCTTGATGTTGCCGTGAGCGAAGAGCCGCGTGGGGACTACGTCGGGATGCACGAGCGCATCGATCGCTCCGGCGGCCAGCAGCGCGGGCAAGTCGGCGTCCGTGCCGGCGGCTTCCAACACCATCCCCGGCGGTAACGCGTAGGGCGCCGGGGTCCGCGTTTCTTTGTTCAGCCAGCGGATTTTTTCGAGCTGCACGCCGTACTGATGCTGGAGCAGCGCCCGCGCCCACACGTTGGCGGTCATGCCGTAACGCGTTCCCACCCGCTTGCCTTCGAGATCGCGCGGATGATCGACGCGTACGGCGTCGTTGACGAAGATATACGAATGACGAAACGCGGCGCGCAGAAACACCGGCAGCGCGATCACCGGCGCACCCTGACTGCGCGCCCAGTAATAATTGACCAGCCCGCATTCCATGAAGTCGACGGCCGCCGGCTCGTCGAGCAGCGCTTCGAGCCCGAGGTGGGCGTCGGGGACGAATTCGACGTCCGGCACGATGACGCGGCCGTCGAAGAGCGCGTTACTCCAGTCGTGCCGGCGGCAGGCGACCCGTATCAATCTAGCCGCCGGCGATCCCCGTGGAACGCAGGTAGTAGCGCCACATCGCTTCGGTGCGGTTGGCGCTGATCGGCTTTCCGGGTTCGCCGAGGGCGCGATTGAAGGTCGCGATGTCCTCGTCGGAGATCGGCTGCGGATCGCCGAGGAGCCGTGCGCGATAGTTCATCTCGGCCAATTCGTTGAGCGAGATGGCACGCAGGGCGGCTTCTTCGATCGTCGTCCCGGTCGCGGTGATGCCGTGGCCGCGCATCATGCACACGTGCTTCGCGCCGAGCGTCGCGGCGAGATCGTGGCCGAGCTGCGGGTTCGAGATGAGCACGCTGCGCTCGTAGGTCGGGATGCCTTCGAGCATCAGCTTGAGCGCCGAGGGATCGTAGGCGCCGAAGATCGGGAGCAGCGGAACGCCGGTGACCGTGAACAGCACGACCGTCGGCGGATGCACGTGCACCACGGAAACGACGTCGTTGCGGGCGCGGTACACCTCGGTGTGGATAAACACTTCCTGGGGCGGATACAGGCCCTCTTTCGCGCCGCTCGCGATCTCGCCGTCGGGCGTCACCTCGAGAATTTCGTCGACGGTCGTATAGCGCACCCCGGCCTCGGCCGGGCCGCGCGCGCGGATCAGCAGGTTGTCGGAATCGGGGACCCGCACGCTGAGATGCCCCGTGTTCCCGCTCGCAAGACCGAGCACGCCCAGTACGCAGCACGCGTCAGCCAAACGCTGACGAAGATCCTGAAGTTGACCGGCCTCGAACGTCGTCACACGGCGCCCTTCGCGGCGGGCGGTCGCGTACCCGTTCAACCAATAACGAACGCCGCTTGATCACCGGCGCGGCAATCGACGCGGTCGTGCTGGCCGACATCGATTTGGCTCTCGAGCGCATCGCGCACATCGAAAAGACCGCGGGCGAGGCTTTACGGAGTTACTTCGGGTACATTTCCGCCTAATATGGGGCGATTGAACGACCGGTCGATTATCGTGACGGGTGCAGCTCAGGGGATCGGTGCCGTCTATGCCAAGGCGCTGGCGGCCGAAGGCGCGAGCCTGAGCATCTGCGATCTGACGGAACCGCGCAGCGTGGCCGATGAGATTCGCGCCGCGGGCGGCACGGCGATCAGCATGGTCACCGACGTCACGTCGCCGAGCGCGGTGGCGGCGATGGTCAAAGCGACCGTCGATGCCTACGGCACCGTGCACGGCCTCGTGAACAACGCCGCGATGTTCGGTTCGCTGACGCTCAAGCCGTTCATGGAGATCGATTCGGCGGAATGGGACAAGGTCATGGCGGTCAATACGCGCGGTGTGTTCGAGTGCGTCAAAGCGGTCGTGCCCGCGATGCGCAAACAGAAGTACGGCAAGATCGTCAACATCGCGTCGGGCACGCTCTTCAAGGGCACGCCGTTGTTACTGCACTATGTGGCTTCCAAAGGCGCGGTCGTGGCGATGACGCGCGTCATCGCCCGTGAACTGGGCGCCGACAACATCCTGGTCAACTGCATTGCGCCGGGACTGACCGTGAGTGCCGCCGTGCGAGAAACCTACACAAGCGAAGACATCGCCGCCAACAAAGCCACGCGCGCGATCAAACGCGAAGAAGAACCCGAAGACCTCATCGGCGCCCTCACGTTCTTTCTCTCCGCCGAAAGCGATTTCGTTACCGGCCAAACGCTGCTCGTCGACGGCGGCTCGGTGATGCACTAGCTTCAGTCATGGAAATCAAACGAGCTGGTTCACAATCCTCCGCTAAAGCACCGGCAGAGCACTTTACCGGAACCGTGCGCATCGATCCCCAATTTCAGATGGCCGATCCGGCACGCACGTCTGCCGGCATCGTCACCTTCGAGCCCTGTGCTCGATCGGATTGGCATACGCATCCGCTGGGCCAAACGCTCATCGTGACGTTCGGTTGCGGGCGAGTCCAGCGCTGGGGCGGACCGATCGAAGAAATCCGCCCCGGCGATATCGTGATGATCGCACCGGCCGAGAAACATTGGCACGGCGCAGCTCCGACCACCGCGATGACGCACATCGCGATCCAGGAAAGCCTCGATGGACGGAACGTCGACTGGCTCGAAAAGGTCACGGACGAACAATACGAGTCAGGCAAGAGCTAAACGCTTACTTCGATCGGCCCGCGATCACGGCTTCGCCCTCCCACGCGATCGGTGCGCTGCATTTCGCTGCGGCCTCGGTCGAGTTGATTGATGCGTCCCAAAACTTCGCAATGAAGCGACGGCCGTTGACCCCATTCGACTCCGGTGAAGCGAGCCACGCGACGACGGGCGCCATGATCTCAGGCTGGAGGATCGATGGGCTGCGGAATTCTTCCGGCAGAAATGGCGTGTTGGTCATTCCACCCGGGACGACGACGTTGACGGAAACACCGCTCCCGTCGAGTTCCTTGGCCCAGACGGCGCTTCCGGCTTCCAGTGCAGCCTTAGACGCGCCGTATGCGCTCATACCGCGCGCGAGCATCGTATCGAAGCTCGTGGTGACGTTGATGATCCGTCCCCAGCCGTTGGCCAACATGTGTTCGACGGCGAACCGCGTCATGTAGTACGGACCCGCGCTGTTGATCGCCTGAATCCGTTCCCAGCCGGCGGGGTCGGTTTCCCAAAACTTCACCGGATGTTGTTTTCCGGCGGGGATCGCCGGATCCATGGAGACACCGGCGCAGTTGACGAGGATCGCGAGACCACCAAAGGCCGCGACCGTACGTTCGACCGCGCGGCGGCAATCATCGGCGTGCGAAATGTCGGTCGGGAGAGCAAGAAACGTAGCCTCATTCGCGCCGATTTCTTCTTTGAGGCGTTCGAGCCGCGCCGCGTCGACGTCGACCGCCGCGAGTTTGGCCCCGCGCCGTGCGAGCTCGAGGGCAATGACGCGGCCCATGCCGCTGACGGCACCCGTGACAACGGCAACGCGCCCTTTCAATCCGGTTTCTGGCGTCAGCTGGTCGTGCATTTTGATCGCCTCCTACAGGTCGGTAACTCGCCTCGTCGGAAGTGGAACCCCTCTAATCCATCCCGGCGCAAAAGCGAGGTGCCCATGAGCGCTTTCTCACGTCGTTCGTTTGTTGCGGGTTTCGGCGGCACGGCGCTGCTGGCCGCGTTGTCTGCACGCGGAGGAGCCGCTATGGCGCTCCATGCCGGCGTTAGCAGCGACGATGGCTACGAAGCCTGGTTTGCCCAAGAGATCGGACTGTTTGCGAAGGCGGGCCTCGACGTTAATGCGCAGCTCTTTCCGAACGGCTCGGCAGCGGCCGCGGCGCTGATCGGGCATTCGCTCGATTTCGCGTGCGGCAACGTCGTCACCGTCGCACAGGCGCGCGACCACGGCGTTCCGGTAACGCTCGTCGCGCCGTCGATCGTGTCCGTGGCCAGCGCGGCAAATACGGGACTGACGGTCGCGAGCGACAGCCCGATCCACAGTGCAAAGGATCTTGAAGGCAAGACCGTGGGGGTGCTGAGCATCCAAGGCATCCTCGCGATGAGCGTCAAGGTCTGGCTCGACAAGAACGGCGCCGATTCGAAGCGCGTCCAACTGGTCGAGGTTACGCCGCCCGAGATGCTCGCGGCATTGCAGCGCGGAACCGTCGCAGCGACGTTGATGGTCGATCCGTTCTTGACGCTCTGGGCGTCCCAAGTGCGCCTGCTGGCCAACCCGGTGGAAGCGATCGGCCCGCGCATCATCTCGACCGGCTGGTTTGCGACGACCGATTGGATTGCCCAGAATCAGGCCGCCGCAAAAGCCTACGCCGACGTCATGGGGGCCACTGCGCGCTGGGCAAACGACGTGAGCAATCGCGCGCAAGCCACGGCGATCGTCACGAAGAACCTCGGACGCCCCGTCGATCTCGGCAAAACGTTCTACGCCCCGACCTTCGACTACGCGCCGATGCAACCGATCCTCGACGACGCGTACAAGTACAAGTTCATCAGCCGCCCGATGACCGTCGCCGAACTCGTCTGGAAGCATTAACCAATAATCTCGATCCGATTGCCGAATGGATCGGATATGTAGCAGTGCGGCCAGCCTTCGAACGGAAGCGGATCCGGTAGAACGGCGATTTTGTGTTCGGCCAGTTTCACAAGGAGGGCGTCATAATCGTCGCACGCTAGCGCGGGGTGTGCCGCTTCATCGTGGTCGCTTGATGCTCTTCAAGCGCCTTGCCGAAAGCAAGTGGATCTTGCTCGAGAGACTCTAGGCGTAAGCGCCACCAGGCCTGCGCCGTCATCCTCATTCAGGAGGCGAATGTCCACGGTATACGATGCTTTCGAAAGAGACCGGATCGCTCCCCGCAGGTGAAAAGGGGCGAAGTCCTGGACACAGTACCTCCGATTAGCCGCCGGTCGGCGATGACAAGTTGGGAGCGAATCTGTGAGAATGATTCAAGCACTGCGCACATCAGCGACCCTAGCCGTACTGCTCCTAGCAGCGATCGGGAACTCGCCGGCGCAGACGCCGGCCGACGTTACGACGATTCGTTTCATCTCGTCCCCCTCAGACGATCTGCGACCCGTTCTCTACGCGCAGAGCGCCGGTCTCTTTAAAAAGGCCGGGCTGGACGTCGAGATTACCCGAGCGACCAGCGGCGCCGTCGTCGCTCAGTCGGTCATCGCCGGCGCGATGGATGTCGGGAAGTCGAGCCTCGTGTCACTCATCGCTGCCTACGCGCGCGGGGTTCCGTTCGTGATGATCGCGCCGTCGGCGATCCATCAAAAGGACGACGCGAACGACGGCGTGATGGTCTTGGCCAATTCGCCGTTCAAATCGGCACTGGACCTGCAGGGCAAAGTCGTCGCATGCACCGCTATCGGTGACATCGGATATCTCGGCCTTCGCGCGATGATCGACGAGCTGGGCGGCGACTCGTCGACGGTGCGCTTCATCGAGCTTCCGACGACGACGCTCGGGTCGACGCTCGAACAAGGCCGCGTCGATGCCGGCGTGACGAACGAGCCCTATATGTCGAAAGACCTCGGAACGGGCAAGTTTCGGATGCTGACCGACATGCTCAACGGCTACGGGCCTAAGCCGATCCTCGAATCGGCATTTTTTGCAACTCGCGACTACGTCGCAAAGAATCGCGATGCAATGACTCGTTTCGCCAAAGTAATGACGCAAGCGTCGGCATACGCAAACACCCACATTCCCGAAACGCTACCCTTGATGGTCGCATTTTCCGGCATGGATGCGCATGCAGCCGCGATCATGCACAAAACATCAACGGCGCTGTCGTTTGACCCCTCGCAGATTCAGCCGGTGATCGACGTTGCCGCGAAGTACAAGATCATCCCCAAGACGTTCTCGGCGCGCGACATGCTTTCTACCGGGTCATAGCACAATAGCTGATCGTACCCTGAGCGATGCCCCGGCGCGACCTTATCGGGCCGACATCGATGGGCTCCGCGCAATCGCCGTTACGGCGGTCGTCGTGTTTCACGCGTTTCCGAACCTGCTGCCCGGCGGCTTTCTTGGCGTCGACATATTCTTCGTCATCTCCGGCTACCTGATTACCGGCTTGATCCAGGACGCGATTGCTGCGGGGATATTTCGCGTTACGGCGTTCTATGCGCGCCGCATCCGGCGGATCGTACCCGCGCTGCTGCTGGTCCTTACGGCATCGTTCGTCGCCGGCTGGTTCATGCTGTTGCCGCTCGAGTACCGGCTCCTTGGTGCCAACATAACCGGCGGCGCGCTATTCTTCACCAACGTCCAGTTCGTACTGCAGTCAGTCTACTTCGATCGGTTTGCGCAGACGAAGCCCCTGCTCCACTTATGGTCGCTCAGCGTCGAGGAACAGTTCTACCTTGTCTGGCCATTCGTGATGATGTGGGCGGCAGCGGTGCGAGCGCGCATGGTGCCGATCATCCTGGGCATTGCCGTCGCATCGTTTGCCGCCGACGTCGTGATCGTCGATTTCTACTCACCGAACGCCGCGTTCTATCTGCCGTTCACGCGCTTTTGGGAGCTGATGCTCGGCGCTGCGGTGTGCGCGCTCGGAACGCGTGCGACGCGACGCACGGGGCGAACGGCCTCGACCCTCGCCGCCGGATGTCTCGTCATCATCGTCGCTTCTGTCGCGGTCCCCATCGCCTTGCAGCCCGACGGCTCGAGCCCGCCGTGGTGGAATCTGCTGCCGACGCTCGCGACAGCGGGCCTCATGGCAACGGCCGCCGGGACGTGGCCTGCCCGGGCTTTGCTTGGCGTGAAGCCGATGGTTTGGCTCGGCAAGATCAGCTACCCACTCTACCTTTGGCACTGGCCGTTGCTGTCGTTTCTCGCGATCGGGACGTTCGGCGAGAGTTCCGTTGCGGCACGGATCGCTGCGGTGGCAGCGGCGCTCGCGCTCGCCCAGGTCACGTACGTTTTCGTGGAACGGCCGATTCGTTTCGGGGCGCATCCCGAACGCTGGGTACCCCGTCTCGCGGCGGCACTACTCGCCGTCGCGGCGGTCGGGTCGATCGACAACCGGGCTGTCGGCTTTCCGGCGCGGATCCCGCAACCGCTGCGCCGCTATGTCGTCGTGAACGAGGACTACAAAGCGGAAACGCGCGCGCTGACGTGTTCACTGCCGGAACTGGTCCCCGCGAGCGCCTACGCGGCGGAATGCTATCGTCCGCGCCGTTCGGGCGAGCGGAGCATCTTTGTGTGGGGCGATTCCTTCGCTGCGCGGCTTTATACGGGTCTCGCGACAACGTACGAGCCGGCAGTCAACGTTCGGCAGATGACGCGCGATCAGGGCGTGCCGCTGCTCGGCCGATCGCTATTCCCGACCTGCAACGACTCCAACGCGCGGCCGACGTCGGCCATTTCACGAAGCCGGCTGCGCTCTACGTCGTGCCGTTCTTAGGGCTGCGCACGCTCTTTCCGCTTTCAAAGGCGATCAGCTTCATTAGGAAAGTCAGCCCGTGAGTTCACGCAAATTGGCGAGCAGCGTTTCTGTAGCGCCAAAGAACGCCTGCTCGTGTTCGCGGCTGACGCCCGCGAACACACGGCGCTGCAGTTCGACCATCTCTTCGTTCATCGCAGCGTACGTGCGCCGTCCCTTGGCGGTCACGAGCACTTCAACGCTACGGCCGTCGTCCGCCCGATCGCGATTGTCGGTCAATCCGAGCTCCCGGAGCTGGCGCACGGCGCGTGAAATCGCCGCCTTGTCGAGCGTGACGTGCTTCCCGATTTCGACTGCCGCCATCGGACCGAAAGCAGCCAGCACGCTCAGCACCTTCCACTGACCGTTCGTTAAGCCACGCGACGTGTAGATGTCGTACGATGCCCTGCCCATGAAGAACGTGAGAAGGGAAAGTTTGTACGAGAGATTGCGCTCGAGGGAAATCTCCGACGCTTGGACGGCCATCCGCGTAAACTTGGGGCAAGGATTGGCCGCGTCCTACCGCCAAACAGAGTTGTTGTCAAAAACAACTACCTGTGGGTGAGAAACTCATGCTGACGGTCGACGAGCCCTTCACGCTGCGAGACCAGGTGTACGTCCAAACGGCACCTGGGACGTTGGCGGGACGCTACCTGCGATGCTTCTGGCAACCGATCTATCATAGCGTTGATCTCATTCCGGGCGTTCCGCGCCCGCTGCAGATCATGTCGCAGTCATTCGTGATCTACCGCGGTGCGAGCGGAGCGGTTTCCTTGCTCGATCCGCGTTGCCCCCACCGCATGGCGCAACTCTCGATCGGTCGCGTCGAAGGCGATGCCATCCGCTGCTTCTACCACGGCTGGAAGTTCGGTGGAGACGGCGCGTGTATCGAGCAACCCGCGGAAAGCAACGCTTTCGCCGACAAGGTCGCGGTCCGGTCGTATCCGGTTCGCGAGTATCTCGGACTCATCTTCGCCTACCTCGGCGAGGGTGAACCGCCGGCCTTTCCGCTGATTCCCGAATTCGAGTGGTCCGAGGGCTTCACCGAGGTCGACTCTTACTCACGCGATTGCAACTACTTTCAGAATCTCGAGAACGCGCTCGACATGAGCCACGTCGCCTTCGTGCACGCCGACAACCGTGCGTCGTTCGCCGGCATCGGTGAGGGAATACGGCTCGAGGCAAACCCGTCGACCTGGGGTGTTTCGTATTCCTACGAGCGTTCGGATGGCGCCAAGCGCGTGCAGCAATTCGGCATGCCCAACATCTTTTACATGACGGCGCTGCCGACCGATCCGGAGATCGGATGGCAGGAGTCGGTGTTCTGGTGGACGCCGATCGACGACCGGCGGCACATGCAATTCAGCATTCATCGCGTTCCCGCCGTCGGTGAAGCCGCCGAGCGCATTCACGCGCGCCGCCAAGCGCGGCGCAAGACCGTCGATCAACGTCATCAGGACGTCTGTGATGCGATTCTCGACGGACGGACGACCCTGGCGGAAGTCGATCGCGATCGGGTCGACCTGGTTCGCTTGCAGGACGATCTCGCGCAAGTCGGTCAAGGGGAGGTCGTCGATCGTCGCGACGAGCGCCTCGGTCGCGGTGACGCCGGTGTGGTCGCCATTCGCAAGGCGTGGCATCGCGAACTGATCGCTCTCCAACGGAACGAACCGCTGACGCACTGGACGCGCAGCGCCGACCTGATTCCGCGGGCGTGGACCTTGAGCGACGGCGGACTCGAGCGATCGGACATTCCGAACGCGACCCCCGCGCCGGTCGTCGACGTGCGCCCCTTTGTCGAGATCGAAGAGCAACTCAACGCCCTGCATCGGCGGCAATGACGACGCGAACGCTGCCCGAGCCGGGTCCCGTCCTCACGCTGGCGGAGCGTGACCGGCGCTGGAACGGCTTGCGTGCGCTCATGCGCGACCGCGCGATCGATACGATCGTCGCCGGCAGCTTCAACGGACGCGAGCGTCTGGAATCGTACCTGATCGACGACTTTCTCGACTCGGTAGTGTTGCTGCCGCTCGAGCGCGACGCGATCGTGCTGACGTTTTCGGCGTCGCGACTATCGCGTGCATTCGAAAGCGAGCGGCGCGGCATACCCCTCTGGGCTCACGACTACCGCCTCGTCGCCGGCGGCGCGGCGACGGCGGCGGCAATCGCCGAAGTCACCCCGACGGGCGGACGCGTCGGCATCGTCGGCCTCGGTCCGACCGCACCGGGCGAGATGGAGGGTCTTCTCCCGTACGGCTTTCACCGGCATCTCACCGAAGCGCTCGGCAACGTCGAGCTGGTCGACTTCACCCAAGCCTTCACCGATTTCATGCTCGTCAAGAGCGACGAAGAGCTGGCGTTGCTGAAATTTTCCGCGCGCGTGAGCGAGCAGGCATCGCTGGCGATGCTCGAAGCCTGCGTTCCCGGCGCAAACGAGGCGACAGTGTACGCTGCGATCATGAGCGAAATCTATCGCTGGGGTTGCGAGACCCGGTATCCCAACATGAGCTTGCAATCAGGTCCCGACAACATTGGCTGGGGTGCGCCCCGCTGGGCACTGCGCGCGGAGCCGCCGCGAACACTGCAGACGGGGGACGTCGTACAAGCCGAAATTCACACGATGTACGGCGGTCAGGAATCTCAGGTGCAGATGTCGGTCGCGCTCGATCCGATTGACCACGTGCTCTCGACATGCGCGGAAGTCGCGCGCCGCGCCTACGAAGCCGGCGTTGCTGCGGTGCGCCCGGGGGTGACCTTCGCGTCGGTCGTGCACGCGATGGAGGAGCCGTTACGCGGCGCCGGGGCTTGGAGCAAGACACCGCTCCTGCACACGTTGACGTTCGGAGCGACGGGCTTCACGCCGGTCAACCGCGAGCAACTCGCGGGCACGCGTGAAGAACGCACGGAAGGGAAGATCACCGCGGGTATCCGCCGCGGCGACCTCGTCCTTTTGCCCGGGATGACGCTCGAGCTTGAACCGAACGCATGCATCGGCATGCAGCGCGTGAACATCGGCGGCGTCGTGCTCGTCACCGCGGACGGCGCCGAGGAGCTCAACGACGTGCCGACGCGCATGCGCCATGCTATGGGTTGGTGATCACGTCGCGTGCCTGTACCGGTTGCGCCAGCAGGCCGTACTTGAATGCGAGATCGAGCTCAGGCTGAACCAGTGCCGGCGAAATATCGGTGCCGTAGATAACACGCTTCGACCCCTTGATCTGATCGACCGTACGCGAGATGTGCGACGCCAGAATCGTCGCCGAGTCGTCATGATGGCCGTTGGCCCAAAGCGCGGTCTGTTTCATAACCGCCACGAATGCCTTGGCTTCTTGCCGGTGCGACGCGACCCAGGTCGTTGTCGAGTACCAGACTGCGCCTTCCAAACGCGGCGCTACGGTGAAGAACACTGCTGAAAGCACGTGCAGCGGATCGCCCGGCTTTCCGAGCGTCGGATCGGCGGTGTTGTCGAGCACTGCGGCGTCGATGCGACCGGCCTGCAGCGCCGCCGGCATTTCACTATACGGCAATTCGACGAAGTGCACGGTCTTCGCGTCTCCGCCGTTCTTGTCTATCCAGTTCCGGGTCGCAAGTTCGGTGAAATTGCGCAGCGATAGGAGTGCAATGGTCTTTCCGGTGAGGTCCTTCGCGGTCTTGAGGCCCGACGCATTGGTCACCGCTAAGATACCCGTGCCCGGATCGCTTTGATCTTCAACTGTGGCCGTTGCGATGATCGTGATGGGAATGCCGCGCTGGTGCGCCACCGTTACATCGATCGCGTTGCCCCAGCCGACGTCGAGATCGCCGGAAGCAACCGCCGCCATGATCGTCGGTCCACCCGATATCGGCGAAATCGTCGGTTGCAAGCCGGCATTGCGAAAGTAGCCCAAGTCGGCGGCGTAGAAGACTTGCGCCCCCAGATCGCTGGCAGCCGTACCGATGTGAATCGGGCTCGGTGATGATTGCGCGTACGCGGCACCGCCCGATGTCAGAGGTGCCAAGAGGACGAGTGCGGCGAACATACGCCGGAGAGCCTTACCGATCGTGATAGCCATGCTACATAGTATAAGCTGATTAGTTGTCAAACGCAACTACCACAGAATACGCCACCGTGAGGGTTTCCGTTGACGAACGTACTGCATGAAACGGCGTCCGCGTCCGGCCAGGACGGAATTGCCTACGACGGACTACGTTCGTTTCTCCGGAAGTGTGAAGCCGCGGGCGAGATCACAACGATCCGGAACGCGCACTGGGATCTCGAGATCGGCGCGCTCACGGAGAGCGTTTCGGAGCTGATTCCGGAGCCGCCGGGGCTCTTGTTCGATGACATTCCCGGATACCCGAGCGGCTATCGCGTTCTCAGTTTGCCAACCGGTTCGCGTGTCCGTATGGCGCTTTCGCTGGGCTTTCCGCCCGACACTCCTAAGATGGACATGGTCCGTATCGCCGCCAACCGCATGAAGACGAGCCCGCCGATTCCGCCGCGCGTCGTCGAGAGCGGTCCGGTGATGGAAAACGTTTTCACCGGCTCGCAAATCGACGTACTAAAACTTCCGGTGTTGCGCGCGCATGCGCTCGACGGCGGCCGTTATATCGGAACCGGCGACACCGTGATCAATCGCGATCCGGAAAGCGGTTTTATCAACATGGGCACGTATCGCATCCAAGTGCACGGGCCCGATCTGCTCGGTCTTTGGATGAGCCCGGGCCAACAAGGCCGCTTGATCGCTGAACGGTATTGGAAAGCCGGCAAAGCCTGCCCGGTCGTCGCGACCTTCGGTGGAGATCCGCTCGTCTTCACGTTCGCTTACACGAAATTCGCATTCGGCGTGTCGGAGCTCGATCGCGTCGGCGGCATGCTTGGCCATCCGCTCGACGTCATCACCGGTCCGGTGACCGGACTGCCCATTGCGGCGCACGCCGAAGTCGCGATCGAGGGAGAGATCCCGCCGCCGAGCGAGCAAACGCACACCGAGGGACCGTTCGGCGAGTGGCCGGGCTACTACGCGGTCGACGAAGACAGCACCGGTAACGAACAGCCGGTGATTCGCGTCAAAGCGCTCTACCATCGCAACGATCCGATTCTGCTCAACATGGCGCCGCAATGGCCCGGCGCGCCGCATCATTCCGTGCGTTTCGACGGCGGGGTGCTTTGGGAGCAGCTCGAAGGTGCGGGCGTTCCGGGCATCAAGGGCGTGTTCGTGCACAACTCATTCTTCGTGGTCGTCGCTATCGAACAGCGCTACGCCGGTCACGCCCAGCAAGTAGGCATGGCCACGCTCGGCTGCAACGCTGTTGCGCGCAACGGCCGGTTCGTCGTTATCGTCGACGACGACATCGATCCGTCGAACATGTCCGAGGTCATATGGGCGATGACGACGCGTGTCGATCCGGTCGGTGACATCCATCTCGTGCCGAATGCCTGGGCGACGCCGCTCGATCCGCGCATGCCGCCGGACATGCAAGCGAATGGTCCGCACACGAACTCGCGCGCGATCTTCTACGCGGTGCGTCCATGGCAGTGGCGCGACAAGTTCCCGCCGGTCAACCGCATCGCCCGTTCGACGCGCGACGACATGGTAGCGAAGTATCGCGATCGCCTGCCGTTCCCGAAAATGTAGTACCGATCGCCGATGAAACGCACCGACGGCGGTCTGATCTCTACATCGTTTCGTACCATCGGCGACGTCGCCGTCATCCGGCCACGCTCGCTTGACGACGCGGTCGCGGCGTTGATGCAGCACCAGGTCCCACCGGCAATCCTGGCGGGCGGGACCGACATGGTTGCGCGCTTCAATGAAGGCTTCAATCCGCGCCGTGTGCTGGCGCTCGCGGACGTCGGCGAACTGAGTGCTATCGAGGACGACGGCGAGGTACTGCGCATCGGCGCACTCGTTACACATGCGCGAGGGTCGCAAAGCGACACGGTTCGCCGTGCCGTGCCGAGCTTCGCTTCGGCGTGGGCGCGCATCGCGAACGTCCGCGTGCGCTTCACGGCAACGATCGGGGGCAACGTGATGGCGCGCCGGACGCGCTACGAGATGCCGGTGCTGCTAGCCGCACTCGGCGCGCAGATTCGCGTTCGCGACGGCAACGCGTCACGGTTGTGGAACGTACAGTCTTACCTCCAACGAGAGGGTGCGCCGCGCGAACTATTGACGCACGTGGAGATTCCGCTCGCCGACCTTTGCGCATTCGATTACGAGCGCGGCATGCGGCCGATCATAACGCAGGCACTCGCGGTGAGGCGCAGCGGTAAAGGGTTGCAGTTGCGGGTCGCCCTGGGCACCGAGGCGATGGCACCCTACGTGCTCGAGGGAACCTGCGACGACCTCACGGGTGACATCGAGGCGCTGGCGGCGCGGTTGTTCGAAGGATTGCCGTCCGGCGTGTGCGATCACCTTACGTCCAACGCCTATCTCCGTGACGTCGGGCGAACGTTGCTCGGCCGGCAATTGACGAGGCTTGCACGTGGCGGTCTCTGATCTGATCGATGACCGTCTCGACGGCGACGAAACGCCCGCGCTGCGTTTTGTTCTCAACGGCGTCGAACACACGGAAACCGTACCGGCCCGGATGTCGCTCTGGGAACTTCTGCACGATCGTCTCACTTTGCAGGGAACGAAACTCGCCTGCTCGCGCGGCGTATGCGGTAGCTGTTCGGTGCTGATCGACGGCGTGCCGCAGGCAAGTTGCTCGACGTTCGCGTTCAGTATCGATGGGCGCCACGTCGACACGATCGAGGGGATTGCCGCGGCCGCGCATCCGCTGTGCGAAGCGTTTGCTGCGCGCAGCGCGTTCCAGTGCGGTTATTGCACCTCGGGCATGATCGTTATCGCGAAAGCATTGCTCGACCGTGAGCCCCATCCGACGAGACAGACGGTCATCGAATGGCTGAGTTCGAACGTTTGCCGCTGCACTGGCTACGCGATGATCATCGAGGCGGTGCTGGCGGCGGCAGAGCGGGGTGCCGATGGCTAGCGCGTTCGACGAACGCGTCCGGCGGCGCGACGCGGAAGCGAAAACCACCGGCGGCGCGACGTATGGTGCCGACCTCGCGGTGGCGGGGATGCTGCATGCGAAGGTGCTGCGGAGCCCACATCCCCACGCGGCCATCGTTTCGATCGACACCGCGGCAGCCGCGGCCGTGCCCGGCGTACGCGCGGTGCTGACGGCAGCTGACCTGCCGTCCGGCATCACGCCGTACTACGGCTACATCATCAAAGATCAGCCGATCGTTGCGATCGATACGGTGCGCTTTGCCGGCGACGTCGTGGCGGCCGTCGCCGCCGACAGCGAAGCCGCTGCGGCCGAGGCACTCGAGCGCATTCACGTCGTCTACCGCGTGCTTCCCGCCGTTACGACGATTGATGCCGCGCTGGCCGACGGTGCGCCGGAGCTCTTCCCGGAGGCGCCGCCGGGCGCCGTGCCGCGTTACGGCGCGGGTGCACGCGGCGCACTTCGTCCCCGCTCCAATGTCTCGTACGAGTTCGCATATCAAACCGGCGATCCGGCGGCGTTCGACCGCTGCGATCACGTCTTCGAGGACGAGTTCCGCTTCTCGCGGATGCAACATTTCCATCTCGAGCCGTACGTCGGCATTGCGTCGGCAACGCGCAAGCAGATCGAGGTATGGACCAGCACCCAAAACCCGTTTCCGTTGCGGCGCGAACTCGCGCGCATGTTCCGATTGCCCGAGAACCGGGTGCGCGTCAACGTGCCGCTGGTCGGCGGCAGTTTCGGTGCGAAGAGCAACTGTAAAACCGAGCCGGTAGCGATCGTGCTTTCGCAGATGACGGGGCGTCCGGTGCGCTGGTGCATGACGTTCGAAGAAAGCTTCTTCACGAATTCCCAGCACGCCGCGCTGCTGCGGCTGCGGACCGGCGTCATGCGGGACGGCCGCCTCGTGGCGCGGCAGAGCGAGATCTTTCTCGACGCCGGTGCCTATTCGGGCGCGAGCCCGCTGGTTGCGGAAAAATGCGGCTATCGTATTCCCGGCCCGTACCGGTACGATTTTATCGACACCCGGTGTTCGTGCGTCATGACGAACACGACGCCAGCCGGCGCCTTTAGAGGCTTCGGCGGCGCACAGGCGACGTGGGCAAGTGAAAGCCAGATCGACATGATCGCGCGGCGATTGGGGATCACGCCGTACGCGATGCGCGCGCTGAACTTGCTGCACTTCGGCGACCCCTTCGTCCCGGGCGAAACCGCCATCGACAGCGATTTGCACGTCGGTCTCGACTTGGTGATCGACGAGCTCGGCGCGATCGAGCGCACTCCCAACCGCGGCGTCGGGTTTGCAATCGGCCTCAAGGACGGCGGCGGCATCAACAAAGCTGCGCAAGCGCGGGTGAAGATCACGACCGGCGGCGAGGTGACGATCGATTGCGCCACGGTGGAAGCCGGTCAGGGCGCGCGTTCCTCGCTGTGCCAAATTGCCGCCGAAGTGCTGAGCACGCCGGTTGACCGCGTCATCATTTCGCCGATCGACACCGATCAGTCGCCCTACGACCATGGCACGAATGCGAGCTCCGCCACCGTTGTGATGGGCCGAGCGGTGCTCGCCGCGGCGGAGCGGGTTCGCGACGAGGTGCTGCGTTTCACGGCAACCGCATTGAGCTGCGATCCTAGCGAACTGCGGCTCGAGAACTGGCACGCGGTGCGTGGAGAAGAGAGTCATTCGATCGCCGAGCTCGTGCTGCGGGAGTTCGGCAATATCGGCTTCCAGTTTGCCGCCGACGGTTTTCAGAAAGCGCCGCTCGACGAACGTGCCCCGCTCGATTCCCCGTGCGTATTTTGGGAAATCGGCTGGGCGGCCGTCGCCGTTGCGGTCGATCCGGGCACCGGCAAGGTGACGATCGAGAAACTCGTCGTCAGCGGCGACGCGGGAAAAGCGATCAACCCGTTGGTGTGCCGCGGACAGGACGAAGGCGCCGCAATGATGGGTGTTGCCCAAGCGCTCTTCGAGCAGATGGTCTTTGACGACGGCATCTTGATGAACGGCGATCCGCTCGTCTATCGCGTGCCGCTCGCCGAGGACGTTCCCGTGTCGTTTGTTTCGATTCTTCAGGAGCAGGGCCGCGGTCCGGGACCGTTCGGCGCCAAGGGCTTTGCCGAGGGCGGTCTTCTGCCGATCGCCGCAGCCGTAGCCAACGCCGTCGATGATGCGGTCGGCGTGCGCATTACGGAGCTTCCGATCTCCCCGCAGCGCGTGCATCGCGCGCTGTTTCTACAAAAATCGCCTACCGTTGGAGTAACCGCGTGAAATCCCTGATCCGCCCACTTTCATGTTTGCTTGCCGTGGCCGTCGTGCTTGGCATCGGGCAGCCGTCGCTCGGCCAACCGGCCTTGACCGTCGTGCATGTCGCGTCGAATGTGAACGACGACGTCACACCGCTGCTCTACGCGCAGCACGCGCACATGTTTGAAAAAGCCGGCTTGGACGTCGAAATCGCCCCTATGAACAGTGGCTCCGCGGTTACCGCTGCGGTGATCGGCGGGTCGATCGATATCGGAAAATCGAGCATCCTGCCGCTCGTGAGCGCGCACTTCCGCAAGCTGCCGATTGCAGCGGTCGCACCGGGTGAACTCTGGCTCCAAAATTCGCCGATCTCCGCGCTCGTCGTGAGCAAAAGCGCCGGTATCACTTCGGCTAAAGACTTGGCCGGCAAGGTCGTCGCGGTCCAAGCGCTGCGTGACTTCTCCGAGTTCGCACTGCGCGATTGGGTCGACAGTATGGGCGGGGACTCGTCGGCGCTGAAAGTGATCGAGGTGCCCCAGTCCGCGATCCTGGCTGCGCTTCAAGACGGACGTATCGTTGCCGCGAATATGAGCAACCCGGGCCTCGCCACCGTGCTCGCTTCGAACAGCGCCAACATCGTCGGGCGCCCCGACGATGCCATCGGTAAACACTATCTCCTGACCGCCTGGTTCGCATCGACGGCGTATATCGCGGCTCATCCCGATATCATTCGCAAGTTTGCGGAAGTGATGAGCGAAGCCGCACGTTACACGATCACGCACCACGCCGAGACCGTCCCGCTGACGGCGCCCTTCTGGGGGATCGATCCCAACGTACTCAGTCACATGCCGCGCGCGGAAATCGGCGATCGCCTGGACGCAGCCGACCTGCAACCGGTCGTGAATCTGGCTGCAAAGTACGGCGTTATCGACAAGCCGTTCGACGCGCACGAATTGATCGCGAATACCGGAGGCGGCAAGTGAAGACGTTCTACGACGATTGGCTCAGGGCGCGCGAACAGGTCGACACGACCCTCGACTGCACGCCGCTGGTCGCTCGTGACCGCGACATTCCGTGGGTGGAAACGCCGCAGGATGTCAAGTGCAAACTTATGGTTGCCAACGAGCTCGGCTTCGCTACGATGGGGAGCAACGTTCTCAAAGGCGAGATCCCGGTCGGCTGGCACACCGGAAAGCATCGGCATGGCGAAGAGTCGCTCCACATTTTGGAGGGTGAGGGGTATAGCATCGTCAACGGGCAGCGTTTCGATTGGCACAAGCACAGCACGCTGCAGATCCCGTTTTACGCCGAACATCAGCACTTCAACACGGGCAAGGTCCCCGTGCTCTACATCTCCGGCATGGTCTTCGATCTCGAGCGCTACGTGCGGGTCGCCCGGCTCGAACAGCTCGAAACGCATGGACCAAATGGGGAACTGGAACCGGCGCCGGCAGAACAATCGCACTACTATCCCGATGGCAGCCGGGCGATCATCCACATTGAGGATGCCCCGGTCAACGACCCGTCCTATTCGGCTCAGGGGAATATTGCTGCGGTGCAAAACCAGCACGACTTCATGCAGTACCTAGCCCTGCCGAAGAATGGCTTTCGGACGACCAGCGTAGCGATCACCCATCTGTGGATCGAGCCGGCCTATCATCATAGCGGCCGTCACAAACATCTCGAAGCCGTGGTCTACGCCGTTGAAGGCGAAGGCTATACGGAGATGCAGGGACGCGTCGTGCACTGGGAAGCCGGCGACGTGCTCTACGTGCCCCCTGCGATGTGGGAGCACGAACACACCAACGACAATCCGAATCCGATCAAGCAGCTGCGCATCGCATTCGGCATCCGCAGCTGGTTCACCGAAGTGTGGCCCGAGGGGTTCACGAGCCAGCGCATCTACGACAAGACCGGAAAACCGATCGAGCACGGCGCAATCGAGCGCCACCGCGAACGCTGAGGTTTAGCCTCGGCGCGTTACCACGCGAACGAAGAACTGCACGACCGCGCCTTGTACGTCGCGGATACTGCGCACCGTGCCGGCCTTGTGGCCGGCGCGGACGGTGGCCAGTAACTGCTCGGTATGGGCGGGTGAGAACGCCTGCTGTTGGGCGAGGTTTGCGGCAATCGCAAGCAACGTCGCTTCAGCCGGATAATCGATGTGGTACTCGAGAAAGCGATCGCGTATAGCGTCGTCGACTAAATCGGCCCGATTCGTCGTGAGCACCACGATCGTCCGCCGCGTATCGAGTTCGTCGACCGCGTGGAAGAACACGCTATCCTGCGAAAAGTGCCATTCCTTGGCGGTCGTGCTGCCGCGCGTCATGAGGATCGACTCGACGTCATCAAACAACAACACGGTGCGTTCATCGGCGGATGCGAAGCCGGTGCGCGCGTGTGAGAAGATGTCGCGAATGCGCGCCTCGCTCTCGCCGTAGCGCGAGCGCGCGATCTCGCCGCCATCGACCAACGCCAGTAACACCGATGAGCGCCCACCGGTCTGACGCGTCTTCCCGAGTTCGTACGCCAACCGCTTGGCGAGCGTCGTCTTACCAACTCCCGGGGGACCGCTCAAAAAGAAGCCTTTGACGAGACCGTAGCGGACGTCGGACGACCATTGGTGATCGACGATGCGCGTGACCTCGTCGATGATCGAGCCTTCGGTGCCGTCGACGAGCACGTGACGGCCCTCGGCATCCATGCCGAGTTGCACGGCGAGCTCATCAAAGCGAATGAGGTTGCCGTTCGCTAACGGTCCGCTGTGATCGTCGTGGAAGTGGTGCGTGCTCAAAGCTTCGTTCCGATGGTTGTAAGATGCAACAACCGCGCACGACTTCTCTATAGCGAACTCGGGGCCTTGCGGTCCTAGTGAATCGTTATTGTGGCGCGATATGCTTGCGCCGTGTCGCCGCCGCCGTCGACGAGCAAACGATACCGTCCGCTCTTGGGAAGTGTGACCGCCAAGCCGGGCCGTAGCTCGATGGATTTGTCTGATGATTCCGCCGAGAGCGAGTAGCTGAGTGCGGCCGGCCCAGTGACGGTGATTCGCTGCCCCGCGGCCGCGGCGAAGGTGTACTGGTCGTACCAGCCCTCAGATACGCGGCCATGCAGCGTCGCGGACGTGGTCCCCGGAGCAAACTGAATCGGGATCGTGTCGGGCTTGCTTTCGCCCGTGTCGCCCCGAACGCGCTGCGTATCGATCGCTACGTATTTCCCGTTCCGGTAAGCGTCGATCGTCGTGACGGAGACGAGTGCACTGTCGTGGGCAACTTCACGCAGGTTCGGAAGCGGCCGCTCCTTGCCGAACGGAGCGACGGCGTACCCGTAGGTGTCTAATAAAACGCTACTACGTGCACCATCGAGTCGCAGAACGACATACGGACAATTCACGTTACCGCAAATGCACGAACCGGACACGCCGGCTAGAATGACCTGCGAATTGCCAATGGTTCCGAGCGTTGTAATGTCGGCTTTTTGCACGATCGCGTTCAGCTCACCGGGTGAGCAACCCGTTCCGTCATTGTTGAGCGCGTGCGTAAGCGCGAGCCCGATCGTCGGATTCGTCTGCCCATCGGCCGAACCGGCGAGCAGTGACAAGAATGCGAACGCAATGATCACCGGCCAAGCAATGGGGCGCATACGGTTCATAAGTTAGATAGCTCCTACGCTGCTTCTCCTTTGCAGCCGTACGCTATTCGCCCTTGATCAACCGCACGTGGCCGTCGATCCGGTATTCTTCACGGAAACCGTGGCGAAGGTAAAACTGAATTGTTGAAGCCCGCTCCGACAGCGCCCAAACAAAGTAGGGTTGGTCGATGAGCATCTCGCGCTCCATTGCCTGCAGCAGCGCCGAGCCGATACCGCAGCCTCGCTCATCGGCGGCGACCGCGAGGTAGCGAAGTTCGTGACGCGCGCACGGCGATGCGCGCTGACGACGCGACGTGCGCTTCGGCAGGTGACGATAGGCGTCGCGATACGTCTCCCTCCGCGTCAGGGCGTGTAATGCGAGCGGAACAACATTGCCATAAATGAACGCTTGCCGGGCACGATCGAGCTGCTCGTGCCGGCCGCCGATTGCGAATCCGAGCACGCGCCCGGTCTCGAGGTCGGCGGCGACCAATGTAACGCACAGGTGTGCGTGCAGCGCAATGAACTTCTGCTGTAATTCGGCCGAAAGCGACGAAACCTTATGGGCGGTGAAGGCCTCGGCGAAAAGACGAGCGATCGACCGCAGATCGCTATGGGTCGCCAACCTGAGGCCGAACGGTGCCTGAAAGTCGGATTCGGCCGGCTCGATCACGGGTCAGTTCCTCCGCGTCCCAGCGTCTGCTTGGTGCTATATATCCAGCGCCGAGTGATCGCAAACCGCTAGCCTCGGTTATTAGCTTAGCGCGGCTTCCTGGGAGCCGGGGGTGTGTGTCTATCGCGCCATCTCGTCCTGCGAAACATTACTAGTCGTCGGTGCGATTCGTGCCGTCGAGGATCCGGTCGACGATCCCGTAGTCGCGCGCCTCGCCGGCCGTCAAATAGAAGTCGCGTTCGAGATCGCGTAAGACATCGTCGATCGGTTTGTGCGTCGTGCGCTCGTAAATCTCGGCGATGATGCGCCGCGTACGGACGAGCTCGCGCGCCGTAATCTCTATGTCGGTCGCCTGGCCGCCGGTCTGGCCGATCGAAGGTTGGTGGATCATGATCTTGCTGTAAGGCAGCGCCATCCGCTTGCCGGGAGCGCCGCCGGTTAGGAGCACTGAAGCCGCTGACGCCGCGAAGCCGGCGCAGATCGTTGCGACGGATGGCCTGATCAACTGCATCGTATCGTATATGGCGAGGGCGGCGCTGACGCTCCCTCCCGGGCTGTTGATGTAGAGGTCGATCTCGCGGTCGGGGTCTTCGCGTTCAAGGAAAAGCAACTGTGCAATGACGAGATTCGCCATGTCGTCATCTACGATACCAGTGACGAACACGATGCGGTCTTGCAACAGGCGGGAGTAGATGTCGTAGGAGCGTTCACCGCGCGCGGTTTGCTCGACGACGATGGGCACGAGCATGCGGGCAGTATAACGCGGCGCTGTGCGAAAGACATCCGGGCGCGACTCAAAAGCGGCCACTGGGCGCAGGCACCGGCGCCGCACTCGGGCGAAGAAGCCTCTCATGAACACGTTGACTGATGCCCAGCGGGCGCGCGTTCTGGCCCTGTTACGCGAAGGCAAGAGCCTGCGTCGCATCGAGTGCGAGACTGGGCATCGCCGCGAGACGATCGCCGCCTACGGCCGTCAGGCCGGCCTACTCCGAGAGCGCGTCACGAAACTGGACGCTCCGACGATACGGAAGGCAATGCTTCGGGCAGCGTAGTCGTGGATGAACTAACGCTCACGAACCACTCCGGCAATCGTGTTTCCCTTACACCGGTTGGGGCCGCGATGACGGCAATTGTCGTTCCCGGCCGCGACGGCAACGGCGTGAATGTTTGCGCCGACGCCGGCGGCAGCGCTGGGAAAATTATCGGCCGCTATGCGAACCGGATTGCCGGCGGATCGTTTGTGCTCGACGGCACGACGTATACGCTCGCGACAAACGAAGGCCCGAACACGCTTCACGGAGGCCCCGACGGATTCTCCAAACGGACGTGGGACATCGCCGAACAATCCGGCGCGACCGTAACGTTCGTGCTGCACAGTCCCGACGGCGATCAAGGCTTCCCCGGGGCGTTGGAGTGCCGGGTTCGTTATTCATGGTCGGATGACAACGCGCTACGGCTCGATTACACGGCAACCACCAGCAAAGCGACGGTCGTGAATTTCACCAATCACGTCTACTTCAACCTCAGCGGCGATTCGAGCCGAGCGATCTCGGCGTATCGGCTGCAACTCGCCGCCTCGGCGTATACGCCGGTCGACGATGCGTCGATCCCGACCGGCGAGATCGTTCCGGTCGATGCGACGCGCGATTTTCGCACCGAGCGCGCCGTCGGAACGGAACGCTACGACTACAACTTCGTGGTCGACGGCTGGGACGGTTCCCTGCGTTATGCCGGAATGTTGAGCGACCCGGCCTCCGGCCGAACGATCGTGCTCGAGACGACGCAGCCCGGCGTGCAACTCTTCACCGGGAAGCCCGGCGCGATCGCGCTCGAGACGCAGCACTTCGCCGACGCGCCGAACCATCCGAATTTTCCGAGCACCACGCTGCACCCCGGTGAAACGTTCACCTCGAGCACCGTCTACCGATTCAGCGTTCTTTAATGGCCGGTGCAGTCGTCAACGATGTTTCGTGAATCCGCCATCGCGACGCGGTACTGTTTTGCGCTGAGCGCGGAGAGGGCTCCGCGATACTCTGCAGCGGCGGCCTTCAGGGCAATGCAATTCGCCATCGCGTTATGAGCGAGGGCGACGTACCGTTGAGCATTGGCCGGCGTCGCGGGCAACTCGTCGGGAATAATGTAATAGCGCGGCCCCGGAAACGCAGGCGCGACGTTTGGAGCGTGTGCCACCGGCGCAACGGGCGGGGCCGGTGCGGCTGACTGGCTGATCGCGGTCAACGCGCTTGCGCGCGCCCGATCGTACTGGTGAGCGTTATATTCCTCGATCGCAGCGTTATACGAGAAGGCGGCGTTTTGCGCAGCCGTCGGGTTGGTGGCTGCCGCCCGTTCGATTGCGAGCATCGCATCGCGGAGCGTCGACGCAACGGGTGCTCCCGGCGGCGGAGGTGCGGGCAACGGCAACGGCACCGTGCCGGCGGCCGACGCGGCATGCGTCACGCTGACCATCGCAACCATGAGGGCTGCTAACATCAAGACCTTCATTCGACTAAACACTATCATACCCGAACGGGCCGGGCTGGGGTCCGATTTGGAAACCCGATCCCGCGGTTTGGGCCGCTGAGCCCGATGAGAAGCATATGGCGGCAATGGGGCAGCTCGTCGGCGGCTTCGCCATTTTCAAGGTGAACTCGAGGGACGAAGCCGTTGCCTTGACGCGCCGCTTCCTCGAGATCGCGGGTGACGGTACGTCGGAGTTGCACGAGGTCTCCGAATTCTCGTAGCCGCAGAAGCGTAACGTGAACCGTCACGTCCAAGGCGCTCGTTCTAAAGTCTCGCGTGCTC
>Ga0182030_10000498_pt1 | contig 74066 bp, 65 predicted proteins | sample 812S3MmetaG_FD_121299 | JGI IMG/M metagenome (GOLD analysis project Ga0182030, IMG submission 121299) | Permafrost microbial communities from Stordalen Mire, Sweden - 812S3M metaG (Illumina Assembly) | ecosystem: Environmental > Terrestrial > Soil > Wetlands > Permafrost | place: Sweden...
ACCAGATTTTGAGTCTGACGCGTCTACCAGTTCCGCCATCCGGGCGAATTCATTGATTTCACGGTAAAAGAAATTCGGGACGCAATATTACGGATTTAGGCCATCTTGTCCAAAAAGGGACAAAAAATTCTATCTTTAGCCGTTATGATCACGATAGGATTATTGCGCGAAGGCAAAATACCGGCTGACAACCGCGTGGCGCTGACGCCCGCCCAGTGCAAATGGATACAGAAAAATGCACCGCAGGTCAGGGTCGTCGTCCAGACATCTGCCAACCGCTGCTATTCCGACAAGGAATATCGTTTGGCGGGGGTTGATATCCTGGAGGATATGGCCAATTGCGATATTCTCTTAGGGATCAAGGAAGTGCCGGTGAACGATCTGCTGGCCGGCAAAACCTACCTTTTTTTTTCCCATACCAAAAAACAGCAGGCCGTCAACCGGCGGATGTTTCAGTCCATATTACAAAAACGGATTACGCTGATCGACTATGAATGCCTCGAACATGATGACGGCCAACGTATCCTGGGATTCGGATTCTTCGCCGGAGTGGTGGGCGCTCACAATGGGATGATGGCATATGGCCGGCGTACCGGCTTGTATCAGCTGGACAGGGTGTATGGCCAGCACAGTTTCCACGAATTGATCCATACTTACTTCGGTCTTCGGCTTCCGGCAATCAAGGTGGTCGTCACCGGTAGCGGTAGGGTAGCCCACGGCGTACTGGAGGTCATGAACCTGCTGGAGGTGGTGGAAGTAGAGCCGGAGGAATTTCTCGAACGTAATTTTGCCTATCCGGTCTTTACACAGCTGAAAGGGGCCTTCCTTTACGAGCATGCTCATGGAGCGGTCTATCATCGGGATGATTTTCATCAACGCCCGCAGGATTATCGCTGTAAATTCCTGCCTTTCACCCGAACGGCGGACATTCTCATGAATGGCATTTACTGGGACAGGAATATGCCCCGCCTTTTCGAATGGCAGGACCTGGCTCAGGACGATTTCCGTATCCAGACCATCGCCGATATTACCGATGACCGGGAAGGATCGGTGCCCTGTAATCTGGGCGACTCCCCGATGGAGGACCCTGTATATGGGGTAGACAAAAAATCGAGGGACCGGACGGCGCCGTACCTTACGGGCTCTATCGATATGATGGCAGTAGGCAATCTTCCCAATGAACTGCCCCGCGATGCCTCTCGCTACTTCGGTCAGCAGCTGATCAAGTATGTACTGGATGACCTGTTGCGGGGAGGGTCGGCCATCATCGAAAGGGCGACCATGGTCCGTGATGGGCAGCTGACGGCCCCGTATCATTACCTGGCGGAATATGCAGCAGGCGGGGAGGATGCCTAAGACAGCATCGCCCGAACCCCGGTCAGAGATACAGATAATAATCCTTCATCAGCTCTACAAAGTCTTCTGTGTAGCCTCCATCATTCCCTTGAATCGTCAATTCCGAGGTAGGGGTGAAATTATCCTTATGACGGGAAAAGTATAGAATGCTCCTGAAGAAATCATGACCGGTAGACTGCCTGACCAACAACTGTTCTTTTAGCGTAAATCCATAGGTTGTCCTGGCCAGTTCCTCGAACCAGGCCGCCCGACGGTATGGAAGGAGTACGCCGAAAGATCCGCCCGGCGACAGATTGGCATCGATGGCCGCGAGCAACTCGGCAAGCGTCAATTCTTTACTGTGCCGGGCCAGATTGGCCCCGGTCGTTGCGGCGGGAAGATCGTTCTCATAAAAAGGGGGGTTGGAGATAATGAAATCGAATTTGCCGGGAAAAGAGAAGGACCGCACATCTCCGGGAAATACTTTCAGCAGCTGCCGCCAGGGGCTTTTTTCAATGTTGTCCTTCAACTGCCGGAAGGCGTCCAGATCCAGCTCGATGCCCCTGATCTCACCTTTATGCTTCTGGGCCAGCATCAGCATCAGAAGGCCGGTGCCGCTGCCGATATCCAGCACATTGGCATAGGCGGGCGCCTTGGCTGCAAACCAGGCCCCGAGGATGCAGGCATCCGTGCAGACTTTCATGGCGCATTGGTCCTGGTAGACAGTGAACTGCTTGAATTGGAAATAGGAATTGGGCATGATCTGTCTTTTATTACCATTCCGCTCTTGCGCTGGCCGAAACTGACAAAGGAGCAAAATCGTTGTGCAGGTATTTGTAATGACCGGTAATAGCAATCATCGCTGCGTTGTCCGTACAATATTCGAAGGGGGGAATAAAAGTATTCCACCCTTCTGCGCGCCCCATTCCGCTAAAGGCGGACCTCAACCCGCTATTGGCCGATACTCCGCCGGCAATACACAGATCGGTGATGCCGGTCTCATGGGCAGCGCGCCGCAGTTTGTTCAGCAGGATCGAGACGATACGTCCCTGGATGCTGGCGCAGATATCGGGCAGATGAGCCCCGATAAAGGCCGGATCTTTCGCCGTACGATGTTGCAGGAAATATAAGATGGCTGTCTTCAGACCGCTAAAGCTGAAGTTCAGTCCCGGGATCTGCGGCTCTGGAAAAGAGAAGCTGGCCGGGTTTCCCTCCCGCGCATATTTGTCGATCAGGGGGCCGCCCGGATAGGGCAGGCCCAGCAGTTTGGCCGATTTGTCAAAGGCTTCCCCCGCGGCATCGTCGAGCGTCTCTCCGATCACTTCCATCTTCAGCGGGGAATGACAAAGGACGATCTGCGTATGTCCTCCGCTGACCGTCAGACAGAGGAAAGGGAAGGAGGGGAGAGGCCGGCCGCCATCAGCGGGGGCAAGAGCATCCGGGATCAGGTTGGCCAGTACATGGGCCTGCATGTGATGCACCGCCAGCAAAGGGATGTCCAGCGAGAGTGCCAGTGACTTCGCAAATTGCGAACCTACCAGCAGTGACCCGATCAGCCCCGGCGATTGTGTAAAGGCAATGGCGGTCAGATCGGCCGGCGTGCAGTCCGCCTTTTTCATCGCAGCGTCCACTACAGGCACGATATGCTGCATATGCGCCCGGCTGGCCAGTTCCGGTACTACGCCGCCATATTGTTCATGCACCGCCTGTCCGGCGATGATGTTGGACAGGATGATGCCATCTCTGCTGATCGCACAACTCGTTTCGTCACAGGAAGACTCTATGGCCAGGATAATGACAGGCTGCTTACTCGTGGACTGCATGGGGCAAAGGTAAGAAAAAGAAAGTCTCTGCCTGGCTACGGCTGCTTGCGCAGCCTAAACGGGGCCTATGAGGGTCCTTCGGACGACGGCCCTCCGGGCTGTCAGGATCGGATAGCGACCACCGGGTCCATACGGGCGGCAACGAATGCGGGGATGATGCCGGCCGATACGCCCGTGAACAGGCAGATGAAGACAGCCAGTATGATAATGTTCAAAGGAATGAAAACATGAAAACCTACGACGCTGGAAAAGACCAGCGTCAGTAAAAAGACGGCTATCAGCCCGATCATCCCGCCAATGATACAGAGAAAAGCAGATTCCAGCAGGAATTCCATCAGGATCACCCCCCGTTTGGCGCCAATGGCTTTTTTAAGGCCGATCTGGCTTGTCCGTTCACGGACCGTCACGAACATAATGTTGGCCACACCAAACATGCCTACGATCAGCGATAAGGCGGCAATGGCCCAGCCGCCGATATTCATCCCGGCAAAAATAGGATCCAGGAATTTACCGAGGTTATCGATATTGTTGAGGGCAAAATTATCTTCCTGGGTGGGGGTCAGTTTGCGGATCGACCTCATGGCGCCGCGCAACTCATCTACCAGGGCCTCCGTTGTAATGGCAGCGCCAGCCTGCGCCAATATTTTTGGATCGCTGTAGTCCTCGCGGAACATTTGCTTCATAAAATTATAAGTCAGCAGGATGGAGTTGTCGAAATCCCAGGCGTCAATCAGGCTCTTTCCCTGCTTCTCCAATACGCCTATGACGATGGCTGTTTTTCCGTCTCTGAGCTTTACCGGATGGCCGACGGCCTTTTCTGCTTTGGAGAATAACCTTTCCGCGATACGGTAGCCCATGACGACATAAGGGGTGCCGCGATCGAAATCGGCCTGTTGGAAATAACGGCCGGCGCCAACTGTCACCTGTTCAATCTTGTCAAAGTCTTCGGTATTGCCGTAATACTGGACCCCGGTAAGGGTATTGTCCCCATAATCCACATTTGAAGTACCGTCGATGCAAAAGGCGATATTAGCGGCATCGGGCACCTTTAGTTTTAACAACTTTACTTCCTCATATTTTGGAACCGGTCGTTTGATATATTTCCACCAGGGGAAATCCGGGCCGCCGCTATACTGCCATTTGTCGATATAGACGGTCTTATTGCCAAAGGCTTTCAGGTCATTGTTGACAGCCAGCTGCATGCTGCTGATAGTCGACAGCACACTGATGATGCAAAAGATCCCGAACGTAATGCCCAGCAGGGAAAGAAAAGTGCGGAGCTTATTCGAACGGAATTCCTGCAAGGCCATCTTGCAACTCGACCCAATGATTTCCAGGTAGCGAAACATGGTTCGAATGTACGCATTCGTACGTAAATTGCCTTCAAATCAAGTTTATGTTCTTCCTCGAAAATCAACAGCTCAAGATCAGCATTAATCCGAAAGGTGCAGAATTACAGGGATTGTGGAGTAAACGACATCAGCTGGAGTATATGTGGAGCGGCGATCCTGCTTTCTGGGGCAAGCATTCCCCGCTGCTGTTTCCCATTGTAGGCACCCTCAAAGACAATACCTATTACTACCGGGGTAAATCCTATTCCCTTTCCCGGCATGGCTTTGCCCGCGACAGGGAATTCGGCGTAGAGTCACACACTGCGGATTCCATCACCTTCCTGCTGCAAAGTGATGACGCTACCAGGGCCACTTATCCCTTCGACTTCGAACTCAGGGTCATTTACCGGCTGCTGCCGGAAGGCCTTTCCACTACTTACCAGGTAAAGAACCCTGCGAAGGAAACGCTGTACTTTTCTGTCGGTGGTCACCCCGCCTTTAAAGTACCCCTTGCACCTGACACCGCTTATCAGGACTATTACCTGGCATTCGACCGGAAGGAAACAGCGCCCCGCTGGCCGATTTCCGGCGACGGACTCATTGAAAACCAACCCCAGGCATTGTTGCAGGATACGGCCGCCCTTCCCCTCACCAAAGACTTGTTCGCCAGGGACGCGCTGGTTTTCAAACACCTGGCTTCTTCCGGCGTAACGCTCCGGTCCGCGAAGACAGAAAGGGGATTGCGGATGGATTTCCCCGGCTTCCCCTTCCTCGGTATCTGGGCTGCCCCTAAGGCAGATTTCGTCTGTATAGAGCCATGGTGCGGCATCGCGGATTCGGTGGATAGTAATCAGCAGTATGTGGACAAAGAAGGGGTCAACCGGCTGGAAGCCGGCGGCGTGTTCGAAAGGATGTGGACGCTGACGCTGCTATAAGCGGGCCTGGTGCCCGACGGGAAGAGGACGCGCGAGGGCGCGGCCGATATACCCGAGCAAAGCGAAGGGTACGAACCAGACCGAACGAGGGACGAAGTTCGGGCGAAGTTCTAAACGGGAGCAACGTGTGGGGGGCGACAGGAATGGCGGCAGGCGCATCAAAACTCGAACTCCCTGACGGTCGTATCCCGCAGCACTTCGTGGATGCAATGCCGGTGATTCTTCTCCGACCCCTGCACGATCCAACGGCCGGTGATGACATTTTCAGCCGACTTGCGTTGCCCGTTGCGCTGGAACTTGAGGTGATGTCTTCGGAAGAGATCTTCATAGTGATGAAGCGTTTCATTCTCAAAGGAAGTGACGATGGTATAATTCCTGATCTGGTTGATACGGTCGATCCAGCCTTCCAGCAGGCTGAAGACGAACAATACCAGCAGGATCAGGATGCAGGCGCTGACGGCGATCCACAGGGAGCCTGCACCGATGGCAACGCCCAGGGCTGCCGTTACCCAGATCATTGCCGCCGTGGTGATGCCATTGACCTTGCTTTGGCTGGCGTCGCCTTTGAAAATGACGCCTGCCCCGACAAAACCGATCCCGGTCACGATATTGGAAGCGATCCGGTCAGGATTACCGCTGCCGCCGATGATCTGAGAGAAGATGGTGAAAATGGTAGCCCCCAGGCAGATGAGCGTCAGGGTCCGGAATCCCGCCGATTTACTGCGGTATTCTCTTTCCGCACCGATGGCGCCGCCGATGAGCACGGCCAGCACCAATTTCCAGATGATCTCCTGTGTCACGGGCATACTGTATTCTTTTAGGGGACCGGGCTGAAATAACCGGCCTTGTATTCTTTGAAATAGGTGAGATAATCCTTTTTCACCTGTGCTGCATAGGACATCGCATAGGCTGTCAGGCCTTGCTGCCAATGCTGGTCGGCGCCGAAGGCGATGAGCTCGTCAGGTAGTGCGGCGCCCTGCCGGCCCGCACTCCGCAACATGGCGCTAGCCGCGAGGAAGGCCATGTCTTCTATCACACAGGCGAGATCTTTATAGCGATCCCTGATCAGGAGGAAGTCAATCTTGTCCGCCGTTGGCTGCATCTCCTTCAAGACGTAGGAGTCTCCGTCGAAGACCGTGACGCCCAGCAACGCCGGGCAGACATTCTGCATCCGGTGCTGTACGGCCAGCACCCGGTCGGCCTCCGTTGCCCATGCCGGTTGGGGATTGGTCAGGTAGGGTTGAAGGGAAGACGGCGGCGCCTGCTTCATATCGATCAGCCAATGCTTTTTGAAATCTTTGGTATTCCTCACCAGAAAGACATACCGCCTGACGCCCAGGCTGCCGGTGCCCGCCACGCGAAAACAGGCATCCAAAACCTGGAAACGGTCTTTTGTCAGCGGGCGCATCTGCAGGTGCTGGCTGAGATGCGTCATGAGCTGTTTGCGCAAGGCTTTGTCGAGCGGGAACAACCGCACCCGGTCGATCCGGAATTGCAGATTGCCATTTTTCCCCTCGACGGTGCGCAGGCGGATCAATTCTTTCTGCTTGCGTTCCATGACTTTTTCCAGGAACAGTCGCACGATCCCGTTGGCCGTTTGCGATTCCAGGTATTTGGCTTTCCCATTGGCAAGGGTAGTAGAAAAGACGCGCAGGAACAGGGCTGCCGTCCGGGCCGCCTCTTTCTTTTTGATGCCCAGGGATTCAAAACCGGTGAAAATGCTGGTCACCATCCGGGCCACTTCCCAGGTGGCCGGGGCCAATATGCCCTCATCGAAATCGTTCAGGTCGAAATAGACGAGGCGGTTGTCGCCTTTATAGGTACCGAAATTTTCCAGGTGCAGGTCGCCGCAGACCCAGCTGATGGGATAGGCTGGCAAGGCATTACTGCGGTGAAGGTCCTCGTAGAAAAGATGACAGGTGCCCCGCAAGAACCGGAAAGGGTTCTCCGCCATTAGCTGGAATTTCAAGGCTGCATAGGTTGGTAACCGATTGCTATTGAATTGCTTAATACGTTCTGCGATACTCGACACGGGGTTTCTTTCCAGAAAGGTACAATATGTGCGGGAATCGGACCTCAAAAAAAATGGTCTGATTCATTCCTAAATGCCCCTTATCTTGCAGATTATGAGTCAACTGATATCGGGCAAACCAATGGTCAAAAAGTGGGGTATGTGGGCCGCAATGGCACTGATCTGCTGGCTGACCGGCTGCAGCCAGCCGCAGGTCCCGGAATATTATGGATTCCAGAATCTCCAGATGAGCCAGGCCGCCGGCGGACAGGCGGTGTTGTCCACCACCGTCAAAATGTATAACCCCAATTCCTATAGTCTTCAGCTGAAAAGAGCTGAAGTAGACGTAGCCGTTAATGGCAAGCACGCGGGACATTCCCTCCTGGATACGACGATCCTGATCCCCGGGAAAGACACTTTTTATGTACCCATAGCGCTGCAGATCGACCTGAACAGCCTGTTCAGTAACGCCCTGCAGATGCTGATCGACAAACAGGCGACTATCAGCCTGGATGGCCGGGTAAAGATCCAACGGGGAATGCTCACCTTCAACAGGCCGTTTCATTATGACGGTAAACAGGATTTGAATTCTCTGTTGCAATGAGTACTATCCGGAAGCAAAGCATTATTTCTTCAGGTATTGTATACTTCGGATTCGGATTGGGCGCATTAACCAACTTTTTGCTGGCCCGTGAATTCAACCCGGCCCAATATGGATTAATTGGCGGAATGTTCCTGTCCGTAGGCACCATACTTTATTGTTTTGCCAATATGGGCATGCCCGCCTATATCGGGAAATTCTATCCCTATTATAATGACAACCTGCCGGCGAAAAAGAATGACCAGATGAGTTGGGCCTTTCTGCTGGCGGGGGTGGGTTTCCTGCTGGTGACCATTCTGGGGATCGTTTTCAAAGCCCGGATCATCCACCACTTCCAGAGCAAATCCTCGGAACTGGGAAGGTATTATTATTGGATATTTCCATTTACCCTGGGGCTTACCCTATATTCCTTACTGGAAGTCTATGCCTGGCAGCTGAAGAAGTCCGTCCTGACCAATTACCTGCGGGAAGTACAATTCCGGCTGACGACCCTGGTGCTGATACTGCTGTACCTGTTCGGTGTCATCGGCGGATTCGGTACACTGATCAAGCTATATTCTTTCAACTATCTGTTGATCGCCACTATCCTGCTGATCTGGCTGGCCCTGTCCGGCCGGCTGCATTTCGTTTTTAGCCCCAGTGTAGTGACCAGGAAATTCTTGCCCAAGATCCGGTCGCTGGCGCTGATGGCATGGAGCGGAGGCCTGGCATTCAATATCGCCTTCTTTTTCGCCCAGATCGTCATTGCGGCCACTGTTGCCGGCGGCCTGACTGCCGTTGGGATCTTTACACTGGCGCAATATATCGGCAGCCTGATCCAGGCTCCGCAGCGGGGTATTCAGGCAGCGGCGTCCGGGCCGTTATCCAGGGCATGGAAAGATAAGGACTATGGGAGGATCAACCGGATCTACCAGCGGTCATCGATCAGTCAATTGATCTTTTCCGTCGGAGTATTCGTGCTGATCTGGATCAATTTTACGGATGCCGTCGTCACTTTTCATTTCAAGCCCGATTATCTGGCTGCCCGGCACGTATTCTTTTTTATCGGAATGGCCCGCATCGTAGACATGGGGACGGGCGTAAATAACCAGATCATTGCTACGTCTTCCTATTGGCGGTTTGATTTTTTCTCCGGCCTGATCCTCGTCTCGCTGACGGTACCGCTGAATTATCTGCTGGCTAAGGACCTTGGAGTCATAGGCCCGGCTATTGCCGATCTGATCACGTTCTCGATTTACAATGCGATCCGCTGGGTGTTCCTGTTCAGGAAATTCAATATGCAGCCGTTTACCATCCAGACGCTTTATACCATCCTTTTGGGAGCGGTTGGATATTTGATTTGTCATCTGTTATTCGATAGCCACCAGGGCCTTCTCTGGCTCTTTGCCCGAAGCCTGGTTTTTCTCGGAATCTACGCAGCCGGCGTGCTGGGTTTGAAACTATCCGAGGACGTACTACCGGTGTGGAATACCGTCAAAAAACGGCTGGGACGGCGTGGGATAAGCGGTAATTAGCACACGCTTTTTTTCGTGCCTAAATCGTACCTTTGCGCCCCGATGCGATACACCACCGAAATCAACAAGCGAAAGACATTTGCCATCATTTCCCACCCCGATGCGGGTAAAACGACCCTGACTGAAAAGTTCCTGTTGTTCGGCGGCGCTATACAGACTGCCGGCGCGGTCAAGAGCAATAAGATCAAGAAGCACGCCACCAGCGACTTCATGGAGATCGAAAGACAGCGCGGTATATCGGTGGCGACCTCGGTCATGAGCTTTGAGTATAAGGGGATGCTGATCAATCTTCTGGATACACCGGGTCACAAAGATTTCGCAGAGGATACTTACCGTACGCTCACGGCGGTAGACAGCGTCATTCTTGTCATCGACAGCGTGAATGGGGTAGAAGCCCAGACCCGGCGCCTCATGGAAGTCTGCCGGATGCGGGATACTCCCGTGATCGTCTTCATCAATAAAATGGACCGCGACGGCAAGAACCGCTTTGACCTGCTGGAAGAGATTGAAAAAGAGCTGAATATCCAATTGCACCCCATGACCTGGCCGATCAATAGCGGCAAGGATTTCAAAGGGGTCTACAACCTATATGATAAGAACCTGGTTTTGTTCACGGCCAACACCAAGGCTATGGATGAAGATACGGTGGAGATCGACCGGCTGGACAGTTCACTGCTGGATGACCGGCTGGGTGAAAAGGATGCTGCCATGCTGCGGGAAGATGTAGAACTGGTGGATGGCGTCCACGGCCAGCTGAATGTCGACGATTACCTGGCCGGTAATGTAGCGCCGGTCTTTTTCGGCAGCGCTATCAACAATTTCGGGGTACGTGAGATGCTGGACACTTTTATCCGGATCGCACCAGGGCCCCGAAGCCGCGAGACATCCATCCGGCTGCTGGATGTAGACGAGGATAAATTCAGTGGTTTTATCTTTAAGATCCATGCCAACCTGGATCCCAAACACCGCGACAGGATCGCCTTTCTGCGGGTCTGCAGCGGCCGGTTCGAACGGAATAAATATTTCCATCACGTGCGGCTCGATAAGGATGTACGGTTCAGCAATCCCTATACTTTCCTGGCGAGGGATAAAGACGTGATAGAACAAGCTTTCCCTGGGGATGTGGTAGGGCTGTTCGATACCGGGAACTTCAAGATCGGGGATACATTGACCGAGGGGGAAGAGTTCTATTTTACCGGCATTCCCTCGTTTTCACCTGAAATTTTTAAGGAGGTGATCAACAAAGACCCCATGAAAACCAAGCAATTGGAAAAGGGGTTGTTACAGTTGACTGATGAAGGAGTTGCCCAGCTATTCACCCAATACGGTGGTAACAAGAAGATCATCGGCTGTGTGGGGGAACTGCAATTCGAGGTGATCCAATACCGGCTGCTGCACGAGTATGGTGCATCAGTGCAGTTCAATGCGATGCCATTCTATAAGGCCTGTTGGATCACCAGCAAAGATCCCAAAAAACTGGAGGACTTTACCCGCTTTAAACATGTCAATATTGCCGAAGACAAGGATGGCTACCTGGTTTACCTGGCGCAAAGCGAATGGTTCCTGAATACAGAAAGGACCAATAATCCGGGGATCGAATTTCATTTTACTTCGGAGATCCATAAATAGGTTCTACCCCTGTATAGTTGTGCGGAGTGATCCGTTTCAGTTCCTTTTTTACGGTGGCGGTGACCTTCAGCCCGTCGATGAAGGAATGGATCGACTCCCGGGTGATACCGGCTTTTCCCCTTGTCAGCTCCTTCAGCGCCTCATAAGGTTTGGGGTAGTTTTCCCGCCGCAGTACCGTCTGAATGGCTTCCGCCACGACGGCCCAGTTATTATCAAGGTCCTGCCGGAGCTTTTCGGCGTTGAGCACCAGTTTGTCGAGTCCTTTTTCAATAGACTTCAACGCGAGGATAGTGTGGGCGAACGGAACGCCGATATTGCGCAGCACGGTAGAGTCTGTCAGGTCACGTTGTAGCCGGGACACGGGCAGCTTGGATGCAAAATACTCCAGCAGGGCATTGGCAACGCCCAGGTTACCCTCGGCATTCTCGAAGTCGATCGGGTTGACCTTATGGGGCATCGCGGAGGAACCGATCTCTCCTTTTTTCGTCTTTTGCTTGAAATAATCCATGGAGACATAGGCCCAGATGTCCCTGGAAAAGTCGATAAGGATAGTGTTGATCCTTTTTATTGCGTCGAAATGGGCCGCAAGGTGGTCGTAATGCTCAATCTGCGTGGTATATTGCTGACGCTGCAATCCCAGGGTGCCTTCCACGAATTCATTGGCAAGTTTCACCCAGTCTTTGTTAGGAAAAGCGACATGATGGGCATTGAAATTGCCGGTGGCGCCCCCGAATTTGGCGGAAAAGGGAATCTGGATCAGCAGCTCGACCTGGTCTTCGATCCGTTCCACAAAGACCATGATCTCTTTTCCCAACAGGGTAGGGCTGGCAGGCTGCCCATGGGTGCGGGCCAGCATCGGGATATCCCGCCACTCTTCGGCCAGCAACTGCAACTGCCTTTTCAGATTGAGCAACGCGGGGAGATATTCGAATTCCACGGCATGTTTCCACAGCAGCGGAATGGCGGTGTTGTTGATATCCTGGGAAGTCAGCCCGAAGTGGATCCATTCTTCCATCGATGCTTCCGTGGTTTGTTCGCCCAGCAGGTTCTTCAAAAAATATTCTACGGCCTTGACATCATGGTTCGTCGTCCTCTCGGTGTCTTTGATCCATTGGGCATCTTCCAGGCTGAATTGTTCCATAGCGGTCTGCAGCTGTCGGCGGGCAGCCGCATTCAGCGAAAAGAATTTCTTTTTGCCCAGGAACAAAAAATATTCCACTTCGACCAGAACCCTGTACCGTATCAGGGCATATTCGGAAAAATAATCATCCAGGTGCTGCACCTGGTGACGATAGCGACCGTCGATGGGCGAAATAGCGGTAAGGGAGTTCAATTCCATTGATAATCCGTAGATTTGCGCCAAAATTAACGTAAAGGAATTGGACAGAAAAATACGAGTAGGAGCAGTTAGTTATTTGAATACCAAACCCCTCCTCTATGGGATCGAGCTGGCCCCGATAAGAAAGGACATCGACCTGATCATAGATTATCCGGCCAGTATCGCCTCTATGCTGCTGAAAGACGAGATCGATATGGGGCTTGTACCGGTGGCTGTCATCCCCTCGCTTCCGGAATTTTATATTAACGGACATTATTGCATAGGCAGCAATGGAAAAGTAGCATCGGTTTGCCTTTTCAGCGATTGTCCTATCGGGAACATCGACAAGGTATTACTGGATTACCAGAGCCGCACCTCCGTGCAGCTGGCGAAAATCCTGCTGAAAGAATACTGGAAGATCAGCCCTGAACTTATCGGTGCAGGAAAGGACTTCAGAAATCATATCGGTGGTACCACGGCTGGGGTGGTGATCGGCGACCGGGCATTGGAGCAGCGGAAGTTATCACCCTATGTCTACGATCTGGGCGAAGCCTGGAAAGATTTCACCGGATTGCCATTTGTATTCGCTGCCTGGATCAGTAACCGGCCGTTGGATGCGGGCTTTATAGCAGCATTTGACGAGGCTAACCGGCAGGGGATCCTGCATATCGATGAGGTGGTAACGGAAAATCCCTATCCCATTTTCAATCTCCGCGATTATTTCACCCAATACCTGGATTACCGGCTGGATGAAGGCAAGCGGCAAGGGCTGCAGAAATTCCTGGAATACTTTTAGTTTTGCGTCAACCTGACATCAAAAACCAATGGTACTATGGTCAATCGTGAATTCAATCCCTCACTAACGCATCCCTACTATTTTATCAGAAAAAACCTTTATCGGAAAATCGGCGAATATGCGGATCAATTAAGGGGTGATTTGTTGGATTTTGGCTGTGGTTCAAAACCATATAAGTCTCTGTTTGTGGATGCAAAGACTTATACTGGCGTTGATTTTGAAAATCCGGGGCATAATCACATTAATGAACAGATTGATTATTTTTATAATGGCCAAAGTCTGCCCTTTGAAGACAACAAATTCGATTGCATTTTCTGCAGTGAAGTGTTCGAACATTTATTTAACCTTGACCAAATCCTGCCGGAGCTTAACAGGGTACTGAAACCCGGAGGCAAAATGTTGATCACCTGCCCTTTTGTCTGGCCCGAACATGAAAAACCTTATGACTTTGCGCGCTATACGGTCTATGCGCTGAAATCCAAGCTTGAAAATAATGGTTTTGAAACGCTTGTTATTGACAAATCCGGGGATTTTTTTACAACCCTGCATCAAATCCGCCTGGCATACGTCCACGACGTTTGCCTGCCTAAATTATCGGTGCCTTTCCTGGTAAAAACGTCAAAAGCAATGGTAATACCGTTTTTAAACCTGATAGGGTTGCTATTACATAAATTGCTGCCTAAAAACAAGGATCTATACCTCAATAACATTATTCTTGCCCAAAAAAAAGCCTGATGAAAATCGCATACACCGTCTGTTCCTTAAACAGACTTGGCCAGATCATAACATTGGGAGAGTCGCTGCAACGTCATAATCCTGACTATCATTTTGTGATCGGCCTTGCGGATGAGCTAAACGGAAGAATCAACGTACAGGATTATAACTCTTTCGAATTCATCCCGCTTTCAGCATTGCATCTTCCCAATCAAAATGAACTTACCGGTCAATATACCATTTTTGAACTGAGCTGTGCACTGAAAGCCTATTATGCCTCATACCTTTTGAAAAAATACCATCCTGAAATTGTCCTGTATTTTGATACAGATATTTGTGTTTACGACAAACTGACGCCAATAGAAGATGTATTGGCAGATGGCTCCATTGTACTTTCGCCTCATTTTGTAACGCCTATACCGGCTGACGGCAAATATCCGCTGGAACGGGACGTCTTAGGCAGTGGTTTATACAATGGAGGCTTTGTGGGGTTCAGAAACGATGCCAATGGTGTTGCTTTCGTCAATTGGTGGCAGGAACGCCTGAAAGACCAGGGTTATAACAACATTTGCGAAGGTATGATGGTAGATCAGCTTTGGTTAAATCTGGTGCCTCTTTTTTTTAGACAAGTGCGGTGGCTCGATCATGCCGGATGCAATACCGCCTACTGGAACATGCACGAAAGAACAATCAGGCAAACGGAAAATTTATATTTTGTAAATGATAAGCCGCTCGTATTTTTTCATTTCAGTGGTTATCGCATAGAGCATCCGGACAAGTTATCCGAGTATCAAAACAGGTTTACAGCTAAAGCAAATAAGGTTGTAGAAAGCATCTTGCATGATTACCGTAATAGGTTGATCAAAAACAAATTCAGCGAATATTTTTCTTTTGAATGCGTATATGGCAAGAAGGGCCCTGAAAAACGGCATTCCTTTCTCAAAAGGAAAATCATAAAAATATTGGCCAGATCGGGATATAAACTGGAAAAAATCCGGGCGCTCTGATATCCGGGGAAATTCATCGGCCGTTATTCAGGACTGGCGCGCGTTTTCCTTCGTGATTTTCAGCACCATCACAACATTGTAATCAATTGCGCAATTACTTTCAAGCAGCGTCGAATAGGTGATAGCCGAAACCTGTCTGAGCTGTTGGTGCATATAAGTAAGCCCCATGTCCGCGTGTACGTGGCACATATTCATCGGTTGGCCCCTCCTGCGGCAATATTTCTCATATTTAGGCTGGTCCGGAAAGACCAGTATAAGGTTGCCCCCCGGTTTCAGTATCCGGATAAATTCCTGCAGGACGCTGCTGGTATCTTCAACGTCTTCGATCATGTGACTACTATAGACATAGTCGAAGGTATCATCCGGCACCGGTATCTTTTCTTTCATGACATCGCAGGCGATGTCCACGGGGTCCTGTCCTGTCGTGGTATAAGGCTGTGCATAATCAATGCCAATGCAATCCAGCTTTTTGACCTTATCTCCGCCAAATCCGATATCGCAACCATAACCCTGGCAATATTCCAGGACCAGGTGCCTTACCTTGGCAGTTTCGGACGATGCCCGCTTGCCGAGGCCCAGTTTCCGACCGATCTTCCGAAGTCTTCGTTCAATCATGTATAGGGAAATCTTCAATAAGCAAATCTATATTATTTAGTACATAAGCCGTCGTATGCAGCGAACATTTTGGAATGCCTTTATCACCGACCAGCCTGCAAGAAGGTTCGACACCGGGAGGGCCTTCGTGGTAGCATCCGGCAAATTCGCAATATTGTTGAAGGATACGCCCTTTCAACAGGTCCCTGAAATGCCTGAAGTCAGGATTTACCGCGCCGAAAAAGATCAGGGAAGGCACACCCACGGCTGCGGCCAGGTGACTGGGGCCGGAATCGATGCCGATGAAAATAGCGGCCCCGCGGATGACCGGGATCATGCCCCGGATAGTGGTCTTTACATGGATGGCGCCGGCGACGGGGTCGGGGTTTTTTCCAATAAGGACCACCGCCAGGCCTTTTGACGACAGTGCAGATACGACCTGGTCCCAGTCCACTCCGAAGACTTTGCGGTAATTGCGGTCGGTCAGGCTTTCCAGGTGCAGGACCACATATTTCCCCGCGATCCCGGGCGGTTGGTAAGCGAGCTCTGCACCGCTCAGATAGATCTTCGGATATTCACGGGTCATGGGCAACCCGGCCGCCTGCTGATAAGCCGACAGCAAATGCATGCGCGGGTTTTTTTCGTAGGCATGTTCGAGGTCGATGAAAAAGCAGCGGACGCGAAAAAGCCGCTCCACCATCCAGCCTGCTTTTTCCCAGAAACGGAGGCGGTTGACGAACCGAACGTTCGGAAGCGGATAATGCAAAAAGAGCTCGGGATATTTCGTATAGACGATAACCTTTTTATTCCGGGAAGCCAATTGCCGGATCAACGGCTCAATCCATAACACATCTCCCAGTGCCCTTTTCCGAATCAGATAGACAAAAGGCTTTTTTGACATTTTTGCAAATATATCCCAATTCATCGGCAAAATTGTAGGGCCTTCTTTGAAGATAAGCTTTAAATTCGCGCTTTATACCGGCAAATGGGAGCCAATAGCCTTATATCAATCTGCATACCGGCCTACAAAAATGTGGCTTTCCTGAAAAGACTGCTGGGTTCTATAGCCATTCAGGATTTCAGGGACTTTGAGGTGATCGTTTCGGATGACAGTTCCAATGGAGAGGTCGGCCACCTCTGTAGTCAATATGAGTCTAGTTTCCCCTTGCGTTATTTCAGGAATGAACAACCGCTCGGCACGCCGGAGAATTGGAATGCGGCCATCCGGAAAGCAACAGGCTCCTGGATCAAGTTGATGCATGATGACGACTGGTTTGCCGATAAGGAAAGCCTTGCCGAATTCGCCCGGGCCGTTACGGATCATCCGGGAACGGATTTTATTTTTTCCGCGTACCGGGATATTTTCCTGGATGAAGACCGCTCGCGTGAGATGTTAGTCAATCCGAGGCGCTACAAGGCCTTTTTGCGGAACAAGACCGTCCTGTTCGGAAAAAATATCGTCGGGCCGCCCAGTGTTACCCTTTATAGGAATGACGGGCGGACGTTTTATGACAAAACGGTGAAATGGGTAGTGGATATCGATTTTTATATCCGCTATCTCATAGGGAGGGAGCCCGTTTATATCAGGAAAGTGCTTGTAAACGTTGGATTGGGCAAGGAGCAGGTCACCCGGGATTGCTTTCATCAGCGGCCCGTTGAAATCCCGGAGAATTTTTATTTACTGAATAAGGTCGGCGCCGTGAATCTTCGGAATGTCCTGGTATATGACGCCTGGTGGCGCCTGATGCGCAATCTTGAAATACAAAGTGAGCAGGATATCAGGGAGTCGGGCTACTCGGGGGAGATCCCATCGGTGATCCTGTCGATGGTTCGGTGGCAGAAGGCACTGCCCCGGAGCATATGGAAGAACGGTATCTGCTCCAAAACAGGGATGATGTTAAACTATATCTTTAATCTTTTCAAAATGCCTTCCTGATGGATCTTTCCATCCTGATCGTCAATTTCAGAACACCTGCCCTGGTGATCGATTGCCTGCAGACTGTTCTAAAGGAGGATACGGGCATTCAATATGAGGTCATCGTCGTTGACAATGCATCGGGAGACGACAGTGAAACACTCATCAGGATGGCATTTCCGGGCATCAGGTGGATTCAGATGGGGTATAACGCGGGTTTTGCCAGGGCAAACAATGAGGGCATCCGCCAGTCCAACGGAAGGGCTGTTTTATTACTGAATTCCGATACCCTTATCGAGGAGGGCGCGATCGGCCAATGCTGTCGGCAATTCCTGGCATCCGATTATGTCGCCTGCGGAGTTCAGTTATTGAATACCGACCGGACCCCGCAGATCTCAGGGAATTATTTTATGAAAGGAGGACTTAACTATCTTCTTCCCCTGCCTTTTTTGGGTGAATGGATCAAAAAAGCCGGCATGCTTTTCAGAGTGGCCAAACCCAATGTCCCCGATGCGAAGGAATTGATCGAGGTGGACTGGATCAATGGGGCTTTCCTCATGGTTAAAAGAACAGCTATTGAAAAGGTGGGTCTGCTGGACGAGGACTTTTTTCTTTATGCAGAAGAGGCAGAATGGTGCAGTCGGTTGCGCGAGACCGGTAAGATTTGCGTCTATGGTCAGTATCATGTGGTCCACTTGCAGGGCGCCTCGGCAAACGAAACATTTTCTTCTTCGGGGGTAGGCTATTACAATTTGTATGACCATAAGGGACTGCAGATCATGTTATCCAATTTCGTCCGTATCCGCAAACAATTCGGAGTCGGGTGGTTCCTCTTTCAGCTGTTGATGTATATCGTTGAGATCCCGGTATTCTTCCTGGGGACGCTGGTATCGCGCCTTTTCAGACCGGCCGATCCTGCTTATTCATTTGAAAAGCTGGGGCAGTATTGCCGGAATGTAGGTAAAGTGATAGTACTAAGCGGGGTCATCATCCGGAATAAACCTCATTTTTATAAGGTATTATGATCGAAATAAGGCCATGAAATTTGCGCGCTAACGGTTAACGGCAACCCAGTTATGATTTAAAGCTGCACAACCTATTATTGATCTGTCATTCCAATTGCAATTTTGTATATATTTTTGTATATATTGCATGATTATTATCTTATTTAACCCCTAAAAATTAGACCTTCTATGAAAAAGCGGTATATTATTCCGGGCCTCGGATTGGCCCTTTTTGGCTTTTTTTATGCCTGTACAAAGAATACCAATCCATCCCCTCCGGTGACCGACACCGTGACCGTTACCAAAATCGATACGTTGACCGTCCCTCCGCCACCTGATTCTACCGTCAATCTCACGAAAGGATTGCTGTTGTACCTGAACTTTAATGGCAGCATCGCCGACTCCAGCGGCAACAACAATCAGACGGAGGCCGTCGGCGGGAATGTGCTGACCTATGATGCGCATGGCTATGCCAATAGTGCGTTCGGCGGCAATGGCACCGGACAGCGGATCAAAGTCACCAATAACGGCTCCATTCAGTTCGATACTGCCCTTACGCTCACGTATGACTTTATGATCAATGCATCGGCCCGTCAGACCATGGTGTCGATGGTCAATACGTCCAACGGAAACGGGCCCTCCTTCGTCGCAGGCACCAATACTGTCGGGTTGGCAAACCTGGATTTCGCCGTTGGGGACGTCTCAGAGAGTTGTGATACTGCAGGATTGGGCGTTTTCCCCACCGTCGGGGATACATCCATTATTCCTCAGCTGAACACCTGGTATAATGTCATATGCATATATCATAAAGGGTCGGCAGCGATTTATGTGAATGGGCAACTGACCACGTTCCTTCAGGGACCCGGTACGGCTGCGCTGCTTTGCCCCAGTTCACAGATCGTCATCGGCGGCTGGTGGGACGGGGATCCTAATACGCTGAACGGCAAGATGGATGAAGTCCGCTTGTATAACCGCGTCCTTACGCCGCATGAGATTGTGACCTTGTCACAACATTTCCAGGTAACGTCGGAAAGCGTTCAGCCGAAGCTTACGAAGGGTTAATCTGACTATTCTAAGGTCAATAGTATAAAGGGCGCCCCCTGATCCGGGGCGCCCTTCGTATATTCGGAATAAGGCTTATTTTTATAAGTGTCATTTCGTCTGAACTTAGTATTTTACACAAATAACCCCCCTATTTAACCCTAAAAATCAGCATAGCTATGAGAAAAAGGTATATTATTTTGACCCTGGGATTGGCCTTTTTTGGCCTTTTTTATGCATGTACAAAGAATACTAACCCATCTACCTCGGTGACCGACACCGTAACCATTACCAAAATTGATACGTTGACCGTTCCTCCGCCACCTGATTCTACCGTCAATCTCACGAAGGGATTGCTGCTATACTTGAACTTCAACGGCAGCATTGCCGATTCCAGCGGCAATAACAATCCGACGGAAGCCGTCGGCGGGAATGTGCTGACCTATGATGCGCATGGCTATGCCAATAGTGCGTTCGGCGGCAATGGAACGGGCCAGCGGATCCTGGTGACCAATAACGGCTCCATTAAGTTCGATACTGCTTTTACACTCTCGTATGATTTTATGATCAATGCGTCTGCCCGCCAGGCCATGGTGTCGATGATCAATACGTCCAACGGAGACGCCCCCTCTTTCCTCGCCAGCACAAGTATGCCCGGATTACCGAATCTGGATTTTGCTGTCAGCGACGTCTCCAAGAGTTGTGATTCTATAGATGTGGGTACATTGCCGAACGTCGGGGATACCTCTTTTATACCCCAATTAAACACCTGGTATAATGTAATAGATATCTACTATAAGGGGTCTGTTGCCACCTATGTCAACGGGCAACTGACCACTTTCGTTCAGGGGAACGGAACGGCTGCGCTGCTTTGCCCCGAGTCACAGGTCGTCATCGGCGGCTGGTGGAACGGGGATCCTATTACGCTGAATGGCAAGCTGGATGAAGTCCGCTTGTATAACCGCGTACTTACGCCGCACGAGATTGTGACGTTGTCACAACATTTCCAGGTAACATCGGAAAGCGTTACGCGGAAGGCTACGAAGGGTTGGTAACATGCGAAAGACGTTTTTGATTATTGTACTGCTCATCCTGATATTTTCCTGTCCTGCCTTATCGCAGGAGTACAGTTATACGCATTACGATATAACGGATGGTCTTGCGGGATCCACTGTCTATTGTATTACCCAGGATAAGGATGGCTTTATATGGATGGGCACGGAGACCGGAGTGAGCCGTTTCGACGGTATCCATTTTCGGAATTTTACCACATCGGATGGGCTGCCGGATATTGAAATCCTGCAGATGTTCGGCGACTCCAGGGGCAGAGTATGGATGGCCCCATTCAAAAGATCTGTTTGCTATTATTATCGAGGCAGTATTCATAACCAGGAAAATGATTCCTTGCTTCGCCAGGTAGTGCTGCATCAGAATATCGAAAGTTTTGCCGAGGATACAGCCGGCAATATCTTACTCCAGGAGAGAACGGCTTTACATCTGATCACCACGGGCGGTTCGGTCCTGCAGATTGAATCTCTCGGCCGCGAGCCGATCAGGGGATGCGCGGCAGTGGGCAGCAGTATTTCAGGTCACTTCCAGGCACAGGTAGGGGGGAAGATCATCGAATTTTTTCCGGCTTTCACGTCCGAAACAAATATTAGCAGAAAAGCCTTTATTTTTGGTTTAGTAAAAGCTTGTCATGGAGAAAAATTATTTTCAGTACGGAGAAGGGCATCTTAGCATAGGAAGGGCGATTGGCCTGGCGGAGGGTTCGCTAAAAGGGATCTTTTCGCCTGAGACCATCCAAAAAATCAAGGCAAGCCAGGGGTATGTGGCTGATATCGTCGCCCGCAACAAGACGGTATATGGTGTCAACACAGGGTTCGGCATTCTTGCAAACACCAGGATCTCGGAGGCTGATACCCGTACATTGCAGCATAAGATCCTCGAAAGTCATAGTGTCGGCGTAGGGAATCCCATCCCCTGCGAGGTAGCCAGGCTCATGCTGATCGCCAAAGTGCACGCCCTGGCCCAAGGCTATTCCGGCGTTCAATGGGAAACGTTGCAAAGGATTTGCTGGCATATCGAAGAAGATGTGATCCCGGTGGTGCCGGAAAAAGGATCCGTCGGCGCCTCCGGCGACCTCGCGCCGCTTGCACATTTATTCCTGCCGCTGATCGGCATGGGCGAAGTATTTTATAAAGGCCGGCGGTATGCTGCCGGTGAAATTCTCCAGCAGTTTCACCTGTCTCCTCTCAGCCTGGGCCCTAAGGAAGGGCTCGCCCTCATCAACGGCACCCAGTTCATTCTCGCTTTTGCCGTAAAGGGCGTTCAGCGTCTGCATTACTGTCTCGAAGCGGCCGATATCATCGGCGCCATGAGCCTTGAAGCCCTGACGGGGACCAAGGCTCCCTTTGACGAACGGTTGCATCGGCTGCGACCCTATGCAGGCAGTCTACTGGTTGCACAACGGCTGCGGCATCTGCTGCAGGACAGCGCCATTATGCAAAGCCATATAGATTGCGGAAGAGTGCAGGACCCCTATTCCCTGCGTTGCATGCCACAGGTACATGGCGCTTCACGGAATGCCTGGCTCCATCTCAGGCAATTAACGGACATTGAATTGAATGCCGTCACTGATAACCCGATCATTCTGGGACCGGAGGATACGATCAGCGGGGGAAATTTCCATGGGCAACCCCTTGCCCTGCCGCTGGATTATGCATGTATGGCTGCCGCGGAGATCGGAAACATTTCAGACCGCCGTTGTTACCTGTTGCTGGAAGGCAAATGGGGCCTGCCTCTCCTGCTGATGAGCAATGTCGGATTGAACAGCGGGTTCATGATCCCCCAGTATACGACGGCAGCGCTGGTGACGGAGAACAAGACGCTTTGCTTCCCTGCCAGTGTTGATAGCATTCCCACCTCTCTGGGACAGGAAGACCATGTAAGCATGGGCAGCATCAGTGGCAGAAAGCTCAGCCAGGTGCTGGACAACCTGGAATACATCCTGGCCATTGAGCTGATGAGCGCCTGCCAGGCTATTGAATTCCGTCGTCCGTTGAAAAGCAGCACGATCCTGGAAGCCGCACACGAATTTGTGCGCGGGTTCGTGGGTTTTGCCCGTGAAGACCGCATCTTTGGAGAAGATATCCGTCAATTACATGCCATCATCCATGATTTCTCTTTCGTTCAACACAGTGATAGCATAGCTGCTATACAGCAGGTCCGGTTGAATGCGGGTTTTGAAGAAGCATTCTCTTTATAGGGGGCCTAGTCTTTCCTGCAGATCCAGGCCGTGCTTCCGCGCGGTGTCTTTAGCGACATCGTAACCGGCGTCTGCATGCCGGATGACTCCAATGCCCGGATCGTTGCGGAGTACACGGCTAAGACGGGAAGCAGCTTCAGGGGTGCCATCTGCCACGATCACCATGCCTGCATGAATGCTATAGCCCATTCCTACCCCCCCGCCCTGGTGGAGGCTCACCCAGCTGGCGCCGCCCGCAGTATTAAGGAGGGCGTTCAGCAAGGGCCAGTCGGCTACCGCATCACTGCCATCCAGCATGGCCTCCGTTTCGCGGTTGGGGGAAGCTACGGAACCGGTGTCCAGGTGATCGCGGCCGATGACGATCGGCGCTTTTACCCTGCCTGTCCGGACCAGTTCGTTGAAGGCGAGCCCCGCCTTTTCCCGCTCGCCCTGGCCAAGCCAGCAGATACGGGCAGGAAGTCCCTGGAAAGCAATTCTTTCCCGGGCCAGTTTCAACCAGCGCTGAAGTGACGAATTCTCGGGAAATAAACCGGCAACGACTTCATCCGTCACGGCAATATCAGCAGGATCGCCGCTTAGCGCCGCCCACCGGAAGGGGCCTTTACCCTGGCAAAACAATGGACGTATATAAGCGGGTACGAAACCTGGAAATCCGAAGGCGCCGGCCAGACCATTTTCCTGAGCCCTGGCCCGGAGGTTATTACCGTAATCGAAGGTGATGGCGCCAAGGCTTTGCAATTCCAGCATACATTCGACATGGCGGCGCATAGAGCGGTATGCATATTCCAGATAGGCAGAGGGATTGTCAATGCGTAAAACCTTCGCCTGTTGATAGGAGATCTCATGCGGCCAGTACCCGATGAGCGGGTCATGCGCCGAGGTCTGATCGGTAAGGGTATCCGGGATGATGTGGCGTTCGATCAGGCGTTCCAACAGATGAACCGCATTACACAGCACGCCAATGGAAAGGGGCTCGCCTTTCGCCCGGGCTTCCAGGGCCCGGTCGATAGCAGCGTCAAGGTCATTTATTTTTATGTCCAGGTAACGGGTTTCCAGTCGTTTGTCGATACGCCATTCTTCCACCTCGGCAACCAGGGCCACCCCGCCATTCATGGTAATGGCAAGCGGCTGGGCGCCCCCCATCCCGCCCAGACCGGCCGTGACGTTCAGGGTACCGCTCAGCGTACCGGAAAAATGCTTGTCGGCGATGGCTGCATAAGTCTCGAAAGTACCTTGTACAATACCCTGCGAGCCGATATAGATCCAGGAGCCGGCGGTCATCTGGCCATACATCATCAGCCCTTTTTTTTCCAGTTCGTCGAAATGTTCCCAGTCGGCCCATTTCGGCACCAGCTGCGAATTGGACAGAAGAACACGCGGGGCGTCCTTATGCGTGCGGAAGATCCCTACCGGCTTGCCGCTCTGGATCAATAGGGTTTCATCATCTTCTAGCTCTTTCAGCGCGCGGATGATTAGTTCCAGCGATTCGAAATTACGCGCCGCTTTGCCCCGGCCTCCGTATACGATCAGATCTTCGGGCCGTTCGGCGACGGCGGGATCAAGGTTATTCAGGAGCATCCGAAGGGCTGCTTCCTGTATCCAGCCTTTACATTGAATGGCTGTTCCCGTTGGCGTCTTATACCGTATCGGATCGTATCGTTGATAGGAAAGCGTGCTCATGAGGGAGAATTTGCAGTGAAAATTAGTAAAATAATACCAACCCAAAAAACTCCTTTCTGCAAAGCCTCAACACTTTAGTGGACTTGGCAGGCTGCCGGATGAGTGCGTTTGTGGCTTCCGTTGACGCGGCAGTGGTCTAAAACGACACAGGTATAAACTTGCCAATCAAATATCAGGGACGATCCTATTTTTGAGGTGGTAAGGGCTGTGACATGGTGGCAACCGGGCTGGCTGAAAACTGAAACTCCTGACCATTTATATACCTTGTCTTGTTAGGGCTCTAATGCTCTATAGACGGATCGGCCAACCGGTCCGTTTTTCATTTGATCGCCCGGGACGGAACATTTTGGCCCATTCTTGGCTCTATTGTTGGAATGGGTCGTTTAATTATCATTTCCAGCCGTTTACCTTTCTCCCTTGACAAGGAAGGAGATAAGATCACCCTCCGACAGAGCTCGGGCGGCCTGGTCTCCGCAATCAAAAGCTATTTTGAGAATACGTCAGCCCAAAGAAATGACCTGACAGGCAAAATGTGGATGGGTGTGGCGGATTTTCCTCAGGAAGATTGGGAACAGGTGATAGCCTCTCATGCAGTCGACCAGGATTTTGACGTGCTGCCCGTTTTTGTGGATAAAGACCTGTACGAGAACTATTACAACGGGTTCGCCAATTCCGTCCTTTGGCCTCTTTTTCATTATTTTTCAAACCTTGCTAATTACGAAACCAAGTATTTTGATGCTTACGTGCAGGTAAATCGGCTGTTTGCGGAAAAAATCGTGCCTTTGCTGGAGCCCGGTGACCAGGTATGGATACACGATTATCAGTTGATGCTTCTCCCGCACCTTCTGCGCCAGAAAAGGCCGGATGCAACTATCGGCTTTTTCCTCCACATCCCTTTCCCTTCTTACGAGATTTTCCGCCTTCTGCCCACCGAATGGAAAAAGACCTTGCTGCATGGCGTCATGGGTGCGGACCTGATCGGCTTCCATACCTACGATTATGTACAGCACTTCCTGCAGTCGGTGAAAATGCTGTTGGGCGTAGACAACTATTTTCACAATTTACAGTACCAGGACCGGCTGGTCCGCATCGATCTTTTCCCCATCGGGATCGACTACGATAAATTCCATCTTGCCGCCGCCGATCGCGAAGTAGAGGAAATTCGGGACAAGATCCGCAAGGACCTGGAAGACAAAAAGATCATTTTTTCGGTCGACCGCCTCGACTACAGCAAGGGGCTGATGCACCGGCTCAACGGCTTTGAATATTTCCTGGAGCGTTATCCCGAATGGCGGGAGAAAATGGTCTTTATCCTGAATATTGTGCCATCGAGGGACACTATCCCTGCCTATACCGAACGGAAGAAGAGCATCGAAGAGAAAGTCGGCGCCGTCAATGGCCGATTTTCCACCATCAGCTGGCAGCCTGTCATCTACCGCTACAATCACCTTTCCTTTAAGGAGCTGGTCGCTCTGTACCAGGCCGCCGATGTCGCCCTGATCACGCCATTGCGGGACGGCATGAACCTGGTCGCCAAGGAATATGTGGCCAGTAGCACCGGAGGTCGTGGAGTGCTGATACTCAGTGAATTGGCGGGGGCTGCCAGTGAATTGAGCGAGGCGATCCTCGTCAATCCCACCGATACCTCCGACGTGGCTTCCTCCATCACCCGGGCCCTGGCCATGCCCCTGTACGAGCAACGCAACCGCATAGGGCTCATGCAGCGGCGTTTGCAGGAATATGATGTGTTCAAATGGGTGAATGATTTCATGGACCAGCTGATCCAGGTGAAACAAGAACAGCAGAAACAAAAGGTGAAGCTACTCGACGATAAGACAGTAGCCTCTATCCACAAGCACTACCAGGGTGCAAAGAATCGTCTCCTGCTGCTGGACTATGACGGCACTCTCGTGCCTTTTTCCCGGATACCCTCGGAAGCGGCGCCGGATAATGCCGTGAAAGACCTGTTAGGCCGGCTGGCTGGCGACCCCGAAAATCATGTGGTCATCATCAGCGGCAGGGACGTCGCATCCCTCGACCGCTGGTTGGGCCATTTGCCTGTCAGCCTGGTAGCGGAACACGGCGCCAGTTTCAAAATGAGGAATACCGGCTGGCAACAGCTGGTATCGGTATCCGATCTGTGGAAGGATGAGATCAGGCGCGTCATGCAGCTCTTTGTCCTGCGGTGCGCGGGGTCCTTTGTAGAAGAGAAGACGAACACCATCGCCTGGCATTACCGGAATACCCAGACGGGTCTCGGGTTCTCCCGCTCGCGGGAATTGCTGAATACCCTTTCCCAGCTGATCCAGAACACCACGCTGCAGGTGATCGATGGCAATAAAGTGGTGGAGGTCCGGATCGGCGGTTTCGATAAAGGCGCCACCGCCCTGAAGATCGTCAACGAGATGGACCCCGATTTTGTATTATGCCTGGGAGACGATACAACCGATGAAGATATGTTCAAGGCCCTCGAAGGAGAGGCTTATACGATCAAGGTCAATAATGGCGCTTCTTCCGCCCAGTATACGATCCTGTCGCAGCAGCAGGTGCTGCCCCTGCTGCAATCGCTGATGCAGCCACAGAAGGTAATAAACAGCGAACCGGAGGCTCACTTACCCGAGGTACATCACTAAAAGCTCAACCAACAGGACATGGCGGTTCACAAATACAACATGGGGGTCATCGGTAATTGTTCATACCTGGCCTATATCGACACCATGGCGGATGTCAAATGGATGTGTCTTCCGCGGTTCGACAGCAGCTTTCTGTTCGGATCGCTGCTGGATCAGCAGCGTGGCGGTCACTTCAGCATTCGCCCAACAGACGAAGACAGCCATTCCCGGCAATATTATATCCCGAATACCAATGTACTCTGTACGGAATTTACCTGCCGGGACGGGAAGTTTGTCGTGAAGGACTGTGCGCCGAGGATAAGGATTTACGAGCGGCAGTTCCGACCGCTGATGCTGATCAGGAAAATCGAGCTATTGGAAGGCGAGCCGGCCATTACCGTCAGCTGTCAGCCCAGAGGCGACTACGGCAACCTCATCCCCGAACCGGTCATCGGCAGCAACCATATCCGTTATCTCAACCTGGAACAACAGGTACGGCTGACGACGGATATTCCGTTGACGTATATCCTTCGGGAGAAGTCCTTTGTCCTGGACCAGGACCGTTATCTCGTCCTGACTTATGGCGAACCGCTGGAGGCCCCGCTGAAGGAGACGGCGGACGAATTTATCCGCAAGACGATCGAAGACTGGCAGTCCTGGATTAAGAGCTCATATCTGCCGGATATTTACCAGGAAGAGATCATCCGGTCGGCACTTGTCCTTAAGCTGCATCAATACGAAGACACGGGCGGCATCATCGCCTCCGGCTCTACCAGTCTGCCGGAATTCCATGACAGCACCCGCAACTGGGATTACCGCTATTGCTGGTTCCGGGATGCGCACTATACGCTGAGGGCCTTCAACCAGATCGGTCATTTCGGGGAGCTGGAAAAATATTTCGATTTTATCTACAACATCCTGCGAAACGCCACCGATTCCCTGCAGCCGCTATATTCGGTGGCCGGCGATAAAAAACTCTATGAGGTAACCCTCGACCTGGAGGGCTACCTGGGCAATAAACCGGTGCGTATAGGTAACAAAGCCTATATCCAGTCACAGCATGACGTATATGGCCAGGTGCTGGTCAGCCTGCTGCCTCTCTATTCCGATAAAAGGCTCATCTTTGAAAAAAAACGGAGCTACAACAAGGTCGTTCCCTGGCTGCTCAGCCAGATCGAACGCACCCTGTCCATGCCGGACTCCGGTCTTTGGGAGTTCCGGAAAGAAGTGCAGGTACATACGTATACCCTGCTGTTCCATTGGGCTGGCGCTAAGGCCGCGTATAAGATCGGTACCTTGTTTAACGACCGCGAGTTGATGCACAAAGCCCGGCACATTGCAGCCGAAGCCGGTCAACTGATCGAAAAGACCTATGATCCCGTGCGAAAGTTATATACCCAGGCCATCGGCACGGTCAACCTCGACGCAAGCACCCTGTCCATGATCACGATGGATTATCTGGATCACCGTTCCGACAAGGCCAGAGACCATATTGCTGCCCTGGAAAAAGAACTCCTGACGGACAAAGGGCTCTTCTACCGCTATAAGCACTATGATGATTTCGGCTTCCCCGAAAGCACTTTCCTTGTCTGCGCCTTCTGGTATGTCGATGCGCTTGCTTGTGTAGGTCGTGTCGACGATGCGATCCGCAACCTGGACCAGCTGCTGTCCTTCAGCAACCACCTGGGCCTTTTCAGCGAAGATGCTACGGCGGACGGATCACAATGGGGCAATTTTCCGCAGACCTACAGTCACGTCGGGCTTATCAATGCCGCCTGCCGTATCGGCCGCAAACTGGATAAAGCCGACTTTTTATAGACCCGCGAAGCAGAGAAATAAGTATATTACGGCATGTCATCGAGATTGATTTACAACATCAAACAATTGGTGAACACCCGGGAGGAAAGCCATGTGCTGCGGGGGGCCGCATTGGCGGATATGCCCTGCATCGACCATGCATGGGTGCATATCGAAGACGACCGGATTGCGGCCTATGGAGCCATGTCGGCGCTACCGCAGGACCTGGATCTGCTGAGGGAGAAAGGCATCGATGCCGGCGGCCGTTTTGTCCTTCCGGCCTGGTGTGACAGCCATACCCACCTGGTATATGCCGGCAGCCGGGAGGCTGAATTCGTCGACAAGCTCCGGGGGCTTAGCTATGCGGAGATTGCGGCCAGGGGCGGCGGTATCCTGAACTCTGCCCGTCAGCTGGCCGATGCAACGGAAGATGCTTTGTTTAACGCTGCCTGGCAGCGACTGCAGGAACTGGCCGGGCTCGGTACCGGCGCCGTCGAGATCAAGAGCGGATATGGCCTGACCGTCGAAGGCGAACTGAAAATGCTCCGCGTCATTAAAAAACTGAAGGATAAATCGCCGTTGTCCATCAAGGCCACCTTCCTGGGCGCCCATACGTACCCGCCTGCATACAAGGATGACCACCAGGGGTACATCGACTTGATCACCCGGGACATGCTGCCGGTCATCGCCCGCGAAGGATTGGCCGATTATATCGATGTGTTTTGTGAGAAAGGTTTTTTCGACGTAGCCGAGACCGAGCAGATCCTGAGGGCAGGTATCCAATACGGTCTGCGGCCTAAAATTCATGCCAACCAGCTGCACCTGTCGGGCGGGGTAGAGACGGGTGTCCGGCTGGGCGCCTTGTCCGTCGACCATTTGGAGACGATGGATGCGGCGGCAATCGGGACGCTGGCAGGTTCAGATACCATCGGTACACTGCTGCCGACGGCCGCCTTTTTTTTGCGCATGCCTTTCCAGCCTGCCAGAGATCTCCTGGATGCCGGCTGCGCCATCGCCCTGGCGTCCGATTACAACCCCGGTTCTTCTCCCAGCGGAAATATGAACCTGGTGGTCGCCATGAGCTGTATTCAGATGCGGCTGCTGCCTGAAGAAGCCATCAATGCCGCAACCGTCAACGGCGCCTATGCGATGTCGCTGGGTCATGAACTGGGCAGTATTACGCCCGGGAAAAAGGCCAATCTGATCATTACCCGGCCAATGTCCTCCCTGGCGTATCTTCCATATGCTTTCGGTTCAGACCTGATCGACCAGGTGATGATCGGAGGAGAGTTCATCTGCGACAGACCCATTATCCGGAGATTGGTGAACACCGGGACTTAAATGACGCTTATGTTTGGACGAAAGAAAAAGAAACTACCTGACTTTATCGAGACCGTATCTGCACGCAGTACTGTCCTCCCTATTTCCGACAGTCAGGCAGGGCTCGACTTCCTGGTGTCTTTCTTTTCCGTCATCCGCCCTTCACGCGGACGTCCCCATGGACATCGTGATGCGGCGGCTAACCTGGCCAGTGTGACGGCAGCCCTGCATAAGAGCCCGATCCTGCTCAACAATCTGCAGCATGCCATTCTTTCTCAATTGGTCCGAACGGACCTGTCTTCGGCTTTGATGGAGAGCGGCATTCCGCTCGCACGCGGGTTCTGGCAGGAGTTCTTCGGCAGACTGCGTCACAAGCTGCTGCCCCCGCTGCAGAATGAACACGACTTCCTTTATGTCCTTAACAGGGTCTTTTTTCGTAATAATGACTACCAGTGGGTCGAAGATATTCCCCGTGCCCACTGGATACAATTCTTCGAAAGCCTGGGCCTGTCCCTGCATATCGACGACTATCGCATCCTGCACCAATTGGTCACCTCGCTTAAGACCCTTTCTTTCCAGGTAGCGCAGCTGGGACTTGAAAAAGAGGTACTGCAGTATATTCCGGAAGAAGACCGCGATGACAATCCCTTTGTCCGGCAAAACTACCTGGTACATGAACTGGAGGCGGCTTTGAATGTCAATCGCCCCGCCACACTGCTGGCAGTCGCTTCTGCCGGTCAATATGCCGGCGCCGCGGAAGGCGAGGACATCTCACCACTGCGCCAGCTCTCGGGCCAGTTCGCTTTGTTGCTTGACCGGTGTGATGAGTGCATCACCTATGTCCGCGACCATCACAGCCAGCGGGGCGCCTCCCTTCACCAGACTTATATGCTGCTGCTGCTGGCCAACCGGATGGAGAGGATGTCTATCCTGGTCGACCTGGTCGACAAAGATCACCACTTTGATGTAGGAAAGTTCGTCGAACTATTCCGCATGCTTGTCCGCAACGAGAACAGGAAGAACAGTATCCTCGAGTTCATGTCCCAATCCCTGGGCTATCTCGCCTACCAGATTGCCGAGCACAAGGGAGCCAAAGGAAATAAATATATCACGTCCACCTGGACGGAATACAGGGCCATGGTATGGAGCGCCATGGGCGGCGGGGCATGGATCTGCCTCGTCGTGCTGATCAAGAACCTCCTCATCCGCCTGCCGATGGCCATCTTCTGGCATGGCTTCGCCTACAGCATCAATTATAGCCTGGGGTTCATCCTTATTGAAGAGACCCATACCACCCTGGCGACCAAACAACCCGCCTTCACGGCCAGTGCGGTAGCCAGTTCGCTGGACACCAGGAAGAATACCCATCAGCCGAACCTGTACAATCTGGCGGTTACTGTGGCTAAGGTATCGCGCAGCCAGATCGCCTCTTTTGCGGGCAACCTGCTGATCGTCTTTCCGGGTGTCTGGCTGCTCGCCTGGGGATACGAAAAGATCTTCGGCGCCAAGTTGGTTTCCGGCGAAACGGCCGCCCACATGCTGCGCGACCAGCATCCCTGGCAAAGTCTCTCTCTGCTATACGCCTGTAATACGGGGGTGTTCCTCTTCCTCAGCGGCATCATCGCCGGCTATGTGCAGAACAAGATCCAATACAGCCAGGTCAGCCGCCGGCTGCAGACCCACCCGGTTCTGCGCCTGTCCATGCGGCCCGAACGACTGCGCCGCTTGTCCGATTATGTGGAAAAACATGCGGGTTCGCTGATCGGCAATATCAGCCTGGGCTTCATGTTGGGCATGGCCGGCTTTATCGGGGAAATATTCGGAAGCCGGTTCGATATCCGGCATATTACCATTTCGGCCGGCAATGTTAGCCTGGCTGTCTATGGACTGGGCTTCGCCAATGTCCGGACCTGGTACCTGGTGACTGTCCTTCTTGGCGTGCTGGGCATCGGATTTCTGAATTTCCTGGTCAGCTTTTCACTGGCCTTCATCGTCGCTGCCCGGTCCCGTGGGGTCCGTATCCGGGAATATCCTGAATTCCTGGGTATTCTCTGGCGCTACTTCCGGAACAACCCCCTCGACTTCATCCGGCCCCGCCGCCGGGCTGAGGAAGGTGAATAGGGCCGTCCGGGAAGGCGAATAAACGGATCGCGCGACGGTCAATCGCCCGCTTTTCCTTAAATTGCCCCGCCAAGCGGCCCGAAGGTCCGCCGGTCGCATCATGAACCGCGCGCCCGTTGGCCGATTGCATCATCATCAACCGTCATCCCCGTATGTTGCCGATTATCGAATGTGTTCCCAATTTCAGCGAAGGGCAAGACCCGGAAATCATTAGGCAGATCACTGACCAAATAGAAACCGTGGCCGGCGTACGGCTGCTGAATGTCGATCCGGGAAAAGCTACCAATCGTACCGTGGTCACCTTTGTCGGCTCCCCGGAAGCAGTTGTCGACGCGGCCTTTCTGGCAATTAAAAAAGCCGGCGAGCTGATCGATATGCGCCATCATAAAGGCGAGCATCCCCGGATGGGCGCCACCGACGTCTGTCCGTTGATCCCAATTGCCGGGATCAGCATGGAAGAGACAGCCGCCTGGGCACAGCGGCTGGCCGATAGGGTAGGCGGCGAACTACAGATCCCTGTCTATCTGTATGAGGCAGGCCAGCCCGATAAGACACGCAGCAATCTGTCTGTCATCCGCGCAGGAGAATACGAAGGTTTTTTCAAAAAGATACAGCTGCCCGAGTGGAAGCCTGACTATGGTCCCGTGGTATTCGACGCAAAACGCGGCGCCACGGTGATCGGCGCCCGGGATTTCCTGATCGCTTACAATGTGAATCTCAATACCACCTCTACACGCCGGGCTAATTCCATCGCCTTCGATGTCCGCGAGGCGGGACGGGTACTCCGGGAAGGCGATCCCATAACCGGGAAGATCGTTACCGATGCTCAAGGCAAACCGGTGAATGTCCCCGGTAGCCTCAAGGCGGTAAAAGCCATCGGATGGTATATCGAAGAATATGGCATCGCGCAGATCTCCATGAACCTGACGAATATCCAGGCGACGCCCGTATATATTGCTTTTGACGAAGTCTGTAAAAAAGCGGCCGAACGGGGCATACGTGTCACCGGTAGTGAACTCGTAGGACTGATACCCTTGCAGGCCATGCTGGATGCAGGCAAATACTTCCTGAAGAAACAACAGCGCTCCGCAGGCGTTGCCGAAAAAGAGCTGATCCGGATCGCCATCCTCTCCATGGGACTGGACGAGCTCGGTCCATTCGTGCCGGAAGAGCGCATCATCGAATATCAACTGCGTACTGCTTCGGCGGGCGCCCTGGTCAAAATGACCCTCCGCGATTTTGCAGACGAGACAGCGAGTGAAAGCCCGGCTCCGGGCGGAGGGTCTATCGCGGCCTATGCAGGCGCGCTGGGAGCTTCCCTGGCGGCCATGGTCGCTAATCTCTCGGCCCACAAAAAAGGCTGGGACGACCGTTGGCGGGAATTCAGCGACTGGGCGGAAAAGGGGCAGCGGTATAAAGATGAACTGATCCGCCTGGTGGATGCCGATACGCAGGCTTTCAACGGGATCATGGCTGCCTTCGGCATGCCGAAAAGCAACGAGTCCGAGAAGGCCCTTCGCCACCAGGCCATCCAGCAGGCCACGCGGACGGCCATGGAAGTACCTTTCCGTGTGATGGAAGTCTCTTTTGCCAGCCTGGACGTTATCAGGGCTATGGCCGCCGGCGGCAACCCCAATTCCGTTTCTGACGCGGGCGTCGGCGCCCTTTGCGCAAGGGCCGGAGTGTTGGGTGCGTTCCTGAATGTACGAATCAATGCCGGCGGATACGAAGACAAAAGTTTTGTAGCGGAGATCATTGCAAAAGGAAAAGAAATAGAAGAAAGGACGATCCGCGCCGAAGCGGAGATCCTGCGGATCGTGCAGGAAAAGATTGGGTTGTGACCGCGATCGACCGCCCGGGGATTCCGGCGCTTAAACCTTTTAAAATTGTCGGGCCATGCAACAGCTGAAAGTCTACAGTAAGCAGGACATTCTTGCTTTGACGAGAATCCGGAAATTCGAAACCAAACTGGGTGAACAGGTGCTGGTCGTCGCCGATCCGGGTAATATTCCTGCGTCGATCGAACAGACACCGGCCGAATATGTCCTGCTGGGCATCCCGGAAGACATCGGCGCCAGGGCCAATGAAGGAGAGGGCGGAACGGATTCGGCCTGGATACCTTTCCTCCGGAACTTTCTGAATATCCAGAGCAATGATTTCCTGACCGGCGGCAGCATCCTGGTGCTCGGCTACTTCGATTTCAGCGAACTGTCAAGGCTGATCGAGGCCAATGCCGATGGTCATGAGGAGAAGGTCACGGCCTACCGGCATGCCGTACATACCATCGATGAAACGATCGAGCCACTGATTAAGCTGATTACGGCATGCGGCAAGATACCCATCGTGATCGGCGGCGGACACAATAATGCCTACCCGCTGATCAAAGGGGCGGCCAAAGGACTGCACAAGGCCGGCCTCACCGCGCTGCCCCAGATCAATGCCGTCAACCTGGATGCCCATTCAGGATTCCGGCCGATAGAAGGACGGCATAGCGGCAATAGCTTTCGTTACGCGGAAGAAGACGGCTTCCTGGAAAAATACTGCGTCATCGGCGTGCAGGAGAACTATCTCCCGCAAACGGTCTGGATGGATATCCTTAACAACCCTTTCGTCGACTGCATTACCTACGAAGATATCTTCGTACTGGAGAAACGGACATTCACCCAGGCCGTGGCGCATGCGACCGGTTTTACAGAGGATAACTATATCGGCCTGGAACTGGATCTCGACGTCCTGGCCCAGACAGGGGCCGGCATGCCTTCGTCCGGTCTCCGGTCTCTCGATCTTCGTCAATATGTGACCTTCGTGGCATCGGACTCCCGGGTAGCCTATCTCCATCTCTGCGAGGGAGCCTTGTCCCTTCGCATTTCACAAACAGATGCTGCCGGCAAGCTGATGAGCTATATTGTCAGTGATTTTATCAAGACCCGGGAATAGGCGGCGCGGATCAACAGGCAGAGCGTCCCGCGACAGTCCACCGCATCAGAACGGTATCCCGATATTCAAATAACCCAGCAATGAATGGGATTGATTGCTGTACATAGCGCTGAGCTCCAGCGGACCTAATGCGAACATATAAGTGAAGGTGAGTGCATAGCCGGAAAGGAAATCGGGTGTGACGAAGAAGTTACTTTTGGTGACGAAATTGTTGAACAACACATTGGCCTTTCCGGTGACCAATACATTACTGAACAATTGATAGCGCAGGGCCAGCATGGCCTCGGCGACGCTCGCCGAATAGAAGGTGCCTTCCCGCAGCCCGGCAAAGGTCACCTGGTTATGGAACTGGTCGGTCAGGCCGCCGATGGAGAACTCATTCATGATATTGTCCTTGTAATGCAGGTTGAGGCCGCCTTGCAGGTGGGTTTGCAGGGTATAACGATCCGTCAGCGGGAAATACTGGTCATAGTTGAATAACAGCCGCTGATAAGGGTGGTTGGAAAAAGCGGTGTCGGCCGTATTGGCTTCGGAGCCGAAATGCTGCGCTTCGGGATCCTGGGTGAATACATAATCGGCCTCGGCCTCCAGCTTGATGCCCCGTTCGGGATAGACAGGCCGGTCCAGTGTATTACTGCGGATAAAGAAATAATTGGTGACAAAATTGTCGTTCCCCTTGAATTCCAGGCTGGACGTCAGGGAGGGGTCATAAGCGGTATATTCGAACCGGCTGCCCAGCCCGATGGTAAGGTCCCGATTCGTGGAATAGCCGAAGTGGCCGTCCAGCTTGAAGTAATTCTGGTCGTAGAGGCCGGCTTCCTTGAATTTGGTGTTATAGGTGGTGATTTGGAACTGGTCGAACTGTGTACCCAGTGTAAAGGAAAAATTGGCCCGGCGGCCGAAATATTGCAAATGCTCTGCGCGGGCCCTGAAATTCTGGCCGATGTTCACCGTGACCAGGCTGCGGGAGGTGGGCGTGAAGAAGTCGCGGCTGGTCAGGTTAAGAATGGCGCTGATGCCGCTGAACTGGTTGTAATTGAGCCCGATCTTGGCGAAGGTCAGCGGGTTTTCGTCCACATCGAAGATGATCAAGCTGGAACTGTCCGGCAGCGGCTGCAGGGAATAGGTGATCCGGTTGTAATAGCGGGTACCGAAGGCCCGTCGTATCATCCTCGAAAGATGATCCGCCGTATAATAGTGATCCGTCCTCAGGTCCATGCTCTGGATGAAGAAGCCCTCGCTGGTATTCTTCAATCCTTTTATCTCATAAGAGGATATTTTAATGGCGGGGATAGCCGGCAACCTGGTCTTGACTGTTTTCTGCGGGCCGTAGATGGCATTAAGCGAATCCGCCAATCTCTTGAACTGCGGATACAACCGCCTGCCTTCCCTGAGGCCCGAATCCAGTATTTGCTCGGTCTCGCCGAAATTGCCCATGCCGTAGTTCTCCAGCGGCTGGGAGATATAAATATTGCAGAGGGGGATTTGCGTTCGCGTATCGGCCGCTTCCCGGAAAAAGGCTATCTGCAGGATCACCTGCAGGGCGTTGGTCACCTGGTCCTGTTTGCGCAGAGGGCCGGACACATTGCTGCCGATCACGATATCGGCGCCCATATCCCGTACATCCTTTACCGGGAAATTCCTGACGACCCCGCCATCGACCAGCTTTTTCCCGCCATATTCCACGGCCGTGAAGATGGATGGTATCGCCATGCTGGCCCGGACAGCCGATACGATATCTCCCGTATCGAGGACGACTGCCTCTCCAGTCGAGATATCCGTGGCCACACATTTGAAGGGGATGGAGAATTGGGTGAAATCCCTGATGCCATAGACTGGCCGGAAAAGTTCAGAGAATTTCAGCCACAGTTCCTCCCCTTCGATCACTCCGGTCGAAAAGCGGAACCAATGATTCACCCATGGCAATTCGAGATCATATTTGCCGTATTCGGACTTCTCGTCCATGATCATGCTTTGCATGGAAGATTGGTTGGACAGCAGCAGGTCCCAGTCGATCGCACGGGTGAGCTTTTCGATGGAATCGGCTGAATACCCGATCGCATAGAGGCCGCCGATAATGCTGCCCATGCTGGTGCCGGTGATATAGTCGATTTTCAAACCGGCGGAGTCGATCGCTTTCAGTATCCCGATATGCGCCAGTCCTTTAGCTCCGCCGCCGCTGAGCACCAGCCCGATCTTCGGCCGGCCGGTAAGGGTATCGGCAACCCTGGCCTGGGATAAGGTCCGGATCGCCGGTACCAGCAAGAGACAAAATATAAAATAGCGGCGATATGTCATGGATGATGATTCTCCGGTGGTTTGGACGTCGGTCAAAGCGCCTTTTCGAGCTCGACGATCTTCTCGAACACCTGCTCGTATTGGAGATTGGCCTTACCCAATTCATCGCTGGCTTTCTTGTATTCCGCTTCCGCCGTTACGAACTTGCTTTTGTCGGAATAGGTGGAAGGATCAGCAAGTGATGCTTCCAGCCGGCTCTTTTCCTTGTTGAGCGTAGCGATCCTTCCCTCCAGTTCCTGGAACAGTCGTTGCTGCCGTTGCAGTTCCTTCTTCGCCTCTTTATTAACAGGCGGGGGGGGCGTGTTAGCCACGGGTTTCGCCGACGGCGGGGGAGGAGTGGGGGCTATGGCCGCGGCGGTCTGTTGCCGGGTGGCAAGGTTACGTTCTTTCCAGTCTACCCATTCCTCATAGGTGCCTTTGAACTCGCGGATCTTGTGCTCGTCTATTTCCCATATCTTATTGGCCGTTTTCGAAATGAAATAACGGTCATGGCTGACCAGCAGCAAACTACCTTCGTATTTATTCAGCGCCTCGATCAGCAGGTCGCACGAATGCATGTCGAGGTGGTTGGTCGGTTCATCCAGCAGCAGGAAATTGGCTTTGCTGAGGATGGTTTTCGCCAATGCCACCCTGGCCTTTTCGCCCCCGCTGAGGACTTTGATCTTTTTGTCTACATCATCGCCGCTGAACAGGAAACAGCCCAACAGCACCCTCAATTCCAGGTCGGTCTTCTGACTCCCGCAGGTTTGCATTTCTTCAATCAGCGTATTATTGCCGTCGAGCGCCTCCATCTGGTGCTGGGCATAAAAGCTTTCCTCTACATTGTGGCCCCAGATCCGCTCGCCGCCGAAAGGCTCGGTACCGGCGATCATCCGCAAAAGGGTGGACTTGCCCTTTCCGTTGGCGCCGATCAGGGCGATCTTGTCGCCGCGATCAATTTCGGCAGAGGCATTTTCCACGATGGTGAGCGCCCCGAATTGTTTAGTGGCATGCTTCAGGGTGGCGAGTACCCGTCCGGGCGTTTTGTCTACGCGGAAATTGATGCGGATATTCGGCCGCTCGATCTCCACATCCTCTATCCGGTCGATCTTATCCAACCGCTTCATCGCGCTCTGAGCAGCCGCAGCTTTACTGGCCTTGGCACGGAACCGCTCGATGAACCTCTCCTGCTGCCGGATATAATCCTGCTGGTTCTCGAAAGCCCGCTGCTGCAATTCCACCCGTTGCAGCTTTTCCGTCTCGTAAAAGCTATAGTTGCCGTTGTAAATATGCAATTCTTTCTGGTAGAGCTCTACGATCTTCGTCACCATCCGGTTGAGGAAGTATTTATCGTGACTGACGATGATAACCGAGCCCTGGTAATGCTGCAGGTATTTTTCCAGCCATTCGATGGAGGGGAGGTCCATGTGGTTGGTCGGCTCATCGAGCAGCAGCAGTTCGGGTTTCTGCAGGATCATCCTCGCGAGCAGGACGCGCATGCGCCAGCCGCCGCTGAACTCCCGGAAGGGGCGATCCAGGTCGGCATTGGCGAATCCAAGCCCCTGAAGGATCTCCTCCGTCCGGTGATGGATGTTATACCCGTCCAGGATATCCATTTCGTGCAGGGCGTCCGTATACCGGATCAGGAGATCGTTATTCTCCGAATCCTGTTCCAGTTGCTTGCCCAGAACGTCGATCTCTTTTTCCAGCTCCAGCACCCTTTCGAAGGCCGTCATCGCCACTTCGAGGATCGACCCATTGGTGTCGAAGCTCAGCAGGTCCTGGTGCAGGTACCCTATAGAGGTACTACGGCTCCTTTCCACCGTACCTTCCGACGGAAGATATTCCCCGGCGAATAATTTTAACAAAGTAGATTTCCCTGTACCGTTGTAGCCGATCAATCCGATCCGCTCGTTGGGCTGAATATGCCAGGTGGCGTCCTTGACGATGATCCTGGCCCCGAATTCAAAAGTTACGTTCTGTAGTCCTGCTAGCATGAATTTTAATAAAATGGTACGCAAATTTAGACTAAGCCGGTCACTTGCCCAAACCCCATTGGCACGAATCAATTATGTGTTACCTTCGATAAAACTTTCTTTCATGAAGAAATTCGTCTTGTTGATCATCATTTTACTCGTCGCAGGCCTCCTGGTCTACAAGCTTATGTCGGACAAGAACCCTGAACCGCGGCCGCCTAAGGATCAAGCCCTTCGGATCGGCAAAAACACCAGTGTCTTCAATGCTGCCTTTTCAGGGTTGATGAGCAAATACTTTAGCATGAAGGACGCCCTCGTGAATTGGGATACGGCGGCAGCCGATCAGGCAGCCTATGCGGTGATGGCAGACGTGGATAGCCTGCCGTTGAAGCAGCTCAAGGCAGATACTTCGATTATCCTGACCGCTCAAAGCCTGGCCGCCAGCATCAGCGGCGAAGCCAAAGGTTTTTCCGGTGAGACGGGCATAGAAGCCCGGCGGAGATCCTTCAATATGCTGACCGATGAATTGTACAATCTCATCCGTACCGTCCGTTATGATGGGGAAACGATCTATCATATCCGGTGCCCCATGGCCTTCAATGATTCCGATGAGGGTTTCTGGCTGAGCAATACGTCCGCCATCAGTAATCCTTATCTGGGCAACAAGCATCCGATATACAAAAATAAGATGGTAGGCTGCGGAGAGGTCGTCGATTCGCTCGATTTTGCAAAAAAATAGGGAGGCGACTCGCGCAGGCACAAAAAAGGACGTCAGGGCCTGTAGACAAAACGGACAGTGGCGCTGTTTTGTTCACTGGATGAGAGGTATACCTCCATCTTTTCAGAACCGGCCGTCACCATCATCAACGCCGTATTGGGCGGAATCGTGCCCAGGTTATCCGCATACATCACCAGCTCGTATTCTGTGCCCGGGAAGGCATTGAAGTGCAGGGTCAGGGGCCGGTCGGTCAGCATTTGGCGATAGAGCAGCAGCTTGTTATTGATGAGCACTGTCACCGTGTCGCCATCGATCACTGCATCGTCATACAACTCGATCTTCACGTCCGGGCTTTTGAGGATCACCGTTTTCACCATCGTCTTTTCTCTGGGCTGCAGGTGTAAGGTTTCCTGCAGTCTGGCCAAAGTATCGCTTTGGTCGATATCGACAGGGAAGTCGGAAATCGCGGCTTTCTTCAGTTGGATCTTGCCGGGCGGGCAAACAAGCCGTTTTTCGGAATAGGTGCCCTTCCAGTCTCCGTTCAGTTCTTCCTGGTCACCTGTCTTTGAATAGTTGAGGTCATAGGTTTTGATGCATGGCAGGCAGTCTGACGGTATATCGGCCTCCAATATACTATTTTCTATCAGCACCAGCCGATGCGTCTTGGCGTTATAGCGTCCCGTAAAGCTCATCTTGACATAATGGGTCTTGTCATAATAATCGTAGGCCCGCCCTGAGATCCGGTCATTGGCAGCATTGATCTGCAGCTCCAGGAAATACTGCGGGTAACATCCGCCGGGTCCCTGGGTCAGGACTCCTTTCCAGATACCGTTCAGGTCTTCGGCCTGGCAGCAGAAAGTGAGGGCGGACAGCATTGCCAGGTACAGGCCACGCATGGGTTAATCAGGTTTTACGTATTTAAAGGTAATGCTGGCATTCATTTGCAGGCTGGAGGTGATATTCACCTTGTATTCCTTGTCGCCGGCCTTTACGATCATCAGGGAGGTATTGGGCGGGATTGTCCCTTCATTGTCAGCCACCAGCACCAATTCATGAAAATCGTTGTTATCATCGAGGTGGAGGGTCACGATGAGGGGGCGGTCGGTCAGCATAGCGTGATTGATCACCTGCCGGTTATCCAGGTAGACGGAGATGGTATCGTTATCAATGACGCCGTCGTCATAAATATTCAGTACCACTTCCTTGGTGTGAACTGTCAGTGAACGGACCAGGGTAGTGGACCGGTCCAGCAGCACCCTGGGTGTGACGGTGGGAAAACGCCGGTTCATGCTGACCATGCTGTCGTTGGAGGTGGCCTGCAGGGTGCCTCGCGGAACGGATATCCTGGCTATGGCAGATGGGGGTGCCGGGGGAGCCGGAGGGACGGGCCGATGATGGGAGGCGGGTGAAGGGGCCCTGGCCGTGAGCCGTGTGCTGTCGGGTCGCCGGGTCAGATGATGTGCAGGGACCCCCGCAGTGGTGCGGGTGCTGTCCGGGCGCCGATGGACGAGGGTTGATTTCCCGGTTGTGCCTGTTCCTGTGACCGATGGCCTTTTGACCGGCGGGGCCGCATCGGCGATACCGGGTTTAGGCGTGGGGGAATTCTTCAACTCTTTTTCCCTTTCGACGAGGAATGGCTCTTCATAGAAATCGGAGGAGATCTTTCTGCGTAACAATACCTTGCCCCGGCCGCAGTTGGAAGAATCCTTGAGCGCCATGCTACTGTATTTGCCTTCGAGGAATTCTTCGCCTCCATATTTGAAATATTGCAGGAAGCAGGTCATCATGCAGACGCCGCCGAAACTATTGCGCAGTTCAAGTAATTTGCCTTCCTGAAGCAAAACCTTGCCGGTATGGATGTTGATAGAACCGGTTGCGGCAGCCTTACCGTAAAAAATGGAAGACAGGTAGGAATAGGTCACAGCCTCGAGGGTCTTGCCGCGCTGGGCGATCTGCACTTCGAATTTATAGCGGTCTTCAGTGGTAGTCGACGATTGCCTGCCCGGATCGTCGGATGCGAAATGTCCCTGCCAGACACCCGTCAGGTCCTGGGCCCGCAGCAAAAAAGGCGCTACAGATAAAAGAAGTAGCAAGAGTCTCTGCATATTCTGCGTTTTCACCATAGCAAATTAGGTAAATAATTGTTTGGACCCTTTACCATTTGTAAAAGACTATCCATGCAATATGGAAAGTTTTTGTATGACATTCTGAAAAGTCTTTGCAAGGCAATATGGCAAGTATTTGTAAATTTGCACCCTTATGATCAAAATCACTTTTCCGGACGGCGCCGTCAGAGAATATAACAGCGGCGTCACTGCATTAGAGATCGCGCGGTCCATCAGTGAAGGATTGGCGAGAAAAGTATTGGCTGCGAATGTAAACGGGCAGGTATGGGATGCGACGCGCCCGATCACGAACGATGCGACCTTGACATTGCTGACCTGGACGGATAAGGATGGTAAATCCACTTTCTGGCATTCCTCCGCCCACCTGATGGCGGAGGCCGTGGAATCTCTTTTCCCGGGCGTAAAGTTCTGGGTGGGACCAGCCATCGAGAACCCGCAGGGGTTCTATTACGATATGGACCTGGGCGGCAGACAGATCACGGAAGACGACCTCCGGAAATTGGAGGCGAAGATGGCCGAGCTGGCCAAAAAGAACGAGACTTACCGGCGCAAGGAGATCAGCAAGGCCGAGGCGGTCCATTTTTTTGCCGAAAAAGGCGATGAATACAAGCTGGACCTGCTGGAAAACCTGCAGGACGGGAATATTACCTTTTATGCGCAGGGGAACTTCACCGACCTCTGCCGGGGACCCCATATCCCGAATACCGGGTTCATTAAGGCGGTCCGGCTGACCAATATCGCCGGCGCCTACTGGAAGGGGGATGAACGGAACAAGCAATTGACCAGGGTTTATGGGGTGACTTTCCCTTCCCAGAAGGAATTGGACGAATACCTGCAGATGCTCGAAGAGGCCAAAAAGCGGGATCACCGGAAACTGGGCAAGGAATTGGGGATTTTTACCTTCGACGAGGAGGTAGGTCCCGGGCTGCCCCTGTGGATGCCCAACGGCGCCGTGATCATCGAAGAATTGGAGCGGCTGGCCAAGCAGACGGAAGAGCGTGCAGGCTACAAAAGGGTCGTCACCCCGAATATCGCCAAGGAAAGCCTCTATATTACCAGCGGCCACCTGCCCTATTACCAGGACAGCATGTTTCCGCCCATGGAGCTGGAGGGGGAGAAATATTATCTGAAGTCGATGAACTGCCCGCATCACCACAAGATCTTTGCGGCTGAGCAGAAGTCTTATAAGGATCTGCCGTACCGGCTGGCGGAATATGGCACCTGTTACCGCTATGAGCAGAGCGGAGAGCTTTTTGGCTTAATGCGGGTACGGTGTTTGCACATGAACGATGCGCATATTTACTGTACCAAGGCCCAATTCTATGACGAGTTCAAGGCAGTCAATGATATGTACCAGAAATACTTTAAAATATTCGGAATCGACAAGTATGTGATGCGTTTCAGCGTACACGAGCCATCCAAACTGGGGAAAAAGTACATTGACGAGCCGGAACTATGGAAGGAAACGGAAGCTCTGGTGCGGGATGTCCTGATCCGGACCAATACCCCTTATATAGAGGTACCGGATGAGGCTGCCTTTTACGGCCCCAAGATCGACGTCCAGATCTGGAGCACGATCGGCAAGGAATTCACACTTGCTACGAACCAGGTAGATTTTGCCCAGGGCAAGCGTTTTAAGCTGGAATTCACCAATAAGGATAACCACGCCGAAACGCCCCTGATCATCCACCGGGCGCCATTGGGAACGCACGAGCGCTTCATTGGCTTCCTGTTGGAGCATTATGCAGGCAAATTTCCGGTCTGGCTGGCGCCGCTGCAGGTAAAGATCCTGCCAATCACCGATAAGTCTTTGGAATATGCACAAAGTCTTTTGGTTTCCCTGAAAAATGCGGATATTCGTGTAGAAGTGGATGATCGCAGTGAAAAGATTGGAAAGAAGATCCGGGATACCGAACTTGCCAAAGTGCCCTATATGCTTGTCATCGGAGAAAAAGAAGTCGACAATAATAAGGTGGCGGTGCGGAGGCAAGGCAAAGGAGATCTGGGCGTGAAAGGTATCGAAGAGTTCATCACCGACATAAGGAAAGAGATAGTAGAACGCACTCCCAATCCCTGAGGAGTGTGAATGTTAAAGAGGTAAAAAAATCAGCAGCTTCCGGCAGGGAGGGAGGCTGGACTTAAAAACAGTAAATGGCATTTCCACCGAGACCCCCAAGAGGGAATTTTAATCCACGATTCAGAAAAGAACAACAACAGGAACATCGCACCAACCATATGATAAGGGTGCCGCAGGTGCGATTGGTAGGCGACAATATCGAAGTAGGCGTGTATCCGATCCAGGAGGCCCTGAAGATGGCGCAGGAACAGCAGCTCGACCTTGTCGAAATCTCTCCCAATGCGGATCCCCCCGTCTGTAAGATCATCGACTACAATAAGTTCCTTTACGAGAAGAAGAAGAAGGAAAAGGAGATGAAGGCCAAGAGCAAGGCTTCGGAAGTAAAGGAAATCCGCTTCACACCGAATACGGATGACCATGATTTCGATTTCAAGGCCAAGCATGCCGAAAAATTCCTGAAAGAAGGGAATAAGGTAAAGGCTTACGTGCAGTTCAAGGGCAGGGCGATCCAGTTCAAGGAAAGAGGCGAGCTCCTGCTGCTGAAATTTGCCGAACGGCTGGGCGATTCAGGCGTGCTCGAAGGGATGCCGAAAATGGAAGGCAAACGGATGCTGGCCATCTGGGCCCCCAAATCGCAGAAAAAGAAAGAAAAAGAGAAAGGAGCCCCTTCATAACCGGCTATCCATTGGGTTTTCGGGCAAAATTCTAAAAAAGCTGCGCGTAAGTGCGGCTTTTTCGTTTGATTTACCTAATTTTGCACTCCATTTTAGCAGGTTTATTCACCCAACCGGCTCCATAAGTGGTCCGCCTGTGCGGATCCGCCATCAGGGTATCATGCAAAAGCAGTCAAAATGCCTAAGGTTAGAACGAATTCGAGTGCCAAAAAGAGGTTTAAAGTGACCGGCACCGGGAAGATCACCTTCCAAAAAGCTTTCAAACGTCATATTCTTACGAAAAAATCCAAGAAGCGCAAGCGTGTCATGGCCAAAAAGGGCGAGGTCCAACATGCCAACCTGGACTTTGTAAAACGTTTGTTGCGGTTGAAATAAGCGGCCTGCCGTTTATCCAACCTTCCTTCATCATTATTTAATATTCAAACTAGTTAAGATATGCCACGTTCAGTCAACGCCGTCGCATCCCGGGCACGCAGGAAACGTATCCTCAAACAGGCCAAAGGATTCTATGGCAAACGTAAAAATGTATACACCGTCGCCAAGAACGTCCTGGAGAAAGGTCTTCAATACCGTTATGTCGGCCGCAAGCTCAAAAAGAGAGAATACCGTACACTGTGGATCGCCCGTATCAACGCTGCTGTCCGCGCCGAAGGATTGACCTACTCCGCCTTCATCCACAAGCTCAGCCAGAAAGGGATCGGTCTCGATCGCAAAATACTGGCTGACCTGGCCATGAATGAACCGGAAACGTTCAAGCTGCTGATAGCTTCGGTCAAATAATGATCAATCGATATGCTGATAGTGAATGCCCCCTAACGGGGGCATTCTTTTTTATTTTATCAATTGTGCAAAAAACTACACTTTTGCATAATTAATAACTTACTAACTATCAATATTGATTAACCTGGATCAGTCTCAGAATAACACATACACCGACCTGGTGACGCAAACCTTTAACTTCCCGCAGGAAGGTTTCGAAGTCAAAGACAACTATCTTCAATTCAATGGCGTCGATTTGAAAGCCCTGATCGACAAGTACGGCACTCCGATGAAGCTGACGTATTTGCCCAAGATCGGGAGTCAGATCAACAAGGCCAAGAAGATGTTCGCTGCCGCCATTAAAAAACATCACTACGAAGGCAAATATTTCTACTGCTATTGTACGAAAAGCTCGCATTTTTCCTTCATTGTCGAAGAGGCGCTGAAGAACGATATCCATTTGGAGACCTCTTTTGCCTATGACATCGAAATCATTAAAAAGCTTTACCAGCGGAAGAAGATCACCAAAGATACTTTCATTATCTGCAACGGGTTCAAACAAAAGAGCTACACCAGCCGGATCGCCTCCCTGCTCAACAGCGGATTCAAAAACGTCATCCCCATCCTGGACAACAAGGATGAGCTGCAGCAGTATAAGCGGTCGGTGAAGGTACCCTTTAAACTGGGTATCCGGGTGGCAGCGGAAGAAGAGCCTACCTTTCCTTTCTATACTTCCCGCCTCGGCTTCCGGGCCAGGGAGGTGCTGGAATTCTATGTCGATAAGATCGAGGGCAACGAAGACCGCTTTCAGCTGAAAATGCTCCATATCTTTCTCAACAAAGGGATCAAGGACGACATTTATTACTGGAGCGAGCTCAATAAGGTGATCAACCTCTACTGTCAACTGAAAAAGATCTGCCCCGAACTGGATTCCATCAATATCGGCGGTGGCTTCCCCATCAAACATTCGCTCGGCTTCGAATATGACTATCAGTTCATGATCAATGAGATCGTCGGCAACATCAAAAAGGCCTGCAAACGGAATAATGTTCCCATGCCCCATATCTTCACCGAGTTCGGCAGCTATACGGTAGGGGAGAGCATGGCGCATATTTACAGCGTGATCGGCCAGAAGATGCAGAATGACCGTGAGATCTGGTATATGATCGATTCTTCATTCATTACTACCTTGCCGGATACCTGGGGGATCGGAGAGCGCTTCCTTATGTTGCCCATCAATAAATGGGACGTTGAATACCAGCGGGTGGTGCTGGGCGGTATCACCTGCGACAGCCATGACTACTACGACTCTGAAGAGCATATCAATGAAGTGTTCCTGCCGAAGGTCATGAATGGTGAGCCGCTCTACGTCGGCTTTTTCCATACCGGCGCCTACCAGGACCAGATCAGCGGGTATGGAGGAATCAAGCACTGCCTCATCCCTTCGCCCAAACATGTCATCGTGGGATATGATAAGAACGGCAAACTGACCGACTGGGTCTACGCCAAGGAGCAGACCGCGCAGAGCATGTTGAAGATACTGGGCTATCTGTAAGAAAGGCCATCTTCCCAGAATATCCGCACGTAAATCAGCTGACATGAAATATATCTTCCTGCTGGCATTGACGGCCGCCCTCATCACCGTCTCTACCCCTTCCCGTGCCCAGCTCTCCGCCGAGGACTCCATCAGGACTGTCTTAGCCGCTCTTTTCACGGGCATGAAAAACGCCGATGCCGGAGCGATCCGCCAGACCTTTACCGACAGCGCCATCTTGCAGGTCGTCGGGACCGGGAAGGACGGGAATACGTCCGTCCAGACAGCTACCATCGATGGTTTCCTATCCCGCATCGCCAGCTTAGGGAAAGGGGCCGCCGACGAGCGTATTCACATCGATGGGGTGCGGATCGATGGCCCTCTGGCCCTTGTCTGGGCGCCCTATAGCTTTTATCTGAAAGGCAGCTTTAATCATTGCGGGCTGGATACGTTCCAGTTGGTCCGGACAGCAAAAGGCTGGAAGATCCAATACATCATCTATACCGGCCGGAAAGATGCCTGCCCTGCCGGCACGCCGGACGCGCCTTAGTGCTTCATCCGGTACTTCTTATTCACCTTGGGATTATCGAAATAGGCATTCAACTGCTCTTCGGTCATGCCGACCGTCTCGTCCAGCGGAACGTCGATCAGCTGGACCTGCGTCTGCTTCAGCTCGGTTTTCAGGTTGCCGATCTTTTTGATGATATCAGGATCTTTTTCTCCCACCAGGGCATTGTCCTTCATCGTGTAGTCCAGTCTTTTGATCGAACTGCGGACGAGGGCGGCCTGGTTTTGCTCGGCCGTCAGGGGAGGAGCGACGGTCTCCTTGACCGGCACCAAGGTCACGCCTACGCTGGGCAGGATGGCGCCCGTAGTCAAAGAGTTGGTACTGGTAGCAATCGTTCCGCCCATGGCAGTCGTTGCTGTCGTCATATCGAAGTCGGTCCGGGTATGATTGGTATGTTTGACCTTTTTGTCCAGCTGATAGAAAGCATATTTCAGCCGCAGGATATATGTCCGGTAATTCTTCAGCGTCAGGTTGTAATCGACCATTTCGTAGGGATAGTTCAAGGCATCCTTGACATAGATGCGGATCGTAGCCGTATCGTGTACGAATATTTTATTGGTACCCACAAAGTACAGCAGTAGCAGGCGTTGTTTGGCAGAATCCGATTCCTTAACGAAATCATAGGGTGGCGACCAGGTAAAATCGTCATCACAGGCCTTTACGTCCGATTTGGTCTTGATGGGGATACTGGAGTAGAAATTGATATTTTCTATCGGGTAAGTGCCCGTTTCGCATTGGACGCGAAAACTGATGGTATCCCCTTCATCTACATACAGGACATTACTGACGGTCGGTTTGATGTGAGAAGGGATGATCTCAGTGGTAAAAAAGACGATCGTAAAGGAGGTGTCTAATTTATCACTGGGGTTATTCAGATTTTGTACCCCGATATTGACCTTGTATTCGTAGTCGTATTTCAACCTCCCGGAAAGGAAGAAGGACTTGTCGGCCCGGAAGGTCAGCAACCCGTTCTCCCGGATCTTCATTCCCACCGGCGCGTTCCGCATGAAAAAGAAGTACTTGCTGGGATCCCGGTTGATTTCGAGCTGATAGGTCAGCGTGGAATCCACATGCAAAGTGAAATAGGGATTGAGATTACGTATCCTCAGGGAATCTTCACTCTTTCCAGCCGTATCTGCCAGCGGAAGAGGAACACGAAAAGTCGGAACCTGAGAAAATCCCTTGCCCGAGACGACAACACCAGCCAATACGAATAGCCAAAGCCTTATTGCGACCGAAGGTTTAATCATATTCTTGGATAAAAATGGGTTATTATTGAAACCGGACTACGTCCGGTGAGCCCGAAATTAAAACAATCAGCCTTAAAAATATATAACAAAATTAAATTTAAGCCTTTATGACGGGCAGAAAGGGTGTGGCCGGGAAGACTGAGCAGCGGCTGGCGGGGAAGGTTGTGCAGGGACATGCCGGGAAGACTGTGCAGGGCTGACAGCAAAAGGCCGGCTCATCCTGACGATAAGACCGGCCCCTGTTATTCAACCAAAACCAACCCACTACTAAAACCAACTGTCTTTATCGGATCATTGCCTGTCTTGATCGGAACGCTTCCGATGATTACTGGATCGTGATCTGTTTGGCGGCATCCTTCACCTGTTCTTTCTTAGGCAGGAGGAGTTTCAGCACACCATTGTCATACTTGGCCTGAATACCGTTGCTATCGATCTTCTCATCCAGGTTAAAGCTGCGTTTGAAGCTCCGGAAAGAAAATTCTTTGCGTACCGTCTTGTACTCTTCCGTCTTGGTTTCTTCTTTCTTTTCAAAGCTGATGGTCAGCTGACCATTGTCTACAGCTATCTTGAAGTCTTCCTTGCTACGACCGGGAGCGCTGAGTTCCAGGTGGTAGGCATCGGCCGTTTCATGAATGTTCACCGGGGGAAAACCTAAATTTTCTTCCTTTCCGAGACCGGCGGGAAAACCCTGGAAGAATTCATCCACAAAATGGGAGAGACTTCTCTGTCCGTTGTTGTTAACTTTTACGAGTGTCATAGTCTTGCTTATTTAAGTAATATAATTTCGTTCGACGGATAAGGTTGAACAAACGGCATACCACCCGGTCAGAAGGCCCTTTTGCCCGTTATTTTGGCAAGAATAGGCGACAATTGGATGACATCTTTGCAGGACGGAGGTGATTTGGGTGACAGAATAGCATTTTGACGGCTGAAACCGGGTTGAAATAGGGTGGAGAGAACTTTTTATCTATTTTTGTGTTTCTTATCTAAAATTGTAAAAAAATGTATCCACAAGAAATAGTACTGCCGATGAAGGAGGAATTGACCGACAATGGTTTCCAGGAACTCCTGACAGCCGATGAAGTCAATGATCAGCTCAAGAAATCGGGGACGACCCTGGTGATGGTAAACTCAGTTTGCGGTTGTTCTGCCGGTTCCGCGCGGCCTGGTGTTTTGATGGCTGTTGCCAATGGCGCCAAGAAACCGGATTACCTCACCACCAGCTTTGCCGGTTTCGACCTGGAAGCGATAGGGAAGATCCGCGAGCACCTGCTGCCTTATCCGCCATCTTCTCCGGCTATTGCCTTGTTCAAGGATGGTAAATTGGTGCATATGATCGAGCGCCACCAGATCGAAGGCCGTCCTGCCCAGCTGATCGCCCATCATTTAATAGCAGCGTTCGAGGAATACTGCTGATTTCCCTGTTTTCAGGGAACATACCTTATAGAAGAGGTCGCCTGTACATATGCGTACGCAGGCGACCTTTTTTTTTGAATACATTGGATGTCAGCCGGATTAGGAAAACCTGTTTTTTGACATATTCACATTTGGGGATAAGCTATAGAATGCAGGAATAAGCTGAGTTTGAGCGTAGGAATGTTCCCCGTGGAACACTTTTGTGGAACGAGAATGCCCAATATTTAGTATAATGTGGAAAATTAATTTTGGTAGCGAGGAGATAAGGGCGCTTTTAACGAGGATGTTTTTGTTCGGGATTTTAATGTACGTTTGCGCACAGCATCATCAGCCTGACTATGTATCCCAATCTTTATTATGCCTTTAAAGATCTGTTCGGAATATCCCTGCCGTTCCTGCGCTTTGTTAATTCGTTCGGCTTTTTTGTGGCCTTATCCTTCATTGGCGCAGCCGTTACGCTGACCTGGGAATTGCTGCGCAAGGAAAGGGAAGGAGTTTTGCACTACCGCGAAGAAATGGTCTGGATAGGCAAACCGGCCAGTCCAACCGAACTGCTGCTGAATTTCATCCTGGGCTTTGTCCTGGGCTTTAAGCTCATCGGGCTGTTTATTTCCTCCAGCGCACTGACGGCCAACGTGCAGGATTATATCCTCTCCGGGGAAGGCAGCCTTCCGGCCGGGTTACTGATAGGATTGTTGTTTGCAGGACTGAAATGGTATGAAAAGAACAAACAAAAACTGCCTCAGCCCCAGGAGAAGAAGGTCCGGATCTGGCCCCATGACAGGGTAGGGGATTTGACCATTTTCGCTTTTGTCTTTGGATTCCTGGGCGCCAAGATCTTCAATAGCTTCGAAACCTGGAGCGATTTCGTCAGAGACCCAATGGGCTCCCTCTTCTCCTTCAGCGGGCTGACCTTTTATGGAGGGCTGATCTGTGCTGCCCTCGCCATCTGGTATTATGCCCGGAAACACGGCATCGGCTTCTGGCAACTGAACGATGCCACCGCTCCCGGACTGATGCTGGCCTATGCTGTCGGCCGGATCGGATGCCAGGTATCCGGCGACGGTGACTGGGGCATCCTCAACAGCGCCTATTATACCACTCCGGGCGGCAAGGCTGCCCTGGCACTGCCCGGCGACTATGATCGCATCATTCATCAATACCAGGAAAACTACCTTCCCCAGTTTGGCGGGCTGGATAAGATCCCGCATCTATCGGTAAAAGCACCTTCTTTTCTTCCTGACTGGCTTTTCGCTTATTCCTATCCCCATAATGTGATCATGGAAGGCGCCCGGATCCCCGGATGTGATGGCAACCAATACTGCAACCAACTGCCCATTCCCGTTTTTCCAACCCCTTTTTATGAGACTCTCACCTGCCTGGTGCTCTTTTTCATCCTTTGGTCAATCCGCAAACGGCTGAAGACTCCCGGTAAGCTTTTTGCTATCTATCTCATACTGAATGGAATAGAGCGATTCCTGATCGAACACATCCGGGTGAACAGCAAATATGACATCTTTGGCTTTCACCCCACCCAGGCCGAACTGATCTCTTCCGGATTGGTAATAGTAGGCGTAACCATTCTGCTGGTCCTCAACAAAAAGAAATCCGCTGCCCCGCCTCCCGGGCCGGGTCCGGATGTGACTACCCCGAGCCACGATTTTTCATGACCCCGCCATTCTTCCACCTATCCTTCCTTTCATCATTTGCGCCGATAAAGCTGTAACAGCCGCATCCTCTATAGCATCAAAAGGGTGAGTGCCGGCATCTTCTGGCTTGTCGTCAACGAAATTCGTACACCCGTCAAGTAAACTTCCAGGCATCATCAGCACCCGGTAATTTCGACATCGCTGAATCAGCACACGCCAATTATCAATAAAATCAGCCTTTCAGCACAAAGCTAAGTTCTATGTTAAGCAAAGTACCAATCTTTGTATTGTAATATATTTAAAACAGTACTTTACAAATCAACCAATATGAGACGCATTTCTGCTTTGCTAACCGCTTTTCTGCTCACCTTGACCTGCCTGACCGCGATGGCACAAACCCCTGCCGGTAAAATAGACGGTACTATTAAAGATGAAAATGGACAACCTATAGAAGCCGTAACGATCACCCTGTTGCAGGCGAAAGATTCCGGCCGGTTGAAAGAGACGGTGACAAGTAAAACGGGGCATTTCACCTTCGACAACCTTCCGACAGGAAAATACTTCGTTACGGCCTCTTCGGTAGGCTATAGTCAGCTTTATTCACGGGTGTTGGAACTGGGGACCGGCCGCCTGGCCCAAACCTTGCCGCCTCTTGTTATGACCGGGGTAACCACCAGTCTCCACGAAGTCGCCGTGGTCGGCAGGCGCCCGCCTATCGAACAAAAGCCCGACCGCACGATCATCAATGTTGATGCTTCCCCTTCGAATACCGGGTCCACCGCCATGGATGTGCTGGAAAAAGCCCCTGGCGTCACGCTGGACAAAGATGACAATATCAGCCTCAAAGGCAAGCAGGGCGTGCAGGTCATGATCGATGGCAAACCTACTTATCTGTCGGCAGCCCAGCTGGCCGATTACCTGCGGAGCCTGCCGGCTTCTGCCATCGATCAGATCGAACTGATGACCAATCCCTCCGCCAAATACGACGCTGCCGGCAACTCGGGCATCATCAATATAAAGACCAAAAAGAATAAGCTGAAAGGCTTTAACGGCAACGTTACCCTGACACATACCCAGGGCGTCTACCCCAAGCCTAGCGGCAGCCTCAACCTGAACTACCGTACCGGCCAGTTCAATTTCTTCCTGAATGCCGGCTATTCCCACTGGGAAGGCTTCCAGGTGCTCCAGATCAACCGCAAATACCTGGACGCCGACGCTGCCCAGACGATCAACTCGATATTCCAGCAGACGACGGTCATGCGCTTCACCAATCCCGAAGCCAACGTGAAATTCGGGATGGACTACTTCCTGAACCAGAAAACTACCCTCGGCTTCGTCGTCAGCGGATTCCGCAACAAAGAACAGGACCGTTCCGGCAGCAATATCCAGCTAATGAACCCCAACTACCAGATCGATTCCCTGGTCTATTCTCCCAATACCAATAACACCACCTGGAAGAATGGCTCGGCCAACCTGAATTTCCGTCACCAATATGACTCCGCCGGGCGGGAGCTGTCTGCGGATCTGGACTATGTACGTTATTCATCGATAAGCGATCAGTATTTCAACAATCTTACCTATTCACCCGATAACGTACTGCTGGATCAATCGATCCTCACCGGCACACTGCCCAGCACGATCAATATCTATACGTTCAAGACGGACTACACCCGTCCGCTCGCCAAAGGGTACAAACTGGAAACGGGCATCAAGCTCAGCTATGTCAACACCAATAATACAGCTAACTATTATGACGTCGTGGGGACCAAATCCAATGTGGACACAACCAAGACCAACGCTTTCATTTATCGGGAGAATGTCAACGCCGCCTATGTGAATATGACCAAACAGTACGGGAAATGGACCGTTCAGGCCGGGGCTCGCCTGGAAAACACCAATTATTACGGTCACCAGCTGGGCAACGGATTGACGGTGATCAATAACGACTCATCTTTCTCCCGGAGCTACACCAACCTGTTCCCGACCCTGTACCTGACCTACCAGGCGAGTGAAAAGAACCAGTTCACCCTCAACTACGGCCGCCGCATCGACCGCCCGGCTTACCAGGACTTGAATCCTTTCCTCTTTTTCCTGGACGAGTACACCTACCAGGCCGGCAATCCTTACCTGCAGCCACAGTATACGCAGAACGTAGAGCTGTCCCATACCTACAACCGCAGCCTGACGACGACCCTCAACTACAGCTATACGCAAAATTTCTTCACCCAAACCTTTGAACAGTCCGGGCAGGCCACTATCGTCCGCAATGGCAATATCGGCGTCCGCCAGAACGCAGGCGTTTCGGTCAGCTATATGCTGCCCGTGGCCAAATGGTGGACAGCCGTCCTGTACAGCGATGTCAATTACACCAAATTCACCGGCGTGCTGTATGGCCAGGATCTCGACGTGCAGGCTACAACTCTGTTAGTGAATGTCAACAACCAATTCAACCTGGCACATGGGTGGACAGGTGAGCTGTCCGGCTTTTATCGCACCAAAGGGGTCGAAGGACAGGTGGTCGTCTACCCGCTGGGACAAGGGACGGCCGCCATCTCTAAAAAGATCATGAAAGACAAGGCCAGTCTCAAGCTGGCTGTACGGGACTTCCTTTACACCAACAAACCGCACGGATACATCGATTTCCAGGAGACGGACGCGACATTCAACAACCGCCATGATTCCCGCCAGGTCGCCATGACCTTCACCTGGAATTTCGGTAAACCCCTGAAGGGCATGTCCGGTGCTAGTAAAAAGAATGGCGGAGCAGGTGAAGAGAAGAGCAGGGTGAAGGCCGGAGGTAATGCAAATTAATGTAGATTTGCCGGATAATTCTACGTTATGCCATCCTTTGATATCGTAAGCAAGGTAGACCAGCAAGTCCTGGACAATGCTGTCAATGTCACCAAAAAAGAGATCACCAACCGGTTTGATTTCAAGGATTCCCCCGTGAAGATCGACCTCAACAAGAAGGACATGAAAATCGATCTCGAGGCGGAAAGCGATATGAAGATCAAACAGATCGTCGACGTCCTTATCAGCCGCTCGATGAAACAGGGGCTCGACCCCCTGGCCTTTGATCTGGAGAAGGAGCCCCACCAGAGTGGGAAAGTGGTCCGCCAGGAAGTACCGGTCCGAAACGGGCTCAAACAGGAAGACGCCAAAAAGGTGACCAAGCTGATCAAGGATTCCGGCCTAAAGGTCCAGTCCCAGATCATGGACGATCTCATCCGGGTGACGGCCAAAAAGATCGACGACCTGCAAGCCGTCATCAAGCTCTGCGGCGGCGCCAACCTGGGGATTGCGCTCCAGTATGTTAATATGCGCAGCTAATTATTTGGTCCGGACGATCAAATTGCTTAGTTTTGCAGCCGCAACGAAATCTTTCAGGTACGGCCAAATCCGTACAACCTTCAAACAGAACAAATTATGAAAAAAGGTCTCCATCCGGCTAATTACCGGTTCGTCGTTTTCAAGGACATGAGCAACGGTACTACCTTCCTGAGCAGATCATCCGCCCAGTCCAGGGAGACCATCAAATATGAAGACGGCAACGAATATCCCCTGATCAAATTGGAAATTTCCAATACTTCCCATCCCTTCTTCACCGGCAAGAACATGTTGGTAGATACAGCAGGAAGGATCGACAAATTCAAGAAGCGTTACGCGAAGAAGGCCGAATAGGGACGCCATCGCCTAAGATTACCCAGGCCTTTTTCGAACAATACTATTTCCCTTCCGTAAATGGAAGGGCCCCCGGAATGCGAAGCATTTCCGGACATAATGAAAAAAAGAGGACGTTACTTTTAAATGGGACGTCCTCTTTTTTTTTAGCTTTACCACATGACGGATATGCTTCAGCTCGAAGATGTTACCTGTACCGGCGACCTGCTGCCATTTACCGCGACGCGGTCTGTACTCGACATCAGGATGGGCATCCTGACCTTCCGGGAAAAATGGGCGTATCTGCTGGGGCCGGGTGCTTTCTCCCTGACAACCGTATCAGCTGCACCTGCCCTGGCCGCCAACCTGCTGCCCTCCCGGGCACTGGCAGCGAGGGTACGGGAAGAACTGAACCGCGGAGCGCTGGACCAGGCGGCCATCGATCGCCTGTTCGTGCATGGGCGGCTGATCCGTTATCCCTGGCATATCTTCATGCACAATGCCGAAGCGCTGGCGGATGATTTTGTACTGCTGACCGCAGGCCGGACCTCTCAACCCATTCCTTCTTCCGTACAGGCCATCTCCCCGGAATATATCTTTATCGAAGAAGGGGCCCGGCTGGAGCATTGCCTGCTGAACGCATCGACAGGACCGATCTATATCGGGCGTGACACCGAGATCATGGAAGGCGCAATGATCCGCGGGCCATTCGCCTGCTGCGAAGGAGCTATCGTCAAGATGGGAGCGAAGATATATGGCGCCACTACGCTGGGGCCCTATAGCACGGCCGGCGGAGAGATCAAGAATACTGTCTTCTTCGGTTATTCGAACAAAGGACATGACGGCTATCTCGGCGATGCGGTGATAGGGGAGTGGTGTAACCTGGGAGCCGGCTGCTCCGCATCCAACCTCAAGAACAACGCGGGAGAGGTAAGGGTATATCATCCCGCCTCGAAAGGCTATCTCAATGCCGGCATGAAATGCGGGCTGCTGATGGGCGATTATTCCCGGGCTGCTATCAATACCGCCTTCCACACAGGGACTGTCACTGGTATTTGCTGTAATATCTTCGGGGAAGGGCCGCCGCCTAAATATATTCCGGATTTCAGCTGGGGACAGGATGGACATACCCGCTACGAATGGGATAAGGCCCTGCGTGATATCGGCAATTGGAAGAAACTGAAAAACCAACTGCTGACCGAAAAGGAAATCCTCACTTTAAAACATATTTTTGACCAATCAAACATCAAATCATTTCATTCATGAGACAACAAATAGCTGCTGCTAACTGGAAAATGAACCTCACTTATCAACAGGGAGAAGAATTGCTGGACGCTATCCTTGCGGAGAATATCAAGCTGGAAGACCATCAGCGAGCAGTCTTTGCCGTCCCGTTCCCTTACCTGACAATGGCGCAGCTTCGGCTGGCCGGAAAAAAACATTATGCTGCTGCCGCCCAGAACTGTTCGGATAAAAAATCCGGCGCCTATACCGGTGAAGTGGCTGCGGAGATGCTGAAATCCATCCAAATCCGGTACTGTGTGCTGGGGCATAGTGAAAGAAGGGAATACTTTTCCGAACAGAATGATACGCTGGCGCATAAAACGGCCATATGCCTTGGAAACGATATCACCCCGATATTCTGTTGCGGCGAACCGCTGGGTATCCGGGAAGCGGGTATACAACAGGGATTTGTGGAGACCCAGCTGAAGGAGTCGTTGTTTCATTTTTCCGAAGAGGAGATCCGAAAGATTGTTATCGCCTATGAACCCATCTGGGCCATCGGTACCGGCAAAACGGCCAGCACTCAACAGGCCCAGGAAATGCACGCGCATATCCGGGCCACACTGGCAGCCAGATATAGCCCGGCCACGGCCAACCATATCCCCATTTTGTACGGAGGCAGCGTAAAGGCCGGGAATGCGGCCGAACTCTTCGCTGCCCCGGATGTGGACGGTGGTCTGGTAGGCGGAGCCTCGCTGGTGGCTGCGGACTTTGTACAGATTATCCGTTCCCTGAAATAAGATAATTTTGTATATTTTTGTAATATGCTGAAGAATCTCAATATCGCTATGAAAAAGCTGGGACGGCTTCCCAGAACAACTTTCGTTAAGCGGGTGAAATTGGGGTTAAGGAAATATATAACGGATTATCCTTACTATATAACCGTTCAAACGGTCAGCGCCTGCAATCTGAAATGCAAGCATTGCTTTATCAACGATTACCATACCGACATCCATGACGGTCTGATCAAGATCATGAAGATGGAAGAATTCAGGGCCTTCGCAGAAAGGCTCACCCCGATGATCCGGCATGCCTCTTTCTTCAACTTCTCCACTTTCGAAGCTATTCTGAACAAAAATCTTTTCCAAATGATGGATCTGCTGCTGCAGATCAACCCTGACATCCAATTTCCTTTTCTGTCCAATACCATGGAGCTTAGTGAAGAAAAGGTCCGGCAACTGGAAAAATATCCGATTTATGAAATCAATATGTCATTGGACGGCTACACCAAGAAGACCGTTGAAGATTTCAAGACGGAAGTAGTATTTGAAAAGATCATCGAAACCATCCGGATGTTAAAGGCTTCTTCCCTGAAAGACAAAGTGGCCGTTACATTCGTTTTGCACCGTAATAATGTACACGAACTACCGGATTATATCGACTTTGTCCATCAGCTGGGCGTCCGGAGGATCTATGTGAATAATATCCTAACTTTTACCAAAAGCCTCGAGCCGCTGGCTCTTTACACTCCCGAAGGCAATACAGAAGCCCAGGCGCTGATCGATGAGGCGGTAAAAAGGGCACGCAAACATAAGATAGCTATCAGCGTGCCCCGGATGAAACCCAAACAGATGGGCTGTCAGACGGTAGAGGCTTTCTATGTGGACGTTAAAGGCAACGTAGCTCCCTGCGATTTTTTGGGTGTCACCACTCCCTTTACGCTATGGGGAAAAACGACCAGTAGCCCGCCGGTGATTTTTGGCAATATTTTTAAGACGGATCCCCTGGAGATCTATCGCAGCCCGGAGGCCCGGCAGTTCAGGGAGTCGCACCGTATTGGGCGGGACCTGCCGTCCCAATGCCAAAACTGCATCGATGCATATGGGTTGATGTGCAGTAATCGTATCCATCACACCGCATAAAAGTATTCGATGGAATGGCTACAGGACAGATCTTATATAAAAGTATGTACTGGAAAATCCTCCAGTTGGTCCTGTCCTTTTTTATTAACCTGTTCCTGACGCGCCACTTTCAATCGTCGATCTCCGCCGAATTCTATTCCTTTGTTTATCTTCTTTCGCTCTTCGCCAGCTTTTTTACGTTGGGCCTCGACATCGGCTTGAATTATTATCTTTCCCGCCTACAAATAAGCGCCAGGGCTGCCTGCAAGATCATCGCAGGCGTCACCGCCCTGGCCTTGCTGATCAGTCTTCCTTTGCTGACTTGCCTGTTCCGGCCCGGACGGTATCCTGATCTTTCCCCCGGCAAATGGATTTTCTTTTCCGGCTGTCAAATCGCCGGCGTACTGCTGACCAGCCTGTCAGGCACTCTTTTTACTGCTTATGGCCGGAATTACCTCCCTGCCCGATATTCATTCGGGATCAATCTGGTACTTGCCGCAGGGGCCTTTTCCGTGTCTGTCTTTTATAACGGTCATCAGCTGGTGGAAAACCTGTTCTTCCTCTATTTTTCCTTTTCTTTCCTGCAGGGGATGATCTTATATGTGATGGCCGTGATACGCTATGCCGGCAAGGTGGGGGCCGGCCCGGGTCAAAAGATCGGTGTCCGGGACATTCTGCGTTATTCTTTTACGGCGTTTGTGATCAATTTCATCTTCTTTCTGGGGGGCAGGCTGTCCATCTATCTGCTGCCTTACCGGGTCGATGCCGCTGATCAGGGCAATTATATCCAGGCGTATAAACTGGTGGAATACATGGGGCTGATCGCCTCCTTTTTATATTATCCTTTCATTGCACTGGTGGCCGGTCAGGCAGAAGGAAAGACGAAAGACCGGCTATTGTTATTCCTGGTGCGCCTTTCACATACCGCGGTGCTCGTGTTCAGTCTTTTCATGCTCGTCGCGGGTAAGACGCTGCTGCCTTTCGTTTATGGTCATTCTTTCGACCGGATGTATGGCATTTTTGTCTGGTTTATTCCAGGGCTTTTCCCGGTTTGTTCGTCCACTTTCTTTACGGCCTGGTACTATGGCGCCGGTCAACTGAAATACAATTTTATTAGCGGGTGCATTCAACTGACGACCATCTTTATCCTCTTCTTTGTATGTACTTCGTTTGGAGGAGTACGTGGCGCCGCTGTTGCCTTTAGTCTTGGCAGTATCGCCTCAATGGCTTATGATTGCATCGTGTTCCGGAAGGTGACGCCGTATCGCCTGCAGGACCTCTTGCTGGCCAACGGAGCGGATTGGCGGTTGGTCCTGGACTTTGCCCGGCAATGGCGCAAGCAGCCGGCAAAATAACCTGCATTTGTGTAGATTTACATCATGGCACTACTCAATTCCCTGAAAAAAGGCTTTAAAAGAAGCTTGGAAAAAATGGGTTACGAAATCCGAAACCTCAACAGGCTGCGCGCTGCGAATGCGGTGATATACAACACGGCGGAATATGCCGACCGGTTCTATTCCGACCACGCATTGGTGGAGATATACAAAAGGGATAATGTGCCGCAGCACCTGCAGAATTTGAGAACGGTATTGGCGGAAGAAAAGATCAGCCCGCGCCAGGATATGGCCATCCTTGATGCCGGATGCGGCACCGGCGACTGCCTCAGGATGCTGTGGCAGGAGTATGGCGTCCGACAATTGACAGGCACTGATTTTTCGAACAGCGCTCTTGCTATCGCCGCCGAAACCTGTCCGCAGGCTAATCTGCACCAACTGGATATGTACCAGCGGTTAGCGCAGGATTTCGACATTATTTTCTGCCAGCAGGTGCTGGAACATCTCGTGAGGCCCGAAGACGCCCTCCGCAATATGCTGGCTATGCTGCGCCCGCATGGACTGATATTGATCATTGTTCCGGACGGACGACTGGACGATTTTGCGGGACATATTCATTTTTGGAGCCGTGATAGCCTGCCGCTTTTCCTGCAAAAGGAATTGCGGGACTGCATTGTCCGGTCGGGATCTTTGCAGGATGGCGTTTCCCTCTATGCCGTCATCAGGAAGGCTTAGAACGGCCGCCGGTGGCCCGGAAGGGCAGTAAGGTGAGGTTCAACACAAGTAGCTCAAAAAAGCAGACGTCGACGAAAAAATAATTGATGAGATGAAAAAGAATGGGTACGAAGAATAGGAACCTATCCCATTTTTTGGTAAAGAAACCCACTATCATGCTACCCTGCAATATTATCGTACCGACGAAACCTACATAGGATAACCCCGGATGGATGATAAAGAAAGTATAAAAGCGTGTCAGGGCACTGGCGGGATTTTGCAGCATGAATTGAGCCTGGTTCGTTTTGATTATTTCGACGCCCATGGGAAAATAATAAAGATTTCTGGCGATAACAGCCTTGTAAAGGAATGCATCTGCATATACGAACAGGCAAAAATACCGGGCGCCTTCCCAGACCATACTGAAATCGTCCTTTTTTTTTGCCAGGAATACATAAGGCAATAACATGATCCCACTAATGTTGTGCATAAAGTGGCAGGCATAGCTGTTGTAAGTGATGCCATACAAGGTCCATGCGAGGGCACAGATCGACACCATGACCCTGTTGTTAGCCGCAGTGAAGAGATTCCAGACTGTAGAAACCACCAGCACGCCGTCGAAAACGATGGCTCCCGTCCTGTTTTGGACGAAGATCTCGGGGAAACGGATGAAATGATAGACCCAATAGGTATAGTCGAATTCGGTCACGAAAAGAACAGGACGCTCCAGCTGGTGGACCAGCGCATGACTGAGATACCGGTCCGCCAGGATGAAAAGAGCGAAACCAAAGGTGAGCCTGGCGGCTTTTTCCCTGTCAAGTGGTAGTAATTTATTCAATTTGATAAAGGTGCTTTGTAGAATCGGCGACGGGAAGGTTCCGATCATCATAATGAATATAGGACATGCCGATATCCAGCCTTTTGATCGAATCACTGACAGCCGACTGCATATACTGTAAAAGCCAGGGCAAATAATGATCATAATCGGCCTTTCGGCAGCAAATAGCCGCCCTTAGCCCCCGGAGGAAAGGGTGTTTGCTGACCGTCCGGTCGATGGAAGGCTGTAGCGGGTCTGTTTTTCCGTACAAAATGCCCTGATGATAGGCATCCAGGGTGGAATAAATCAGCATTCTCCGGGGTTCATCATAAGTATGGCCAAGGTTGAGCAGGGTTCGCCCGTTAATGGTGATGAAGAGGAAACTGTCTTTTTTGGAATCGCCTTTCAGGATATACATATTGGTGATAAAGGCCGGAGTGATAGGCAGGTTCGTTTTATGCCCATAGGCAATCATGATGATGAACAATAGCAACAGCGCAAAAAAGGCCTTACTTCGACGAAAACAAGATATCAGATATAGTTTGTTCATCATCAACTTATTGTAGCTGTATCGCCGGGATGCTGAGCCATTGTCCTGCGCATAGATCGATTGTACCTGATTTTGTGAAAATAAGGAATTTTAAGCGTTAAGCTAGTCCACTATTTGCTTAGATTTGCAGCGAAATGAAAAATATCCGGAATTTTTGCATTATTGCGCATATTGACCACGGAAAAAGTACCCTTGCGGACAGGTTGCTGGAGATGACCAACACGATCTCCGCACGTGACATGCATGCCCAGGTGCTGGACGATATGGACCTGGAACGGGAAAAAGGGATCACGATCAAAAGCCACGCCATTCAGATCGATTATCCTTATCAAGGGCAACAGTATGTATTAAACCTGATCGATACTCCGGGACACGTCGACTTCAGCTATGAGGTAAGCCGGGCCCTGGCCGCCTGCGAAGGCGCTCTCCTGCTGGTGGATGCCACGCAGGGAATCCAGGCGCAAACAATCTCCAACCTCTACCTGGCCATTGAAAACGACCTGGAGATCATCCCGGTGATCAATAAGATCGATATGGACGGGGCGATGGTGGAAGAGGTAAAGGACCAGATCATCGAATTGATCGGCTGTAAGCCGGAAGACATTCTCCTGGCCAGCGCCAAGACAGGCGTGGGTGTGCAAGAGATCCTGAATGCCATCGTTGCCCGGATACCTGCCCCCAAAGGCAACCCGGATGCGCCTTTGCAGGCACTCATTTTTGACAGCGTGTTCAATTCCTTCCGGGGGATCATCGTCTATTACCGGATCCTGAACGGAACGCTGAAAAAGGGCGATAAGGTAAAATTCGTCTCTACAGACCTGACGTATGAAGCGGACGAGGTCGGGGTGTTGAAATTGACGCTGACCCCGAAAGCCGAAGTAGGGGCAGGCGACGTAGGCTATATTATCACCGGGATCAAGAATGCCAAGGAAGTCAGGGTAGGGGATACCATCACCCTTGCCGCGAACCCCACGCAGGAAATGATCAAGGGCTTCCAGGAGGTCAAACCCATGGTCTTTGCGGGTATCTTCCCGGTCGAAACCGATGATTTTGAAGAGCTCCGGGATTGCATGGACAAGTTGCAGCTCAACGATGCCTCGCTGACTTACGAACTCGAGACGTCCCAGGCGCTGGGCTTCGGCTTCCGCTGCGGATTCCTGGGCATGCTGCACATGGAGATCATCCAGGAAAGGCTGGAACGGGAATTCAACCAGACCGTCATCACCACCGTGCCCAACGTGAGCTTTGTGGCTCATACGAACAAGGGGGAAGTGATCATTGTGAACAACCCCTCGGAGATGCCCGACCCCACGCGTATCGAGAGGATAGAAGAGCCCTATATCCGGGCCCAGATCATTACCAAACCGGACTATATCGGTAATATCATGACCCTTTGCCTGGGCAAGCGGGGCAACCTGATCAACCAGAGCTATCTCACTACCACCCGGGTTGAGCTGATCTTCGAAATGCCGTTGACCGAGATCGTATTCGATTTCTATGATAAATTGAAAAGTCAGACCCGCGGCTATGCTTCTTTCGATTATCACCCTATCGACCGGCGGGACAGCGATATCGCCAAAATGGATATTCTGCTCAACGGAGATAAGGTAGATGCGCTGAGCGCTCTCATCCATCGCAGCCGCGGTGCGGAGTTCGGTCGCAAACTGTGCGAGAAGCTGAAAGAGTTGCTGCCGCGTCAGCAGTTCCAGATCGCGATTCAGGCGGCCATCGGCGCTAAAGTGATCGCCCGCGAGACGATAAGCGCCCTGCGCAAGGATGTGACCGCGAAATGCTATGGTGGTGACATCAGCCGCAAGCGCAAGCTGCTGGAAAAGCAGAAGGAAGGAAAGAAACGCATGCGGCAGATCGGCAACGTGGAGGTACCCCAGGAAGCCTTCCTGGCCGTGCTTAAGCTCGACGAATAAACTATCATCATGCGGACCCCACTTCAAAAAGGAGAAAAGATACTGCTGCTGACGCATAGCAGCTGGACATCGCTGATCATTCCGGCCTTCTTAGCGCTGGTCATAGTCGTTGCGGGAGTTGTTATAGTTTATCATTTCCTATGGGTATGGGGCTGGGTGGCCTCTTTGCTGGGTATTGCCTGGTGGCTGCTGAAGTATTATACCTGGCGTGTCGATATCTGGGTGGTGACCAATTTCCGGGTGATCGACGAGGCGGGACTGCTAAACCATTATGCCAAGGAGAGCCCCCTCGATAAGATCAACAATGTGTCTTATGATCAGACCCTGGCCGGCCGGCTCTTCAATTTCGGCCATGTAGAGATCCAGACCGCTGCCGAAGCCGGAGCTACCGATTATTACAACGTCAATCACCCCAGGCTGTTGAAAGACACCATCACCGCCGCACAGGCGGAATATAAGAACTGGCAATTCGGTTACCAGGCTGCCCAGATGGCCGCTGCCATTAATGTACGCTCCGATACGCCAACCGGCAATCACCCCCGGACAGATGCTCCGGCGGCTTCCGGCGTGGCCGCAGAACTGGAGAAGCTATTCGAGTTGAAAATGAAAGGGGCCCTTTCCGAAGAAGAATATAATCGCGCCAAGGCCCGGCTGCTGAATCATTGAGGCTTATGCCTCACACCTTTGGATGCCAGTGCCCGGGTCCGGCCTGGTCTTAGGGGTTGTTGTTGGGCTTCGGCGGCGGCTGAGGCGTGCCTTTTTTGATGTTCTTTTCCGACTGCGCCTGCAATTGTTGCTCATTCACATTGCCCTGCTCATCCAGTATTTGTGCATCCCGCGGGAATTCCCCGTCTTTCAGCTTGACGGTGAACAATTCTTTTCCCACATGTACCCAGCGGCCATTCCTCCATTGAAAGGCTTCGAAGTCGCCGTCCGGGATATAGGTATCCTTCTTCTGGGGTTGGTCATTTTCGGGTATCAGATGATCGTAGACGACCATATCCATTTGCGGGTCGTAGTTGAACCGGGTTCCCGCCTCTTTCTTGTACTCGATATTGAAGCGATACTGGAGCGGCTTGTGTAAGGAATCGTCCTGGAAGGAGAAATAAGGACCGCCGAAAAGAGGTTCGCCCTCGGGGCTGAACGTCAGGACTTCCATCCATTTCTTATTGCTGGTCTCGCTAAAATCATCGAATCCCAGCAGGGTATAGTATTTCTTGCCTTCGTAGGTTTTCAGGATAATCCGGTAATAAATAGCTCCGATCCAGTTGCGCCGTGTCCGTACCGAGTCCAGCGGTTTGGACGTGAACATCGAGGCATCGAACAAGGGGAATAGTTTCAGTGAGCCGTCCGGTTCGTTGATCTGAATGGCGCCTTCCTGCAGGTACATCAGGTCATCTTTCTTGAACTGCCAGGTAAAGATGCGAAAGCTGCTGTCCGGCGCATAAAGCCTGGAAATCGTCTGCAGTGAATCGAAGGGGTAATAAAAAGAATAAGGGACCCTCAGCGTCCTTACCAGCGACCGGATGAACTGGCTGTCTGCCCGAAACCGGGACGAGGCGCTTTCGGCATTGACGATGTCAAATGAATATTTTTTCAAAGAATCCTCACGCTGCCGGAAAACCGCCCGTTCGCCTGGCTGTGCCGCCGATCGCAGTCCGCTGGCCAGGAGGCATATGATCAAGATCAGCTTATACTCGGTGAATCGCATATCGGTGCAAAGTTACAAAACTGGGCGGAGCCCAAGACGGACCCGGAAAGGGCAAACGTTAAATAACGAAGAAAAATTTCATCTGAAACGCAAATGTTTCGCAAAATCGTACAGCGAACTGAAAGCCAGGTCAATAGCGGAGTGGGGAAGGGGTTGATCGGGCCGGGTTGTTGTCAGGAATACGGTATACATGCCCGCATTCTTCCCGAATTCCATATCGCTGATATTATTGCCCACCATCAGTGCGCGGCTGAAGTCGACTCCGGGGAAGTCGGCCTGTGCGGCAAAGGCCATTCCAGGGTTGGGCTTGCGAAGCGGATGATCATCCTGCAGGGAATCGGCATAATAGACCCGGTCGATACGGCCTCCCGCCAGCACGATTTCCGCGATCATTTTTTCGTGAATGACCTGCAGGTCCTCTGCGGTCATCATTCCTTTGCCGACGCCACGCTGGTTGGTCACAATGACGATCCTGCCGAATACCGATGCGCAAATCCGCAGCGCTTCCTTCACATGGTCGTAGAACGTGAATTCGCCATAATGCAGGACATAGCTGCCCTCCTTTTCGTGATTGATGACTCCGTCCCGGTCGAGGAAGAGCGTCCAGCCGGCGTCTATTTGGTGCAGATCTAAGGGGTGCATAAGGCTATAATATTGGCCACCAACTTGCTCCAGGAGTATTTTTCTTTTTCCCTGCGAAGGTGGGGGATGAAAAAGGATTCACCTAATATAAAGTACCGGAGGATGGCATCCGCCATCGGACCGGGACTTGGTTCCGCGACCAATCCTACCTGCTCGTGCGGTACGAGATCGGCCAGACCACCGACATTGGACACGATCATGGGCTTCTCAAAATGATAGGCGAGGGGAGTGACCCCGCTCTGCGTGGCATTCCGGTAAGGCTGGATGACGGCATCGGCGGCACAAAGGTAGTTGCGGACCTCGCCGTCGGGGATAAAATCTGTACACAGCAGCAGGGATTTTTCTATGTCCAGCGATGTGATCAGATCGCGGTAAGGCGCGGCATCTTCGTAGAATTCACCGGCTACCAGCAATTTGATCCCCAGATCGCGCACCCGAGGGTCCGCCATCGCCTGCAGGGCAATATCGAGGCCCTTATATTTGCGGATAAAGCCGAAGAACAGCAACACCTTGTCCTTGTCCCCGATGTCCACTCCTTTTTGCCGCAGCAATGCACGGGCTTCATCCCGGGGTATCGCCTCGCCGAAATTGTCGTAGAGAGGATGGGCCACCTGCGTGGCCGGTTTATCCGGCTGAAACTGGCGAAGATCCTGCATCACCTTCCCGCTCATCGTGATAAAGGCATCGCAGGCTGCCAGGAAATAGCGGGTGAACGGTTTGTCGCCCGGCCGTTTTTCATGGGGGATGACGTTGTCCGTAATGGCTACGATCCTGGTATGCCTGTTCTTCCGCACTCTTCTCAGGATAGTGCCCAGGGCAGGACCCATTAGGGGAAGCCAGTAACGGACGACGATGAGGTCCGGCCGGTCCCGCCGCAGCTCTTCTCCGACGCTCCACCAGTTTAAAGGATTGACGGAATTGATACGGGATAGAATGGTCAGCCCTTCCGGCGGCGGTTCTGTAGAATACTGGGTAGTGCCGGGGAACAGGAAAGAAGGGTATTGCAGCGAAAAGGAGAAGATCCGGCAGTCATAGCCCTCCCCGATGAATTCCCTGGCAAGGCGTTGGTCGAAAGTGGCCAGACCGCCGCGCAGAGGATGTGCCGGCCCGATGATGACGACGGATCCTTTCATATTTTATGGATTGTCCACTCCGAGTTTTTGTTCGATCAGGTAAGAATTCCGGCCGGGCGAATTCCGCGAGATCAGCTCGGCCACAAAACCTGTCAGGAAGAGCTGGCTGCCCAGCATTATACAGGTCAGCGCGATATAAAAGGATGGTTTGTTCGTCAGAAAGGCAGACCTGTCGTTCAGCTTTTGGATGATCAGGGAGATGGTTTCGCCAAAGCCGATGAGGGTGACGAGGACGCCCAGCGGGCCGAAAAAATGCATGGGCCGCTTGCCATACTTGCCGACAAACGTGATCGAGGTCAGGTCCAGCAGACCTTTCAGCCCACGGCCCAGGCCGCCGAACTTTGTATAGCCGTACTTGCGGGCGCGATGCTGGACCACCTTTTCGCCAATCTTTCTGAATCCCGACCATTTGGCAATAACAGGGATATACCGATGCATTTCGCCGTAGACTTCAATGCTTTTAATGACTTTATTCCGATAGGCCTTCAGCCCGCAGTTGAAATCATGCAAAGGGATCTTGCTGACCCTGGCGGTGGTCCAGTTGAAGAATTTCGACGGCAGGGTCTTGGAGATCGGGTCGTGCCGGACTTTTTTCCAGCCGCTGACCATATCGTAACGATCTTCCAGGATCATCTTCCGTAAGGCCGGGATCTCATCAGGGCTATCCTGCATGTCGGCATCCATCGTGATCACTACATCTCCCTGTGCTGCCTTGAAGCCTTCATTGAGGGCGGCAGATTTGCCATAGTTGCGCTGGAACCTGATCCCCTTGATGCAGGGGCTTGCCTTGCGCAGGTCGGCGATGACCTCCCATGAACGATCCGTGCTGCCATCGTCGACCAGGATGACCTCATAGGAAAACCCGTTCTCATGCATGACCTTCCCTATCCAGCTGCACAACTCGGGCAGCGACTCATCCTCGTTATAGACCGGTATGACAATTGAAATATCCATTTGATAGATTTACCTCTCGGATTTTGGCAACGGCACCGTTTTCGTCCTCACCGTTGCTGCAATCAACAGGGCGATAAGAAAGTAAATGATTATATTAAATCCCAGTCCCGTTATCATCCGGCCGAAGGTGAAGGGATCTTGTCCTTTTTCTGCGTCTACGGCTTGCTGAATGTCGTTTTCGGTCGCCCCGAACCGCCGGTAAGCCTTCACCATGTTGTCATGTACCACCGGCAGCAGCGCCTTTCTGAAAGCCGGATCGAATACATTCAGCAAAAGCCAGGTGAAAAGGTATTGGATGGCCAGTCCCATGACCATCACGGCAAAACAGGCCTTGAGCGCCGCTCTGAAGTCAAGGACGCCGCCATGGGCCCTTTTTTCCAGCACAGCCGTTACCGCCGCCAGCAAGATCAGCACAATGTGGAACAGGTAGGCCGTCTGCCCCAGAAAGACCTGCGGCCCTGCCCAATACATCCCCAGCGTGAACAAGATCATACACCCAGCAGCAATCAGGCCAAACAGCAGGGTAACAGTGATTTTTTTAGGTGCTCCCATCATCGGTTGATCTATTCCGTTAATTTACAATTAATTTGTCTCCGTTGAGGATACCCAGCACCCGTCCACGTAAAGCCATTCCGAAAAAAGGGCTATTCCTGGACTTGGACTTTGTCGTGCCTGCCTCCGGCCTGGTCTCACCCGCAGGATCGAAGAGGCTGAGGGTAGCTATCTGCCCTTCGGCAATGGAAGGCTGCGGCAGCCCGAACAACTCCCGGGGCCGGTAGCTCAGCAGGTAGACGGTCCTTTCCGCCGTCAGCTCAGGCAGCCGGGTCCGCAGGACGGCATAGGTCGTTTCCAGGCTGCTCATGCCTGGCCTGGCATATTCGAATTCTACGATCTTGCTGTCGAACTCATGCGGCAGATGATGCGAGGCTATACAGTCTACCGGGCCTTCCAGCACGGCCTCTCGCAGGCTTCGGACGGATGATTCATCCCGTAGCGGGGGATATACTTTCAAATTGGTATCGTAATCCACCAGGTCGGCATCGGTAAAGAAAAGGTGATGGGGTGTCACTGAACAGCTCACGGCCAGTCCCGATTCTTTTGCCCGGCGGATGTATTCCAGAGACCGGGGCGAACTGACGCCGGTGAAATGGATCCTGGATTCGGTATAGCGTGCCAGTTTGATATCGCGGGCGACCATCAGCTCTTCCGCCATCATGGGCTTGCCGGGGAGGCCCAGCCGGGTACTGACGATGCCTTCGTTCATCAACCCGCCTGCACCGACCGTTTTATCGTCAGGCACCTGGATGATCATCCCGTCGAAGGCCTTGACATACTGAAGCCCCTTCAGCAGCAAACCTGCCGATTGCACAGGCAGGATACCGTCGCTGAAGGCCACGGCCCCGCTATGTCGCATATCGTACATCTCTGCCAGATCTTTCCCTTCGAGTCCGCGGGTGATGGCGCCTATCGGGTGGATGTTGACCGGCAACGCAGACGCTACGCCGCGAATATATTCCACCTGTGACTTGCTGTCCACGACAGGCCGGGTGTTGGGGATCACGAAGACGTCGGTGAAACCGCCGGCCGCCGCTGCCGCCGCGCCTGTCTCCAGGGTCTCCTTGTGCTCGTAGCCGGGATCGCAGAAATGAGAGAATATATCCACCCATCCCGGGCTGACATGCAAACCGGGATGCCGCACGACTTTGTCTGCCGTGGCAGAGAGATCTGCTCCGATAGCCGTTATCCGGCCATTTTCAACTACGATATCCCTGATGGTTCCGTTGTGGGGAGAAGAGCGGTCAATAATACAAGCCTGTTGAATGAGGATCTTCATTACCAAGAGAATTCCGCAAAAATAGCAGATGTTCATCAAAATCCGGAAACAATTTGGCCGGCTCAGACTTCTGCCAGGTATTTGTGTACAAAGCTGATCGCCATCGAGCCTTCACCCACGGCCGAGGCGACACGATTCATAGCGCCCGCCCGTACATCGCCCGCTGCGAACACGCCCGGGCAACTGGTCTCCAGCAGATAGGGGTCCCGGTCATGCTTCCAGATCTTTTTGAAGTCGGCGTGTATGGTCAGGTCGCGTCCCGTTTCCAGGAATCCTTTATCATCTTTGATGATATCCAGACCGATCCAGCCCGTAAAGGGCCGCGCCCCGATCAAAATGAAGAGGGCATTGGCTTGTTTTTGGCTGATCTCCATCGTATCCAGATTCTGGATCTGCAGGCATTCCAGCCGGCCCGACGCACCGGTAGCTTCTACGATCTCGCTCCGGCAAAGCAGAAGAATATTCTTGCGGGTGGCGATCTGGTCGATGAGGTAGGCCGACATGGTAATGCCCAGGCTGTCCTTCCGGATCACGATATAAACGTTGCGGGCAAATTTGGACAGGTGCATGGCTGCCTGTCCCGCGGAATTACCACCACCTACCACGAAGACTTCACAGTCCTTGAAGGCGCTGGCCTCTGTCATGGCTGCACCATAGTAGATCCCGGCGCCGGTAAAATCGGATATGCCTTTGGTTTCCAGTTTGCGGTAGTCCACCCCGGTAGTAATGACAACGGCGTGGGTATTGATCTCTTCGCCATTGTCCAGCATCACTTTCTTGTAGCCGTCTTTCTGACAAATCTCCCGTACCGACCGGGGCAGCAATACTTCGGCGCCCAGCCGTGTCGCCTGGGTGACTGCCCTGCGGGTCAGCTCGGTGCCGCTGAGGCCATTCGGAAATCCCAGGTAGTTCTCGATCCTCGAACTGGTGCCCGCCTGTCCGCCAGGAGACCGGCGTTCGACCAGCAAAGTCTTTAACCCTTCTGAAGCGCCATAGACGGAGGCGGCCAGCCCTGCAGGACCCGCCCCGATGATCACCACGTCGTAAATGGTATTTTTTACCCCCGGATTCAGCCCGATCGTGGCCGCAATAGCCGGTATCGTCGGCGCGGAAAGAAAGCTGCCATTTTCCAGGAAGAGCACCGGCAGATCTTTGAGGGGTATATTGTTGAGCTTGAGCAATTCCCCTGCTTCCTGGCTGATCTCGATGTCCTGCCACTGGTATGGCACAAGATTGCCGGCGAGGAATTCCTTGATCTCATGCGACTGGGGTGAGAACTGGTAGCCGATGACTTTGATGCCCTTGAAAGGAGGCCGGTAATTTTCCTGCCAATCGTCCAGCAGTTCGGTGACAATGGGAAACAGCTTTTCTTCCGGCGGGTCCCACGGCTTCATCAGGTAATAATCCAGCTGCACATCATTGATGGCTTTAATGGCGGCATCGGTATCCGAATAGGCAGTCAGCAACACCCGCCGTGCATCCGGGTAGAATTCCCGGGCTTTTTGCAGGAAATCCACCCCTTCCATTTCCGGCATGCGCTGATCGGAGATGAAGAGGGCTACTGCCTCGGACTTGTTCTTCAGTTCCAGCAGGCTATCCAGGGCTTCCTTCACGGAAGTAGTGCTGAGGATGCGGTAATCATTGCGGAAATGCGTCCGCAGATCGCGGGTAATGGCCCGCAATACCTGGGGATCGTCGTCTATGGTAAAGATGATAGGCAGGTTCATACAATTATTTTTTATCCTTTGATCGGGACTGTTTATCCTTTGATCGGAAAACAAACGACAAAAGCAGTCCTCCCCGGTGTGGATTGGACCTTGACCGATCCGTGGTGCTGCCGGACGATCTGCATGACCACATCCAGGCCGAGGCCGGTGCCCTTGCCGATATCCTTCGTAGTAAAAAAGGGATCGAAGATACTGGATTGGATGTCGGAGGGTATGCCGGGACCGTTATCGATGACAGACACTTTCACGGAGTCATGGTCCCTTTCCGTCCGGATCGTCAGCTCTCCCTTTCCGTCCGGTTCCATCGCATCCAGTGCGTTATCGATGAGATTCGTCCATACCTGGTTGAGCTCACCTACGAGGGCGAAGACAAGGGGGAGCCCTTCATCGAATTCTTCAACCACAGTAATGTTTCCTTTTCGCAACCGGTATTGCAGCATGGTCAAAGTATTGCGGATACCCGAATGGATATCGGTCGCCTCCTTTCCCTTACCCTGGTCCATGTGGGTGAAATTTTTCACCGATTTGACCAGCTCCGAAATACGCTGCGACGCCTGCTGGATATCCATCACCATCCTTTCGGTGACCAGGTTGGAATTGATCCAGTTGAAAACCGCGGACAGCGATGTTGTAGGAATATGCTGTTTAATGGCCCGCAGATCCTCATACGTGAACCCACATTCCAGCAGGTTCTCCGCGATCTCTCCGGCGTTCTGCACCTGGTGATCTTCCATCCAGTCCCGTAGCATATCCTCTTTTTCCGTACGCTCCATGAGCGTTAATGCTGGCTTCTCCGTCCGCCCCAGCACTTCGAAGAGTTTTCCGGCTACGACGTCTACATCCTTTTCCTCCATTTTGATGGCCATAACCTCTTTGAAGGCTTCGGGCACCAGCTGCAGGTGCTCTTTCAACGAAGTAGATCCGCGGACAATAGCCGAAGCGGGATTGTTGAGCTCATGCGCCAGTCCGGCGGACAATTTTCCCAGCGCCATCATCTTTTCATTCTGCTGTTGCAGGGAAGTGAAATCCCTTACCCTGGTCGTCATGATATGCACCAGGGCTTGTGTCAGTTCGAAGTGATGACTGATCATCTCCCGGAATTTTTCTATCGGCAGGGTTATGACTTCGGCGTCGGCGATCACCTTGCCGTTGACATTCGCCTTATAGCCCCGCGAGAAGGGAAGGTACCCGCTGATGTCTTTCGGCCCTATGATATTCACTTCCCTGATCCCCTCCTTCTGCTGCAGGTATAGCTTGATCCTTCCTGCAATGATGATATGCGTGCCGATAGCCGGATTTCCGGCCTGGAAAAGGTATTCTCCTTCGGCAAGCGTATAATGGCGGCTGTTTTCAATCATCCATTGCAACTGATCTCCCGGCACTTCCTTCAGCGCTTCGATGCTTTGCAGCCAATCGACAGTAACGGTTTGCATAATGGCAATGTAGCACATTTTGGGCTAAACTGACCGGGCTGCCGCCGGATTTTGCCCGGGATCGAGTAGGAGGCGCAGGATTAGTTCCTGCGCCGTCCCCTCACACCACCGTACGTACGGGTCCGTATACGGCGGTTTGTCAGAATAGTTTCCCCTGGTGTTCCGTTTTCCAGTAGTAGT